>Ga0169931_10007208_pt1 | contig 16547 bp, 17 predicted proteins | sample Kivu_15m_20L_FD_129675 | JGI IMG/M metagenome (GOLD analysis project Ga0169931, IMG submission 129675) | Freshwater microbial communities from Lake Kivu, Western Province, Rwanda to study Microbial Dark Matter (Phase II) - Kivu_15m_20L... | ecosystem: Environmental > Aquatic > Freshwater > Lake...
ACGTGCCCGAATGTCCGATCCCTAGACTCGGGCTCCCGCTAGGTGAGGAGGCTCCATGTCGGTCCAGGTGCACGGTGTCGTTGCCCGCGCTAAGGGGCAACCGGTCACGCTCGAGACCATCGTGGTGCCCGATCCAGGTCCCGGCGAGGCGAGGGTGCGCCCGCTGGCGTGCGGGGTGTGCCACACCGACCTGCACTACCGCGACGGGGCCATCAACGACGACTTCCCCTTCCTGCTCGGCCACGAGGCCGCCGGCGTGGTGGAGTCGGTCGGCCCGGATGTCACGGAGGTCGCGCCGGGCGACTACGTCATCCTCAACTGGCGTGCCGTCTGCGGCACATGTCGCGCGTGCATGCGCGGACGCCCGTGGTACTGCTTCTCCTCTCACAACGCCACCCAGCGCATGACCCTGCTCGATGGCACCGAGCTCTCCCCGGCCCTTGGCGTCGGGGCATTCGCTGAGATGACCCTCGTCGCCGCGGGCCAGTGCACCAAGGTCGACCCCGCAGCACCGGCCGAGGTCGCGGGCCTCCTCGGATGCGGCGTCATGGCGGGTCTGGGGGCGGCCCTCAACACCGGCAACGTCACGCGCGGAGACACCGTCGCGGTGATCGGGTGCGGAGGAGTCGGGGACGCGGCCATCGCGGGGGCCCGTCTCGCCGGAGCGCGTGTGATCGTCGCGGTCGACATCGACGACCGCAAGCTCGAGCTCGCCAGGGGCTTCGGAGCCACGCACACCGTCAACTCGCGGCAGACCGACCCGGTCGAGGCGATCCGCGAGGCGACCGATGGATTCGGGGCCGACGTCGTCATCGAGGCGATAGGCCGCCCCGAGACCTACGAGCAGGCCTTCTACGCCCGCGACCTCGCCGGCACGGTGGTGCTCGTGGGCGTGCCCTCGCCCGACATGCGCCTGGACCTGCCCCTCATCGAGTACTTCGGCCGGGGTGGATCCCTGAAGTCCAGCTGGTACGGCGACTGCCTGCCCTCGCGCGACTTCCCCATGCTCATCGACCTCTACCTCCAGGGGCGACTGCCCCTGCAGGACTTCGTGTCGGAGACCATTGGAATCAGCGACGTCGAGGAGGCCTTCGACAAGATGCATCGCGGTGACGTGCTGCGCAGCGTCGTGGTCTTCGACCAATGAGCCCGCGGGTCGAGCGCGTCGTCACGAGCGGGATCTTCAGCCTCGACGGGCAAGACTTCGAGGTCGACAACAACGTGTGGATCATCGGTGACGACAGTGACGTCATCATCGTGGACGCCGCCCACGATGCCGAGGCGATCCTGGCGGCAGTGGGTGATCGGCGGGTGCGGGCGATCGTGTGCACCCATGCGCACAACGACCACGTCAATGCCGCGCGCGCTCTCGTGGCTGCCACGTCGGCGGCCGTCTGCCTGCATCCCGCCGACGCGATGCTGTGGGACGCCGTCAACGACGGCGTCCCCGTCACCGAGCTCGCCGATGGTGATCGGTGGGAGGTCGCGGGGGTCGTGCTGGAGGCCATCCACACCCCCGGGCACTCGCCGGGGGGAATCTGCCTCTATGCCCCGGACCTGGGCGTCGTGCTCACGGGAGACACGCTCTTCGCGGGCGGGCCAGGGGCCACGGGCCGGTCCTTCAGCGACTTCCCGACCATCCTGGAGTCCATCCGAGAGCGACTGCTCACCCTGCCGCCGGACACCCGCGTCCTCACCGGTCACGGGGACGAGACGACGATCGGCGCCGAAGCTGCCGACTACGACGCCTGGGTGGACCGCGGCCGCTGAGCTGCCACGACGCTACACGGCCATGATCACGATCCGCGTGGCCAGCGGCGCCTATGGCAACAGCATCGAGGCCAGTGTGGTCCTCGCCCCGACCAAGAGCTGGAAGGCGCAGGCCAAGACCCTGGGGACCATCTTGAAGAACATCACCCAGCTGGAGACCGACTGCCTCACATCGTCGTAGCCCAGCGCAGACGATTTCCCTCTAGGCTCGGCGACGTGTACGTCAGCGCCCAGTGGACCGGCAACCGGCTCCGCAGTGCCGTGCGCCTCGGCCTGGGCATCCTCCTCATCGCCGACACCGTCCTGCCCGATGTCATCGACGTCCCACTCGACCAGTTGGCGCCCTACTACGTCTTTGGGACGGTCGTGTGGGCCCTTCTCCTCGGCACGGTGCTGTGGACGCTCATCGAGGGTCGGTTCGCGAGGCGAGTTTGGCTCGAGGTCATCGGCAGCCTGGCTCTCCTCGTGGGTGCCTTCATCGCGCGCTTCGCACTCCTCGGAGTGTGGTCTGACGACGCGGCGGTCACCGGCTGCATCATCTTCTACCTCGTCGAGCTCCGCGGCATCATCCGGTCGAACCCGGCGCTGTACGCCGCCTGTGCCCTCGCGGGAGCGGTCTTCCTCGCCGCTGTCTCCATGGCTGACGCGGAGGAGGACCAGCCGGGGGCCACGATCACCACCGCGGGCAAGGCGCTGATCTGGGGAGTGGGCCAGGTTCTGCGCTTCGGCACCCTGGTCAATGAAAAACCGATGACGTCAGCCGGTGAGTTCCTCGGGATGCTCGTCATCCTCTCCGGTGCGCTCTTCGCGGCTGTCCTCATCTCATCCATCACCGCGTGGGCCGTCCGGCAGAACGACAGAGCGCATTCGGGCAATAGCGTCCGGCAGCAGGTCATGGAGGCCCTCATCGAGGCAGGGCTGGCTACCGAGCCCCACCCGCTGCCGGATTCGACGGCGGACTCCCGGGTCTTCATCGACGTGGATCACTACGTCGGGTCACAGCCACGCAACTGGTTCCGCTCCCGCCTCCTCGCCACTTCCGACGCGCTCGATGCCGTCCGCGATGGCCGGATGGCCTCGATCGTGGAGTCGGATGCGCACCCCCGGGAGCTCGTGGCCGTGCTCGAGGGGCCGTCCGCGACCTTCGCCGAGGCTGAGTACGACGACGAATGGGACTTCGTGCGCATCGACGCGGGCTCCTCGGCGGACGACTGGATCCTCAAGCACGCCACGGTCGGCGACCTCGTCATCACCGGCGATGCGCACCTGCAGAAGAGCCTCGCCAAGGAGGGGATCCCCTTCCAGACGTGGCCGTCGGCGGGGGCTACGTCGGATAGCTCCGCATCAGGTCGCGCCTGAGTCGATCGGCGAGGAGCGTCGACGTGCGCCCTGCCTGTCGCGCGAGTCGGGGCGGCATCACGGGCCCGTCGGGGGCCATCCCCTGTTGTGTCAGGACGGTGACGAGTCCGGTCATGGCCATGACGGGATCAGCCGAGAGTTGCTCGTAGGTCAGCTCGATGTGCGGGATCTCGCGCAGTGCTGACCTCCACGCCTCGTCGTGGTGAGTGTGCATCGCCACCAGAGCGGTGAGTCGGGGTGCGTCGTAGGGCACGTCCGGCTCAGAAGGCATGGTCGTGCGCCATTCGCCGCTGACAAGGGCGGTCCAGGTCGAGACCGCTTGGGCGACGACATCGTCGCGCCGCAGCCACACGATGAGTGGGTCGGGCAGTGCGGTCAGGCCCGACGCCTCCGGCCAGAAGAGCTTGATGCCGAAGACACCCGAGGCAGAGGTGCGAGCGGCCATCACGGCGTCGAGATAGTCCCGATCCGACGTGGCCGGGAAGCGCGCGAAGCGTCGTTCCCGAGTGCCGGCCTGGAGATACTCCAGCGGAATGCCATATCCCCCCGCACCAGCGAGCCCATCGGCCAGCAACGTCGAGCCCGATCGATAGTCCGTCGCGATGACCAGTGACCGCGTGGGCTGTCGGGCCGGCAGGTCGTGTGCGGCGGACGCCAGGACGTAGGGAGCTGGGGGGTTATTGGGATCGGGCAGTCCCAGCCAGGTGCGCATCCCCGCGGCACCACCGGCGGGCCAGCCCATGCGGGCCTCGATGTCGCGCATCACCTGCTGCTTCACCTCGATGGGGAGCATTACGCGCGCGTGCCCACGATCAGCGCGCGAGGCGTGGCCAGATGGCCTCCGCCCGACATCACTCCGAGTTGCTCCACGTGCGTCACCGGAAGTCGCGCCGCGGCGAGGAGCTCGGTCCACTGCCCGAGGTCGAGGAAGGCCATCGGAAGGGGGATGGCGTCACTGCCCTTCATCACCCGGTTGCCCCACCAGTCGGTGAAGGCCAGGAAGTCAAGGCGATCGGCCCGGCTCAAGGCGTCAAAACCCGCGCTCAGGGCCCGCATCGATGCGGTGCTCGCCGGTCCGCATCCGGACTGTTCGGAGAAGGTTTCCTCGATCAGCACCAAGGTGCCCCCGGGGCGCAGGCAGCGATGCACCTCGGCGAGGAGTCGATCACGGATGTCTGGCTGCAGGTGATGTGCCATCCCGGTCATGAGGATGGTGTCGCACGACGCATCCGCAAAGGGGAGCGCATCGGGAGCTGGCTGCACGACATGACGTATGCCATCGACCGCGCGGTCTGCTTCCATGATGTCGGTGGTGAGACGCGTCTGCGCGGGCAGGCGCTCGAGCAAGTCCGGCCCGCCCGCGCCGACGTCGACCAGGTCACCGTTGACGTAGGGCCGGACGAGCTCGGCGAAGGTGTCGAACTTCCGTGCACGCGCGGATGAGTAGGCGTCAGCGGGCATCCGTGCCTGCGCCAGTCCGAGCCGTGCTGCCTGCGTTGCTTCCTCCCAGGTCGCCGCTGCCCAGACGTCATCGAGAAGCGGGATCATCATGTCCGTGGGGACGCCGCACTCGCGCCAGCACGTCGTCAGAGTGTCGGCTGAGAGCGCGCGCACGGCCGGGGACCATGAGCCGGGAGGCACGACCTGATGATAGGTGGCGGCCTGCTGCGGGCGTGATGTTCGGTTACCTCTCGCGGGAGGCGCTTCCTGTGCCCAGGCGGGTTGCGTGAAGGGGAAGACGTCAAAGGACGTGAGCGTTCGCGTGAACACCGAACAGCCGCGTTGTCTGAGCCCTGACGTGGATGGCGCTCGTGAGTTCACGACCACGCAACGCCAGGAGAGATCCCCCAAACTTGGCACGAGCGTGAAGAGCGCCTAGCTAGGGGTTTACGCTGGCAGTGTGAGGGGTGGGCGTCTCCACGAGCGCGCAGGTGATGACGAATGACGACGAGGGTCACGATGAACACCCTGCGGGACGGCGCTCGCGCCATGTTCACCCTGGGACTTTGCTTCACGGTCGCGGCTGCCTTCGGGCCCGCGGCGGCCTCGAGCACAGCGGTGGATAGTGACTTTGACACGTGCCCACCCGGACCCCCACCGTCGCAGGTCGAGCCCGCACCCCAGGCTAAGCCCGGCCCTAAGTTGCCGACCGGTAGCGAGGTCCGAGTGCGTACTTCCCAGCCGATGGCCGGCGCGTACCAGCAGGCGCCGGTCCAGGTGGGGTCACAGGTCTTCGACACCGTTATTGACACGGGCTCGTCGTGGTTGGTCCTCAACCGCAACGCTGTCGCCAACAACGATCAGATCACCCTGACCGGTGAGATCGCCGGCGTGAGTTACGCCGGCGGCGCGGCATGCTTCACAGGCCCGGTTGCCCGGGGGCCGGTCAACATCGGTGAGCTAGAGCCACGCATGGTCACCTTCCTCATCGCCGAGAAGGGTGCCTTCCCATGGGACGCGATCCTGGGCGTCAATACCTGGGATCCGGTGTCCAGCCTCCTCGACGTCCCGATGCAGGCGCTGCGCATCGACTCCTACCAGTTGACGCTGCCGCCGACGAAGGACGCTCGCAGCACCGGCCTGTGGGTGGTCAACGGGCAGCCTGACATTGACGCGGCAGACGCGCGACGCGTTGCCACCTTCCGCAACAGGGCCCTCGTGCGCGGGAACCGGGTCTGGGCACCGGGAGTGATCAGCGCTGGTGGATCTGCGCGGGGTGCATTCATGCTCGATACCGGCACGCCGTACCAGATCGTCGCTCTCTTCCCGAGGGCTGCGAGGTCCTTGGGCTACAACTACGCGAGTGCCACGTGGTCCAACCCTTCCGCGCCCATGGCCGTGACCCTGCAGCCCAACGGGACACCCTCCTTTACGCTGAGGCCTTCGGTGCCACCGCTGCCCGTGGGCAAGTCCATGGTGTTGACACCGGAGCAAACTGTTGATCCGCGAGCCGGGATGCTGGGACTTGCCGGGACAGATGTTGTCCTGGGAGCCGATTACCTGCGGCCCTGGGTCATGGGAGTGCAGCTCACCAAGCAGGGAAGCACCATTCGACTCCTCGCGATTGAGCGGCGTCGTGCCCTCCGCGAAGGATGCTCAGGGTTGGCCCCGGCGTCTGTGGCGCGTGAGGGAACGACGGTTCTGGTGCCGCGCGGATGTCGAGTCAATGGAGCGCCGGTCCGCGTCCGAGTCAAGGGTCCCGTCGACAGCTATCGGCTCATCACCAAGTCCGGGACCGTCTCGCTGCGGACCTGGGGAGTCGGTGCCGATATCACCGTGCACTATTCGGCTCCGCCGTACCTTGAGGGCGACCGACTGCGGGTCGCTCGCACCTATCGCGGCTAAATCTTGAGGGGTGGCCAGGGGCGGGGTCGAAACGCCGACCTTCCGATTGTGAGGCCTTCTCCCACTAGGGTCACTCGTTCTCCACTTGATTCCCCAGGTGGAGGAGAGTTTCGATGAATGCCTCGACCATGGGCCAAGTGGTCCGCGGATTGATGAAACAGGGGCGGATGGCGAGGGCGTCGTTGACAAAGGTGGTGCTGGGCCAGTAGGGAGTCTCCCGCAGGAGCCTGCGGTAGATGCGTTCGTTCAATTCGTCGAGGTTGTCGTGGTGTCTACTCCCGACGTAGCGAATGCATGCGATGGAGAGTTCAGGATCGGTCAGGCTTTCGAGGCGTTCATCCTCACGCGCTCGCTCAGCCACATATCGCGCGAAGTCATTGTCGAGCCGAATGCGCTCCGCAATGCCGACTCTTCCTTGTTCACGGATGAGTGCCCAGACCTGGACACCCCGGGATGTCGCGGATAGCTCGACGCCGAAGTCGGAGTAGGGCAGACCCAATGAATCAACGGATACGACAACGCCTTCTTCTTGAGTGGAGAATGACTCTTCGAGATAATCAGCGGCGCCCTGCGCGAATGCTCGCTGCAGGATCGATCGGTCGCGCACGAAGGTAGCCGCCACGCCCACGGGCGTGTTGAGCCACTTGTGCGGATCGACGATTGCGGAATCCGCGAGCTCCAATCCGTCATATCGCTGGCTCACGCGCTCATCCAGGATGCCGGGCAGCCCGTAGGCACCGTCCACGTGGAACCAGGTGCCGCGGGCATGGGCAATCTCGCCCAGTTTGCGGAGCGGGTCGATCGCTCCGGTATTGGTGGTACCGGCATTGGCCACAACGGCAATGGGCAGTAGGCCGGCGCGAAGGTCAGCGTCCATCGCCTCGGCAAGGGCTTCGGGTTGCATGTGTTGGCGGTCATCTATCGGGATCAGCCGAATGTTCCGCCTACCCATGCCCAGCACCGCCATCGAGCGCTGGATCGTGTGATGCGCTTCCGTCGATGCATAGACCACTGATGTGGTGCCATCGAACCCCTGGTCAGCCGGATCAATACCGCGCGACTCAAGCGCAAACTGACGGGCAGCCCCGAGGGCAACCAGGTTCGCCGTGGAACCACCGCTGGAATACAGACCTCGCATCTCCTCCGGCAACCCCACGAGCTGAGCCAGCCAGCGAAGCGACGTCTCCTCGAGCGCATGGAATGCGTGGACGGTCTGACGCTGCGTGCCCGCCACCAGGGCGGCAGTCGCCGCTACGACGGGGACAGTCGTCGGCCCAGCAGTGATAAACATCCAGAAGGCCGGATCGATCATGCGTGCACCGTTGGGTATCAGCTGCTCGGTGATCTGGTCCACGACGTCGTCGGCCCCGACACCCACTTCCGGCAACTCGACGTGCTCCAGGTCCGCCCAGGCGTCGCGCATGGTGAGCGCATCCGGAGTTGGCTCGGTCACGCGCTTATCAAGCGTGAAACCGACGCGGCCTAGGAATTCGCCGAATCGCGTGGTCTCGGCAATCGATGCGTGGTCCATGGAGTCAGATTATTGGGGACTCCTGGACCGGTTGAGGTGGACCGTGGGCGCCGGGGGTGGCCCGGGGCGGGGTCGAATGCCGACCTTGAGCCCGGGCACGCTCGCGAAAGCTGTGTGCGACGCCATGCCCTTGTCCGCCCGTCTCGGGAGGACAGGTTGCTAGCCGAAACTCTCCTGCAGGTCCTGCTGGCCCTCCTCGACGACCTTCCACACCGCCTCGCCCTCAGGCACTGTGAAGATGTCGAATAGGATGGCGACGCCGTCACCGGTGTTCACGCCAGTCATGGGCCTGCCGGGCGGCATCGAGTAGCACTGGCCGGGGCCCGCCCTCTGCGGCTCCGACCCCTCCAGGTACAGCGTCATCTCCCCGGACACCATGCAGGTCACGCCGCCGTACGGATGCAGATGGATCGGGGATCGAGTCCCGGCTGGGCGCTCGTCACGGAACACGACGTGCCGCTGGCCGGCTTCGACGACGTCGACGACGACGGTCGACTCCGTCAACGGAGTCGGCTTGTTCGGCGGAATCTCCCCATTGATCGTCAGGACCGACTCGCCGTCATGCCCATCATGGTCCGAGGACGACTGAGCGGAGCAGCCCGCCACAACAGTGGCCATCACGAGCGCCCCCACGAACGAATTCAGATCACGACGACCTCTGAGCATGACCCATCCTCCCGATTCGACGGCTCCTCACGCATCCCCCACTCGGGAACGTAAAGGTGTGCCGATGCTGACGGCGGCGATTCTGTTCGGTCGTGATGTCCCGCGTCAAGGAGTTGGCAGGATTTCGGCTTCGGGAAAGGTGGGTGTCGAGGGGTCGACCAGGCCGAGGTGGACGTCCAGCGGGCTGTTCCAGGCCAGCGCCTCGTGTGGTCGGATCGTGTTGTATTCGATCCGGTAGGCCTCGGCGTGCCGGGCCAGGTCCAGGCCGTCGTGGATCTCCTCGAGGTAGAGCCGCTCGTATTTCAGGGACTCGAAGCCTCGCTCACGGGAGCCGTTCTGGCCGGGTGACCTGACTCTCGTGCGCACGTGTCGCAGCTCGGGGTGCTGGCTGATGAACGTCTCGAAGCGGAACGCCCGGAAGGGGCCACCGTTGTCGGTGACCAGCGTGACCACGGGCAGGATCTCCCCGGTCTGGATGTCGATCGGACAGTCGTCGACCAGTGGGTGTCCGAACAGCCTCTCGAACTCGGCCAGCGCGAGCTCGACGGCCTCGATCGCGTCCATGTGGTTCGCGGTCGGGGAGATGTGCCAGGGCGGCTCGAACTTGCTCCAGTAGTCACGGCAGCCGGCGATCCGCCACGTCCCGCCGGCGATCGTCTCGAAGTCGGAGAAGTCCAGCTGCCAGACCTGGTTCGGACCCGTCGGCGGGACGAGGAACGCGGCCTTGCGGGCAGCAGCCAGCTGGCGGCGCTCACGCTGATAGTCCGCGGACTGCAGCAGGTTCTCGTCCCGCAGCGCCCGCAGGACCGTCGACGGCGAGGCTTGAACGCCGTCGCGGCGGGTCATCGCCCAGATCTTGCGATGCCCCCATGCCACGTGCTTCTCGGCGTGCGCCACGATCGTCGCCTTCGCCATCTCGCGGACCGGCCGCGGCCACGGGCCCTTCGCCGACTGCTCGGCACGCGCCTTGGCCTGCCACCGCCGCCAGGTCCGCTCGGGCACGCCGATCACCGAGCAGAACCTCGCGGTCGGCATGCCCGCGTCGATGCGGATTACCTCGAGGTCTTCGAAGGGCCCAGCCGGCCCTCCGCGCTCTTCTTCCAGACTCTCAGCTCGACCGCCGCCTCACCGAGTGCCTGCGTCAGGTCCGCGACCTCCGCCTCGAGCTGCTGCTCCCGACTCGACGGCCCGGTCTTGCCGGCAATCAGCGCGGTCTTGCCGGCCTCAAGGAACTCCGCCTTCCACCGGCCAATCGACTGCTCGGACACCTTCTCCTTGCGCGCGGCCTCCGCAATCGAGACCTCACCAGACAGGATCGACATCACGATCCGGATCTTCTTCTCAGCCGGGATCACCGGCGGCCTGGACATCGAGATCGGCTCCCTTCGACGACAGCCGATCCTCTCCTAACCGGCCTGCCACGAAGGATGACGCGCGACAGTGACGCGATGACCTTCGCGAATGTCCACGGGCCCAATCCGGTGATCCGCGCCAGTCGCCGGGTCCTGTGGGCCTCGCATGAGGACAGTACGTGCGTGCCCCGGGAGTTGACGCGGTATCCGCGTGGCTCCATCCCGAATGCGCGGATCGAGTCCCCCGAGGACATGGCAGCAGCGTGACACAGGAGGCTGCGAGTGATACGCAGTACGAGGCACTTCGGGCCCATTGGGAGACGTTTATGAGATGTCGTGAGAGACGAAGCCCCCAGGGCTGTGATGGTGTCCCGGGGGGCGGTTTGATCCCCTCACGTGAAGCGGCTCTTGGAGTGTGGCCAGGGGCGGGGTCGAACCGCCGACCTTCCGATTTTCAGTCGGACGCTCGTACCAACTGAGCTACCTGGCCGTGCCCTGTGGGGCCAGAGGAGGCTAGCAGGGTCGGTCCGGCCCGCACCGTCTTGGCGAGCGATGTGGTCGAAAATCGAGGTTGATGGCCTCCGTTTTCGACCACATCGCTCGCCAAGACGGGGGAGGGGAGCGCTACTTGTCGCCTTTGCCCTCCTCGAAGGCTCCCTGGGTCTCGTTCCCGGGGCCGGCGGTTCACTCTCAGATCGGATTGCTCCAGGCACGTCGCCCCGCCGCGTCCACCACCGTGACACGGCGGTAGCGAAGGTCGGGTGGCGTCTCCACGAAAGCCCGGGTGATGAGCCCCTCGCCGGTGGTCTGGAGGATGCGACCCTGCTTGCGACCGTCGCGCCCGGCGTTCACCGACGTGCCCCACTCCTCCTCCGCCTGCACGAGCACCGAACGACTCGGCGAGCACGCGACCTCGACCCCGCCATCGACCACTGCCATCTCGTAGATCGCGGGGCCCTCGGAGAAGTACGCCGCGCCCGTGCGCAGGGCCTCGAGCGCAGCCTCCGGCGTGCGCTCACGCACCCGCAGCATCGTCCACGCCAGCCCGAGCTCATAGAGCGGATAGTGCTGATCGTCGGTGGCGATACCGAAGGCTGCGCGGCCCTGGCCGAGGAGGGTGTCCCACCAGGGGGAGGAGTCGCCGCGCCCGCATTCGGCCTGCGCGCTGCCGTTGAAGACCTCGATGCCGACGAAGCCACTCATGGATGTGAGTTCGTCCTGGGGCAGGTGGTTCCAGTAGGGATGCGCGACGTACGCGACCGCGTCCCTGGACGCGACCCAGTCCATCCCGACGGTGAGTGAGGGGAAGGTGCGCACCTCCCAATTCTCGATCTCATTGAAGAACCAGTTGTCGCGGTTGCCCCCCGGGTCGTCGGGCACATGGTCGAGTCCGTAGACGAGAAACTCCGCAGACTGCCGGGGATAGGTGGGGCTCACCATGTCGAAGCCCAACTCCGCTCCGGGCAGGAGCACGACGTCGTCGCGCGGGGCCGGCGTCGCCAGGCGCCAGTGGTCGGTGATGGCCACCAGGTCGAAGCCGGCCTCGACGTACGCCTGAACGAGGGCATCCGGCGGAAGCGTGCCGTCGGAGACGGTGGAGTGCGTATGCAGCGCGGACTTCAGCCACTCGCCGGGGACATCGAAGGGGTTCATTGCGCTTCACTCTTCCTCAGTCGGGGGTCCAGTATCTCCTCCAGGGCATAGCCCACGAGCGTGAACGCCATGGTCACCAGGATCACGCAGATCCCGGGAGGCAGGATCCACCACCAGTAGCCGTTGGACATGGCACCGGCGTTGAAGGCCTCCTGGATCATCCGGCCCCACGACAGGGAATTCGGATCCCCCAGTCCCAGCAGGGCCAGGGTCGTTTCGGACAGGATTGCCACGGCCACGGTGAGCACTCCCTGCGCGACGATCACCGGTGCCACCGAGGGCAGGACCTGACGGGTGATGATCGCAGCGTCTCCCGCGCCGAGGGCGCGGGCCCGCTCGACGAAGGGCTGCTCCCGCACCACGAGCGTTTGCGCCCGCACGAGCCGGGCCGTCAGCGCCCACGACGTGACCGCGATGACGACGATGACATTGAGCAGGTTGGGTCCGAGGATGGCGGCGAGCACGATCGCCAGGACAAGCCACGGAATCACCAGGAACCAGTCGGTCAGCGCGGTGAGGATCGTGCCGAGCGGGCGACCGGTGTAATAGCCGGCGAAGAGGCCCATGGTCGCGCCGATCAGCACGGCGCCGAGCGTGGCGAGCACGCCGACCGTCAAGGACACGCGACTGCCCACGATGAGCATGTCGATCACGGCGCGGCCGAAGAGGTCGGTCCCCAGCGGAGGAGCCTCCCCGGGCGACTCCAGCGGCCTGCCAGGTGCGAGCGCGGGGTCGATCTCGGCCGGCGTGACCAGCAGGGGCGCCAGCAGCGCCAACACGGCGAAGACGATGAGGATGACGAGGCCGACCATGCCGCGTCGGTTGCGGCGGAAGAGCGCCCAGGTCGTCGCCCAGGACCTGCGTCGGCGCTGCCACGCGATCGTCGTCATGACTGCCGCACCTGGGGGTCGATCACGCCGTACGCGATATCGGCGATGAACGCCGCGAGGATCACGGCAGCGCTGCTCACCAGGAACACGCCCTGCAGCACGGGGTAGTCCAGCGTGTTGATGGCCTCGTAGGTGAGCAGCCCGATGCCGGGCCAGGAGAAGACGGTCTCGATGACGATCGCGCCGCCGAGGATGAAGCCCACGCTGAGCACGACGAGAGTGAACGTCGGCAACACGGCGTTGGGCACCGCGTGGCGGCGCCGCACGTCGGGATCAGACAGTCCCTTGGCGCGCGCAAGGGTGATGTAGGGCTGCGCCTTCACCTCGATCATGCTCGAGCGCATGACGATCGCGTACTGCCCGACGTAGCCCAGCGACAGGGCCAGCACGGGTAGGGCAAGTCCAGCGCTGGAGAAGCCGCCGGCGGGGAACCAGCCCAGCCAGCCGGCGAAAAGCAGCAGGAGCAGCATGCCGAGCCAGCCCTCGGGCGTGGAATAGAGCACGAGGGAGGAATAGAGGCTGCTCGAGTCGAAGGCACTCCCGCGCCGCCAGCCCCCGCGGATGCCGATGAGCACGCCGATGACGGCGGCGAGCAGTGTGCCCACGCCGACGAGCAGGACGGTCGGCCACAGGCGCGAGGCAATGAGGTCGACGACGTCCACGCCGGAGACCAGGGAGACACCGAGCTGGCCGGTGAGGGTCTCGCGCAGGTAGACAACGAACTGCACCAGGAGCGGCTGGTCGAGCCCGAACGCTCGCCGCTGCTCCTCGAGTGCCTCCGGGGACAGGCGCTGGCTGCGCGCCAGCAGCGCGATGGGATCGCCCGGCATGATCCGGAAGAGGAAGAAGTTGACCGCGAGGATGAAGGCGAGGGTCAGCAGCGCGTAGCCGGCCCTGCGCGCGACGAATCGCAGGTCGAGCGCGCCCGACCTCAATGCGTGTCCGGCCGCTCTGTCGCCGATCGGCGTCGTACCACCACCACGGCCAGGATCACGACGACGACCGCGGCGACGAGCACCCAGATCCACACGGGCACTCCCGTCGATCCCGCCTGAGTGGGCGCCGCCTGGGGGGCACCCGGCTCCGCTGAAGCACCGGGCGACGCGGGTGCGCTGGCCTCGCCGCCGGATGATGCCGGACGCGCGTTCACCAGGCCCGTGTAGGAGTACGACGGCGTGAGGTAGCCATCGCCCGCGGGGACGGGGGTGAGTCCGGTGACCAGGTCGGAGCGGTAGGCCACGATCGCGTTCGGGTAGGCCAGCGGGATGGCCGGCACCTGGTCGTAGACGTACTGCTGCGCCTCGCGCACGATCGCCAGGCGCTCGTCCTGGTCGAGGGTCGCGGCCTGCTTCTCCACGAGCGCGTCGTAGGTCGGGTCCCGCCAGCAGCCGTCGCTGAGGTCACCGCACGCGGCCGAGGTGAAGACCGACAACTGGTAGTTGGGATCGGGATCGCCAGACCAGTACCAGATGTAGGCATCGAAGTCGCCCGACTGCTGCATGTCGTAGATCTTCCCCGCGCTCACCGGCTGTGCGTTGACCTCGATGCCGATCTGCTGCAGGAATGAGGCGATGAGCTTGCCCGCGATCTCGCTGCCGGGAGTGTCGTTGGAGGTGGGCATGCGGATGACCAGGCGGTCGCCTGTCTCAGGGTCGATGCGGATGCCGTCGTCGCCGCGCGCATAGCCGGCCTCGTCGAGCATGGCGTTGGCACCGTCGGGGTCGTAGGGGATGAGCTGGTCGTCGGGGATGTCGAGGTGCCAGTAGACCGACAGTGGCCGGATGATCGTCTCCCCGGGCGAGGCCACGCCCTGGTAGGCCTTGTCGACGATGGCCTGCTTGTCGATCGCCATCGCGATGGCCTGGCGCACGCGCACGTCCTGGAGCGCTCGCAGCGGCGCGGACGCGGGGTCCTGCCCGCCGAAGTTGAAGGCCAGATTGGTCCACGAGTCGGCCGTGATCTTTTGCACGACGACGTCGGGGATGGCCTCGACGGCCGGCAGCAGGGCGCTCTCGATGCCGTCGGCGATCTGGATCTCGCCGTTCTTCAGCGCCTGGACCATCGCCTCCTGGTTGGTGTAGAGGCGGTAGACGATGCGGTCGTAGGCCGGCTCGTCCCCCCAGAAGTAGGGGTTGCGCTCGAAGGTCCAGCTCTGCCCGGGCGCCGCCTCGGTCATGACGTAGGGACCGGACGAGACGGTGGGCAGCGTCGGCGCCTGCTTGATCTCCTTGTTTGTTTTGCCGACGTACGGCGACCAGATGTGCTCGGGCACGACGTACACCCACGCCGGCACCTCCGGCCCGCGACTCGGCTCGGGGGTGACCCAGACGAGGGTGTTGTCGTCGGGAGTCTCGAACGTCGATCCCTCGGGGAAGTAGCCGGAGAAGTAGGGGAAGCCCTGATCGATGACGAAGCGGTAGGTGAAGGCGATGTCGCGCGAAGTCAGAGGCGTGCCGTCGCTCCAGGTGACGCCCTCGCGGATCGCGCAGGTCCATCGCGTGTAGTCAGAGTTGGGCTCGCACCCGGTGGCCAGGCTCGGTGCCGCGCTGAGGTCGTCGTCGGAGAACTTCAGCATCATGTCGTACTGCAAGGTCACGGCCGACCACTCGCTGCTGGAGTTGAGCGCCCAGATGTTGGGGTTCTCAATGGGCACGGTCATGCCGATGATCAGGGTGGAATCCTCTGCGGCCGCGGCTGCTGGCACGGCGGCCAGGCTGGCGGCGGCGACGAGCGCGGCGATGGCAATGCGCAGGGCGACCACGGCGACCTCCTCAGACGAGCGTCAGTCTGCCGCCTTATCGGGAGATTGGCGGGCGGATGCCGAGTGTTCACCACGAATTTCGGGCGGGGTAGGGCGCACTGGCGACCCCGACGGGACTCGAACCCGCGACCTCCGCCGTGACAGGGCGGCGCGCTAACCAACTGCGCTACGGGGCCTCGATGGTGCTGAGACCGTGTCCCCAACGGGATTCGAACCCGCGCTGCCGCCTTGAAAGGGCGGAGTCCTAGGCCGCTAGACGATGGGGACCATCGCCGCCGAACCGACGTCGGAGACTGGGAAAGCATAGGGGAGCCGTGGGGAGCTCTCCCACGGGGGTGGCACCGGTCAGGGACGCGCAGAAGGGGCCATCCCTCGTCGGGATGACCCCTCCTCACGCGCATCTGGGCCGGGCTCGATGCCGACCCTTAGCAGTCGCCCGGGTGTGCCGCCTTCCACGCACAGGGGCCTGGTCGATGCACCTCCTGCAGGAGGGCCTCGGTGATGGGAGTGATCATGAATCCTCCTCTCACTGCGGGACGTACCGCCCCTTCAGTCTGCGCCGGCATGGATCGAGGGTCAAGGGCCTTTGCGGTGTTTTGCCGTCCGTACGCCGATCCCTGACCGTGGGTCTAGCGGGTGATGACGGCGTCGAGGCGCGCGCCGCCCTCGACCGAGACCCGCGACAACTCCCAGCGATCGCGCGTGATGTGGGCGAGCAGCGCGCTCCCGGTGCCGGGGTCCAGGTGGCTGCCGGGGCCCGCGCCGTCGTCCACCACGCTCACCCGCAACTCGCGGCCGTCCTCGCTGACGCTGACGCGCACGTGGGTCGCCTCGCCGTGGCGGAACGCGTTGACGATGCCCTCCTCGACCACGAGCGACACCTGCTGCAAGGTGGCGAGGTCGAGGTCGACCGACATGCCGGGCTTGTAGTCGAGTTCGACCAGGCCGGCCCACCGCTCGCGATGGGCGCGCAGCAGGTCATCGAGGCTCGCCGGCGTCGGCTCCACGACGAGCGGCTGCTCGAGGATGTCGCGAGCCTGCTCGAGGGTGCGCGTGAGCAGCGCGTAGTCGTTGATGGCGACCGCCCGGTCGATGGCCGCCGCGCACGCGATGAGCCGCGTCTGCACCTGGCCGTGCAGCACCGACGCCGCCTGGCGGGCGATGGCCGAGAGTTCGCGCTGCCGACTCAGATTGGCGATGCTCTCCTGGCTCACCCTCGA
>Ga0169931_10007210_pt1 | contig 16546 bp, 15 predicted proteins | sample Kivu_15m_20L_FD_129675 | JGI IMG/M metagenome (GOLD analysis project Ga0169931, IMG submission 129675) | Freshwater microbial communities from Lake Kivu, Western Province, Rwanda to study Microbial Dark Matter (Phase II) - Kivu_15m_20L... | ecosystem: Environmental > Aquatic > Freshwater > Lake...
AGAAAACCCACGCAGGCCCCAATGAAGGCCGATATGTACACCACCAGCTCGCCCGAGCCGGGTATGTACATGATGTTGAGGTAGTCTGCAAAAATGGCGTTGCCGCTCACCCATGCGAACACCGCCAGCACCACTCCGATGATTGCCGAAGTGCCTGTTGCCAGACCATCGAGCCCATCCGTCAGGTTGGCTCCGTTCGATACAGCTGTTATGATGAAAATGGCGATGGGAATGAACACCAGCCACGACCAATCCTTTGCCTTATCGCCCATGAATGAGATGAGGCTGGCATAGTCGAACTCGTTGCCTTTGAGGAACGGGATGGTGGTGACAAGGCTGTGATCGGCAGTGCCATACACGGGCATCTTGTTCACTTCCACCATCTGGCCGTCAATCTCCACCATTACTGCACGGCCCTGCGATTCGAGGCGCTCCTTCACCACCACATCGTTGCTGAAATAGAGCGTACAGCCTACCACGATCCCGATGCCCACCTGACCGAGGATCTTGAACCTCCCGGCCAGACCTTCCTTATCTTTCTTGAAAACTTTGATGTAATCGTCAAGGAAACCGATGAGGCCCAGCCATACCGTGGCCACCAGCATCAGGATCACATAGGTGTTGTCAAGCTTTGCGAACAAGAGGGTAGGAATAATGATGGCCGATAGGATGATGATGCCTCCCATGGTGGGGGTGCCTTTCTTCTTCTCTTGGCCCTGTAGGTCGAGGTTGCGGATGATCTCGCCCACCTGCTTGAGTTGCAGGAACTGGATCACCTTACGCCCTATCAGCATGGATATCACCAAAGAGGTGATGATGCTCATGGCCGCCCGGAACGAGATGTAGTTGAACACCCCGGCCCCTGGTAAGTCCATGGCCCTGTCGAGGTATGTGAACAGGTAATAGAGCATCAGCTTATGGTGTTCAGGTTCTCTTTCAGCATCTGCAGGTCGTCAAAAGGGTGTTTCACGCCTTTCACCTCCTGATATTTCTCGTGCCCTTTTCCAGCGATCAGAATGATATCGCCAGCCTTGGCCATGGCACATGCGGTGCGAATGGCCTCGGCCCGGTCGGTTATCACCAGCGTCTTCTTCATCTGCACTGGGTCGAGCCCCGCCTTCATCTCGGCCAGAATGGCATCGGGCTCCTCGCTGCGCGGATTGTCGCTGGTCAGGATCAGCCTGTCGCAGTTGTCGGCTCCTATGCGCGCCATCTCGGGCCGCTTGGTACGGTCGCGGTCGCCACCGCAGCCCACCAGTGCCAACACGGTCTCATTGCCGGTGCGCAGTTCCTGTATGGTACCCAGCACGTTCTTCAGCGCATCGGGCGTGTGGGCGTAGTCGACAATGCCGATTATGCCATCGGCCGTGCGCACAAAGTCGAAGCGGCCGTCCACGCTGCGCAGATCGCTGAGCACAGTCAGCACCTGCATGCGGTCTTCGCGCAGCTCTATGGCTGCGGCATACACCGCCACCAGATTGCTTGCGTTGAATGCCCCGATCAGGCGGGTGGTGACCTCCTGTCCGTCAAGGTTGAGCACAAGTCCCGTCAGGTTGTTCTCAAGAATCTTGACTTTGCGGTCTGCCAGACTGCGCATGCCGTATGTGATAACACGCGCCTTGGTGTTCTGGATCATCACGTCACCATTGCGGTCGTCCAGATTCACCACCGCAAAAGCTGACGATGGCAGCATATCGAAAAGCAGCTTCTTAGCCGCTATGTATTCCTTGAATGTGCCGTGATAGTCGAGATGATCATGGGTGATATTGGTGAAAATGGCCCCCTCGAAACGGATTCCAGCCACACGTTGCTGATGCAGAGCGTGCGAGCTCACCTCCATGAAACAATGGCTGCACCCGGCCTTCACCATCCTGTCCAAAAGAGCGTTCAGGCTGATGGCATCGGGGGTGGTATGGGTGGCTTCGAGTTCTTCGCCATCAATCAGATTGCGCACTGTGCTCAGCAGGCCCACTTTGTAGCCCAACCCGCGGAACAGGTTATAGAGCAGCGTGGCGGTGGTGGTCTTGCCGTTTGTGCCCGTCACCCCGACCAGCTTCAATCTCTCCGAAGGATTATCGTAGAAATTGCAGGCTATGATGCCCGTGGCCTGACGCACATCGCGCACCTGCACGTAGGTCACACCATGGGTGGTATGCTCGGGCATCCGCTCGCAGATCACGGCTGCTGCGCCCTGTTCGATCACCTGCGGTATATAGTCGTGCCCATCGGTCTGACTGCCGCGCATGGCTATGAACAGGCTGTCTTTGCGCACCTTGCGCGAGTCGATGCACACGCTGGTGACAGCCACATTGGTTGTGCCCATCACCTCTTCGATTCCGGCCTTGTACAGTATGTCGCGCAGCAGTTTCATGACAGTTCTATCACAATGGGGGTTCCGCGCACTATGCGTGTGCCGGGCAGTATACTCTGTTGGCGCACCGTGCCACTGCCGCGCAGCACCACGCGCAGGCCGGCATTCTCGAGCAGGTAAATGGCATCGCGGGCACCCATGCCCGTGACGCGCGGCACACCTTGGCCATCATTCACTATCTGAGTCAGGCGCACGGTATCGCCATCGGTCTGAGCGGTGGCCCACTCGTTATCATTGTTGTCTAAGCGGTAAGGCACACCCAGCCCGGCCAGCACCTTCTCAACACCGGTGCGTTTCCCGTTCTTGGGCAATGGTCTGCGTTGAACCAATGCAGCGGTATCCTGCGCCAGTTCTTCAAGAATGTCTATCCGTGTCGAATAGACCTTGTCTGATATCTCTTTGAAAATGGGTCCCGCAACCACATTGGCGTAATACACGTGGTTCGATGGCGCATTGACCACCACCATGCACGTGTACTTGGGGTCGTGGGCCGGGAAGTAGCCTACGAATGATGCCTGATAGGTTATACCCGACTTCTTGTATCCCCCGTCTTTGGCGATCTGAGCAGTGCCTGTCTTGCCTGCGATCTTGTAGTCGGCATGTTTCAGATTCTGTGCGGTGCCGTGTTCCACTACACCTTCCATCATCAGGCGCAGGCGCGCCACAGTGCTCGGGCTACAGATCCGTGGATTGAGCACCTCGACCGGGAATTCGCGTTCCACCTGCCCATGCCGGGTGATCGATTTGACCAGCCTTGGACGAACCATGGTGCCGTTGTTGGCCACAGCATTGTAGAGGGTGAGGATGTGCATCGGGCTCACCATCACCTCGTACCCGATACTCATCCACGGAATAGTGGTGCCATACCAATGTTTCTTATCGGCCGGGTCCTTGACCACTGGTTTGGCCTCGCCACCTATTCCTATCCCCAAGGTGCGGTCCATATGAAGGGCGCGCACGTGAGCTATCCACTTATCAGGACTCTTGGCGAACAGTTCATTGACTTTCACGGCCGTGCCAACGTTCGAAGACTTCTCAAACACCTCTGCCACAGTGAGTTTCTTGTGTAGATCCGTCTTCGAATCTTTCATCTCACGGTCATAGAATCGGGTGCGGCCCCAGCTGATATCGACCGAGTCGGTCAGTTGAGCATCGCTGTCCTCGAGCAGAGCGAGCATGCTGACCAGTTTGAATGTGCTACCCGGCTCGGTGGCAGCTCCTATGGCGTAGTTGAAGGTCTCTTTATAGCTGCCGTCCTCTTGCAGTGTGAGGTTGGCAATGGCCTTTATGTCGCCCGTTGCCACCTCCATGAGTATGGCACATCCGCTCTGGGCGTTGTGGTTGGTCAGTTGGGTCTCAAGCGCGTGCTGGGCCACATCCTGTATGTTCACATCGAGGGTGGTGATCAGGTCGGCCCCATCGGTAGGTTCTATCTCGGTGGCATCGGGTATGGGTTTCCACACGCCTCCGGCAATGCGCTGCATGAGGCGTTTGCCGCCCACCCCGGCCAACTGGTCGGCAAAGGCACCTTCGAGGCCCACCTGATAGCCCGGTCTGTCGTAGCCTATAGTGCGCGCTGCCAACTCGCGGAACGGCTTGGCCCTGCGGCTCTTCTGTATCGATATCAGTCCGCCACGGTATTGGCCCAACTCGAACAGAGGCAGTTCGCGCATCTGGCGCAGTTGCTTGTATTCCACATCGCGCTTGATCAGGAAATAGCGGCTGCCGTTGTTGCGGGCGGTGGTCAGTTCGCGCTTCCAGGTCTGGGCGCTTTTCTCCGGGAACAGCTTTGCCAGCCCTTGGCTCAACGGCCCGATGCCGGCATTGAAGGTCTCTTTGTTGATGTGCGGGGTGTTCACATCCCACCGCACCTCATAAATGGGTTTCGATGTGGCCAGCAAGCTGCCGTCCTCTGCGAAGATGTTGCCCCTCGCTGCCTCAATATTCTGGTATTGCGTGGTCAGTTCCTGCGCCTTCTGCCTCCACATCTCGCCCTCAACGGCCACAATGCGCCCGGCCTTCACCGCCACAGCAAGGGCGAAGAGGCACATCGCCCCATAGACGATGTAGATCCGGGTCATTATTGTCTTGCGCGGATTCAATGCAGTTTCTCCGGTTCGTTGACAAGGATCTTCTTGGCCGGCACGCGCGACTCCACAATACCCATCGGCTCTACCGATTTGGCCATCTCGCTCTGCTTGAGGGCGGTCATCAGGTCGCTCCGGTTGGTGATGAACTCCGAGCGCAGCTCCTTCAGTTCCTTTTCTGTGCGGTTGGTCATTATCACACACCGCTCGGCATAGTGGCTGTTGGCTATGTACAGTATGCTCAGCCCGAACACAAACAGGATGAAAGGCACATTGCGCAACATGTTCTCGCGCGTCAGGAAACTGCCATCGAGCACCGTCAGGATGCCCTTCACCACATTCACGCCTACTGTGCTCTCTTTATCCATGGTGCTCAGTTGCGTTGGGCCACGCGCATCTTGGCGCTGCGTGCGCGGGGGTTCCTTTCTATCTCCTCCTCATCGGGCACAGCCACGCCATTTATCAGGTCTCTGAATGGCAATGTGCGGGTACCGTACACAGGATCCACCTCGGCCTTGCCACTGGTGCTGCCGCTGCGGATCAGGTCTTTGGCCAAGCGATCTTCCACGCTGTGGTAGCTTATCACCACCAAGCGACCGCCCTTGACGATCACATCGGGCATCTGATGGAGCATCTCGCGCAGGGCGGCTGTCTCTTGGTTCACTTCCATGCGCAAGGCTTGGAAGACACGGGCCAAGAAGGTGCTACGACCCACACGGGGCACAATCGGATCAAGAGCCTCGATAAGTGCGTTTATTGTTATGATAGGAGCCGCGCCACGTGCCCGAAGTATGGCCTGGGCCACGCGCATGGCCTCCTTCATGTCACTATGCTCGCGCATCATCCGGGCCAGCTCCGTTGCGGTGCACGTGTTCACCAGATCGGCAGCTGTGCGCGGCATGGTGGGGTCCATGCGCATGTCAAGCGGCCCATCGGCCCTGATGCTGAAGCCGCGCCCTGCCTCATCGAACTGGTGCGATGACACGCCCAGATCGGCCAGCACCCCATCAACCGGCAGTGCACCGTGCAAGCGCAGGAAGTTGCGGGCGTAGCGGAAATTGCTCTTGACAAGGGTGAAGCGTGGATCAGTGGGAGCATTTTCCCACGCATCGGGATCCTGATCGAAACCGAACACTCTGCCGCCCTCAAGCTGGCTCAGGATGTGTGCCGAGTGGCCGCCACCGCCCAAGGTCAGGTCAACGTAGGTGCCGCCTTTGCGCAGGTCAAGGGCCTCTACGCTCGGGCCCAGGAGCACGGGGCTATGATAGGTCGTCATCGGGCCGGTCGTTCAGGTTACCCATCACTTCTTCGGCCAGCTTGGCAAAATCAACGTTCGGATCGTTGATAGTCTGTTCATACCGTTCCTTGTCCCACATCTCTATGTGGCTCACCGCGCTGCTCAGTACAACGTTGTGCGTGATGCCACTGAAATCAGCGAGGTCGCGGGGAACGAGAAGACGGCCAGTGCTGTCGAGTTCGATGACCTTGACGCCTGCCGTGTAGATCCGTATGAAATCCACGTTCCGTTTCTTGAAACGGTTGAGTCCGTTCACCGTGGCCATCTGGCGTTCCCATTCTTTCATCGGGAAAAGCTCGAGGCACGGGCTGAACACGCTCCGCTTCAGCACGAAACCGTCCTGCAGCATAGGCAGCAACTGCTTGCGGATGCCAGCAGGCAGCATGAGCCGCCCCTTGTCATCCACCTTGCATTCGTATGTGCCTATGATGCCCGTCAACGGTAGGTCGTCTTAAGGGGGTAAAGTAACGGAATAGCTCCCACTATTTACCACCTGTTTGCTCCACGTGTTTATAACTTTTAACTAACAACGGTCGAGAAGGTTTCGCACCGACTCAAGAATCCAATAAAAACAAGGGATTTTAGAGAAAAAGGACGTGGTGGGAGATTGTGGGAACAAATCAATCGCGTGATCACATCGACCCCTCTTTTTGGCATTTGGAGCAAGTGCGCCCCACGCAAGTGCATAGGCGTACATTTGCAATCAACGACATGAGACCGGAGATCAGGAACGATGGAGGCCACTCCTACATTGAAGTAGGAGATGGGCCGGTGATGGTGGTGCTGCACGGCCTGTTCGGGGCACTGAGCAACTTCACCGATGTGATAGAGCGGTTCGCCCCGCAATACAAGGTGGTCATACCCATGATGCCCATCTACTCCCTACCGCTTGACCAGACCAATGTGCGCGAGCTGGCAGCCTATGTGCGCAGGTTCGTGGAGTACAAGGGTTTTAGTAAAGTGATGTTGTTGGGCAACTCTTTGGGCGGCCACGTCAGTCTGGTTTATGCCGTTAATCACCCTACAGATGTTGAGGCGCTGGTACTGACCGGTAGTTCCGGTCTTTATGAGAATGCCTTTGGAGGCACGTTCCCACGCAGGGAGGACCGCGAGTACATCCGCAAGAAGGTGGAGATTACCTTTTTCGACCCTGCCAATGCCACCGATGAACTGGTTGAAGAGGTTTTTGGGATCATCAACGACAAAGACCGTCTGCTGCGTGTGCTGGCACTGGCCAAATCGGCCATTCGTCACAACATGGCCGATGACCTGCCGGGCATCAATATTCCCACATGCCTTATCTGGGGCCGCAACGACATCATCACTCCGCCCGTGGTGGCCGATGATTTCCATAACCTGCTGCCCGACTCGGAACTGCATTGGATAAGCGAGTGCGGCCACGCCCCCATGATGGAGCGGCCAAAGGAGTTCAATGCGATCCTTCAGGATTGGCTGGACAGGAGGTTCAATTGAAGATCTCTTCGGCAGCATTTGTAATCAGTAGCCCCAAGGTAGCGGGCTGCCCGAAGCCTGACAGACCGGAGTATGCATTTATCGGTAGGTCGAATGTGGGCAAGAGCTCACTGATCAACTCCATTCTGCAACGACCCAAACTGGCCAAGGTGAGTGCCCGTCCCGGGAAGACCCAACTGATCAACCATTTCAATGTGAACGATGCCTGGTACCTTGTGGATCTGCCCGGCTATGGTTTCGCCAAGGTGAGCAAGGACACGCGCGACAAGTGGCAGCGTATGATATCAGAGTACATAGGTGGGCGCGACAACCTGATCAACCTATTTGTGCTCATTGACTGCCGATTGGAACCGCAGCGCATCGATATGGAATTCATGCGGTGGTTGGGCGAGAACGGGGTACCCTTCACCATGCTGTTCACCAAAGCCGATAAACTGGGCAAAGTGGCTCGGCAGACCGCTGTGGCCCAGTACCTGCGCGAGATGCGCACCGAATGGCACGAGGTGCCTCCGCACGTCATCACATCGGCCGAGGAAGGCACTGGCCGCGATGAGGTGCTCGCCCTGATAGATGGCTGGAACCACGAGTTCGCCAGTCGTTTTAGGTGAGGTAGGCCTTTGCCCACAGCATGTGACACGTGCTCTTGAAGAGGAATTCCTCATGATCGGCCTTGCCCGCCCTGTGCTCGGTCAGCGCGGTGCTGTAACGTCTCATGGTCACACTGTCGAGCACCGAATCGGTAGCCAACTTATCGGCCAAAGCCCCTAGGCCATCCTTGCCTCGGAGCCACGCACCGATTGGCGACCCGAAACCCCGCTTAGGGCGGTAACACACCTCTTTGGGCAGGTAACGCTCAGCCACCAACCGCAGCACCTTCTTGTTCAGCACATCATCGTACTTGAGGCCGAATGGCAATATGTTGGCGAATGCCACAACGGCCGGATCGCCCACAAAAGGCACCCGCACCTCCATGCTGCTCCACATGCTCATCTTATCCTGCCGCAGCAGCAGTTCCTGTAGGTAGGTGTGCTGTTCCAGTTGCAGCATGTCGTTGAGCAGATGCTTGGGCCGCATCTGATCAGCCAATGCATCGAACAGCGGGTCGGCAGCATTCTTCCCTTCGCCCCTCGCCACGCTGAAATAGCCTTTGGCCAAGGCCCGCATGTCTTTGTTGGAAATGGCTGCGAGCATGCCAGCCTCACGCGCATCGAACTTGAGGCCTGTGGCAGCCAGCAACCGCAGTAGCAGCGCGGGGTAACGTCCGGTTATGGCCTGCAACCGGCTCAGATTGTGTGTGCGGCCGTATCCGGCAAAGAGCTCATCGGCCCCTTCACCGCTCAGCAGCACCTTGTATCCTTTGTCGCGTGCCAATTGCGTGACCATGTGCACGGGCACCGAGTTGGGGTGGCTCAGCGGCCCCTCATGCCGCTGCACCGCCATGGGTAACAGCTCGGCATACTGTGCGCTGCTCACCTTGCACGGGTGCAACTGTATGCCCAGATGCTGTGCAGTGAAAGCCGCCTCTGCGGTCTCATCGGCCCGTGGGTCGTCATAGCTCACAGTGAACGCATCGATGTCGGCACCGAGCAGCTTGTTGGCCATGGCCGTGAGCAACGATGAGTCGATGCCAGAACTGAGCAGCGTACCCAAAGGCACCTCGCTCATCAGGCGTTTGCGCACCGATTCGCGCAGTAGGTGGTCGAGCCTATCGGCCGCTTCATTGAGGGTGAGTCGCTCAAGCGGACTGCGATCCAGCTGCATGAAGTGGCTGAACTCGCGCACCTCGGTGTGCAGAGTGTCGGTATCTATCACAAGATACTGCCCAGGCAGAAGAGCCTTTATCCCTTTGAAGAAAGTGAGTCCGCACCCAGCCCCGAACCGCGAGTTATAGTAATGGTCAATAGCCACGGGGTCGACCTCGGGCCGCACAAGCCCGGAACGCAATATCACATTCACATCTGATGCGAATACCACATGGTTCTGTGTGGCGTTGAAAAACATGGGCTTTATCCCCATGCGGTCGCGGTACACATAGAGGCGATGGGCCTGCCTGTCGAACAAAGCCAGCCCGAACATGCCCTCAATGCGCTGAATGAAAAGCTCGCCATGCTTCTGCAGCATGTGCGGGGCAATCTCAATATCGCTGCTCGTGGCCAAGGTGCGACCAGAAGCCAATATGGACTCGCGGTGGGTGCGGTGATCATACAGTTCGCCATTACCCACGCATACCACCTGCCGATCGGTACTATGCAGTGGCTGGTGCCCATGCGCCACATCAATTATGCTGAGGCGCCTCATTCCCAAGGCCACATGTCCCTCGGCCCAGATGCCACGGTCGTCAGGTCCACGGTGGGTCATAGTATCAACCATGGCAGTGAATAGCCCGGTTTCGACCGACTGCCCCTTCAGTACCATTCCAGCGATTCCGCACATGGGCTACCGTTTATTCTGCGCCAAAAGTGAGGAATAGAGCGACTCGAGCCGCTCCATATACGTTTCGATAGAATACTGCCCGACTACCGCCCGACCAGCCTCAGACATTGATTGCCACAAATTGTGGTCATTCCTTAGCTCAAGGACACGTGCAGCGTAAGCTTCTATGTCATTAAATTTTACCAAGAATCCATCGGTGCCGTGCCGAATCACCTCCGTGATGCCACCCTGATCAAACCCTATGGCAGGAACCCCACAAGCCTTGGCCTCAAGAACAACCAGCCCGAATGGCTCAAATGGGGCCGAGTGGACCAGGACATGGGAGCGGTTCAACCAGTTGCTCGGGTCACCTACAATTCCAGCAAAGACTACATGCTCACTTAATCGTAACGTGCTGACTTCTGTTTCCAACCTCCCCCTGTCGGGGCCATCGCCCAATAAGGTCAACCGCACATCATTGCAGCCTAGGTCTAAAAGTCTCCGCATGACCAAGAGAAGGAAGGACTGGTATTTAAGCGAGGTCATGGATCCGATATTGAGAAGTTGAAAACCCTGCAATTCGTGCCGATGGTATTCAAATTCAGAAAGATCCACTGGATTGTGAATCACTGTCATGTCGCTTGTACGAGGGTGAAAGACTCGCTCTACATATCCCTTGATGAACTGAGAGATACAAAGGAAATGAGTGCCCTTATTTCGGTAGTTTGAACGTAGGCGCCTCACATTGTTCCAATTCCACCAAGCGTCTTTCTTTAACAGATCCAATGGCCTTACAGGGTCAGTAAGCGCATGGCAGCCATGCCAGTGGGTAATGTGCACCGCTCTGGATCTTGCAGCTGCCATGGTTACGAGTTCAGCCTCTATAAGATTGCTGTGAATCACATCGGGTCGGAAATCATCGATCTGGGCATCTAACTCCTGAGTATCGATGATGTCTTTGCCCAAAAGGGAATAGGAGATGCTAGTGCGGATGCGCCTTATGTCGAGCTTTTGCGACAATTCGAGAAAATCATTCCCATCATGGAGTGTAAGGATGCGCGCGGTGTGGCCGCTGCGCTGAAGTTGGCCTGCGAAGGTCAGCACCAATCGTTCGGCTCCACCACGGTGCAATGAAGGAATAACGAAGAGGATCCTGAACTTCGGGTTCATGGCCTCAACCACGTTTTTTCCGTGCAATGAAGAAGGCGCTGGATGACCAAGTTCCGCCTCTCAAGGGTTTGAACCATTGCGAATAGTCGGGGAACGGATAAAGTCCGGGAAGGATCACCTCATTCAGATCCAATCTATTCCTGACCCTTTCGGCCCAGCTATTCACCCTATAGTCAAAAAGATCGTAAAGAACCGTGTAGTCGGCCTTGCCGTGTGACATAGGCAGTATCATGGCCTTAAGTGGATGCGATTGCTTGAATGCACTATCTCTGAACGGCCAGAAAAGCAGCTCGATGAAATACCGATGTGTGCAGAAGATGGCAGTGGTTACAATACGAACAACAACCATGGAGGCCGTGGGAACTCCGATAATGACCACTCCACCGGGCCGCACCACACGGTTCATTTCCGCAAGGCTAAGATGATAATCCGAAGTGTGCTCCAACATGTGCGAGCTATAGACCACATCAAAAGAGTTGTCGGGAAAAGGTAGTTTCTCGGCCCAACCCTCAATGATCCTGAAGGCGCTGCCCTCTTCGATAAGCTCAGGCAATGCCCCAGCGGCATCAGGATATGGATCGACCCCAGTGCAGCGGCATTTCCTATCAATGAGCGCGAGCGACATAGAGTGGCCCTTGCCGCAACCTATGTCCAAGAAATCTGACCCTTCGGGAATCTTTTCTCTGATGGCCTTCCATTCAAGATTTCGCGCAGTTTTCTGATGCTTCAGGAAATCTTCTGGCGAAGTGAGCCCCCAACGGTAGAAGGACCAGAAAATACTGCGAAGTCCCATGTATGGCTGTTGGAATCGGGCGGTAAAACTATCCTTTAAGGCCAGAAACAAGATCACGAATTGCGCTGAGGCCGAAATGACAGCAACATCTTCATCTTATCTCTGAAATAGTGGGTGGGCATGGCCCGGACCGATGCTGACAAATGACTGAGAAAGGGCCCCGTGCTTCCCTTGCGGTGATAAAACTCAGCCAGTTTCTGGTGGGCAGAGCTGATGGCAAAACGGCCCCAATCGCCTTTCATGGCCTTGCCTGACCGGGCGCAGATCATCTTAGTCACTTCCAAGTTGGCCAGAAGCACATTCTCGCGTTCGGTGTTCACTGTCCTATCGCCCAGATCACGGATAACGGCCGTGCTGGCAGGCACAGCAATTAGTGGGAAATCGCCTACCACACGGCTCCACAGCTCGCGGTCTTCGTTGATACGGAGTGAGACATTGAATCTGTGTCTGGTCAGAATGTCACGGTGCAGGCACACGCGTTGCGGGCAGATACTGTCCTTCAGGACCCGTTCGTACGGTTCATCTGTCTTGGTGATGTAATCCGGCCAAGGCGTTATCTGCCCGCGGAAGACCCCGCAAGAGCCAGTGAAGAACATGGCCACGGGATTACCTGTTTCGAGTATGCGCGCATGGATTGCGCTTAGATGCGTGGGCAGGTGAACGTCATCGCTGTCGAGGAAACAGATGTAGGTGCCCTGCGCGGCCGCTATACCCGTGTTGCGGGCCGCGCTGCGCTCGGCATTCTGTTGATAGATATAGCGGACACGTTGATCGGCTTGGCAGATAGGCGCCAAAACCTGAGCCGTATCATCCTTCGATCCATCATCGACCACAATGAGTTCCCAATCTGTGAATGTTTGGGCTTGTACGCTGCGTACCGCCTCGCCTATGCTGCGGGCGCGGTTGTAGGTGGGTATCACCACTGAGAAAAATGGGGACGGTGCGCCTGGTTCAGACATTGAGCAACGAACGGATCCTGAATTTGACCCGCCCGAAAATACCCTCTTGCGTGGCGTAGTGGGCCAGCGGGTGCGACCTCCATACGCTGTAAGCCCGTCTGTGGTAGCACATATGATACCAGCGGTGAGCAAGGAAAGCCAGCAGATCAGGGCGGCTCACGTAATCGCTCACTTTTTGGCTTTGGGCCAATGTGCCGATCAACGAGCCAAGTTGGTCGAGGTCAATGCTCTCCGAACTGTATTCGCCATAACACATGGCCTTGAAGGCAGCCACATGGGCCGGGGTGGCCGGTGCGCCCAAATGTGCAAAAAGCCGCATGATGACCCGCACAGAGTTATCGTTCTGAACCGTGCTGTGTACCTGCGATACTGATGCGCCATGATACCGCACCAGGTATAACACTTCGGGCACATTGGCCAACCGCGCGCTCAGGCTTGCACGAACAAAAAGGTCGTAGTCTTCGGCATGGCGGAAGTCGGTATCGAACAGCCAGCCGTTGGTCCGGAAAGAATCTGTACGCCAGATGCTGGTGCCATGCGAGATGTGAATCTGATACAGATGCTTGATCCTAATGGTAGTGTCATCCGGTGCGTAGCGCACACCGGGGTGCCGCTCTCCGTCCGTCAGGCCATCGTACCAACTACCGCAGATGGCCACCTCGGGGTGGGCCTCCATGTAAGCCACCAGCTTTGCGAATCGGCCGGGCAAAGAGATATCATCGGCATCTTGCCGCACAATGTACTTTCCCCGAGCCTCGTCTATGCCACGGTTCAAAGTGCCGATCAGCCCAAGATTCTTCTCGTTTGATAGGACACGGATCCTTGGGTCGGAATAGGAGTTGAGGATGAGGGCCGAGCCATCAGTGCTGCCATCGTCAATGGCCAGCAGCTCAAAATCGGTGAACGACTGGCTCAGCACGCTATCGACCGCCTCGCGCAGATAATCCTCTGCGTTGTATACAGGCATCAGCACTGTTACCGTGGGGCTGTTCATCTAAGATCCTTAAGCCTTTGTTGAAACGAACCGATGACAATCCAAGATTGCATATATCTTGCCCTATTGAAAAGAATCTCCTTCATCAAGGCAAGGTGCGCCCAAGTGGCTAATCTCACTGCTCTTTCACCAGAATCTGTAAGTGCTGAAAAGAGCGAAAGTCTCTTATCCTTTCCGAAAAGCTCTTTAGCAAGATGAATCAGTCTATCCGCCCAATAGGGCAATCTGCTGTTTGCTGGGGGCATTGGCCGGCCAGCCAAAAAGTGCTCATAGATATCAATGTACGCCTTTGCTCTTCCGAATCCTTCATAGAGCCTCCGCATGTAAGGCCAATCAAGACGATCAGCCGAGATAATATGTCGGAAACGGAGTCTGTTGCAGAAAACCACTCTGTGGCCTGCCATTCTGGCTGCCATGCAGATTTCGGTATCCCCTCCTGAGCTGAGGTTCTTCCCCTTTCTATCGGTCAATTGGCTCTCGAAACCGGCTTGTTTAATCGATACGAGCACTTGCCGCCTAATCGACATGCCTGCACCGTATACAGCAGAGGCTTCAACAAAAGCACCATCTTCAACTCCCCAAGGCTGCCCAACGGCCAGAACATTGTCCATATCCCGGAACCAATCTGGGACTTTTTGCTCATAGACCGCTGATGAAAGACCTCCAAGAATACCAATAGAGGAATCCGATTCCATTAGCTCATCAACCAGTCGGATATAACCAGTGTCAAGGTGATTGTCATCGTCAACCATCAGGATCACCTCACCTTTCGATTCGCTGAACCCACGTTCTCTGGCATAAGAAAGACCAGGTCGCGGTTCATCAACCACTTTGAATGGGATGGCTCTAACAGAGGAACCGAGGACTTTTTCCGCAACTCCTCTCGTGTCATCCACACTGTTATTGTTCACCACAATAATCTCGAATATCCCATCGGCATCCTGATTGAGAATGTGCTTAAGAGTGTCGGTAATCCTCTTGGAGCTGTTGTAACAGCACACGACTATTGAAATATGTACACTCATGCCAGCTTCAATCTGACCCAATGCCTTAGATAGAGCGACAATCTTCTTTTTTCGCGAGACTGATACAATTGTCGATGAATCGAATCCCGGATCGCATTTCGACATTTTTCTCTCAGCTGGGTTGGTGCCAATGAGCAAATGAGCCTCAGGGCGATTTCTTTCGATCTGAGCTTCCTCTCATCATCCATGCTGTTCCAAACACCTACATCTGTGACTCGATAGCGACCGGTTTGTCGGTCAATGAACGCGTAATCGCCCTGCGCCATAAGCAGCGCGTGTACTATCCAGTCAGCAAAAGGGCTTTTCCAATATTCTGCTGGGAAAATGTCTGGAATCTTATCGCGCCTGAGTACAGCCGTGCAGGTGGGGATGATGTTGTGGTCCTTGGCAAAGAACTCTGAGCCCTCGAGCCGTCCGGCCCGAGGATCGACATAGATGCGCTCAAGGTCATTGCTCTGACTGTCAATGAGTCGTGCATCTGTGAAACAACCAGTCAATCCCATATCGGTATCTAGAAGTGTAATCTGGTCCATCAATTTGTAAGGGTCGGCCCACGCGTCATCGCCTTCCAACAACGCCACGTAATCCCCGATGCAAGCCACAATGGTCCGGTGCCAATTGCCCAACATTCCCCATTTCCTATCGGTGGGTAGAACTCTCAATTTCACTCCTGTTTCTGAGAAAAGACCTTTGACCCGCTCTACTGTATCATCTGTACTCTGGTCATCGCCCAGCACCACTTCCATATCAATATCACCTCGTTGGTCCAGAATGCCCTGCACTGCCTCGCGGATGTAATTCGCGTGGTTGTAGGTTATTAGCGCAACGCTCACTTTAGGCCGCTGCATGGGCTGTTCAACTCAGGATTCGGGTTGCAGGTAAATGCTGACAAATACTTTCTTCCCACTTTTCGGATCAATGAAATAGGCATTTCGGTAAGGAAGATGCGTCAACGCCCGAAGACGGTCAATTGCCTGCCCCATGGTCATCTGCTCATTGACATCAAGGCGTAAAAGGGAATTGAAATCTTTCTTCAGGTTGATGTTGCCTTCGGTGGCTGGTAGCGTGGTCTTGTAGGTGCCCGATAAGATAGTAGGAAGGTGCTCGCGCAATAGACTGATCTCGGCCTTTTGCACACGGTCGTAAACATCCTTCGAGGTATCCCACGCATGAACGGGCACCTCTTCTTGTGCAATGATGGCCCCGTGGTCCAACTGCTCGTCAATCTCGTGAATGGTGGCGCCCACGGGCAGCCCGTTGAGGATACTGAAAACCTGCGGGAACCAGCCCCGGTTGTGCGGATTGAGTCCTGGATGGATGTTGATGCACCGCACCGTGCGCACCATCTCGGCAGGAAAAAGCTGTTTGCAATGAGCCGAAATGACCAGATCAAATCGCTCCCAATATTCGCCTGGAAACCCGTTCAGCCTCATCTCATCAATCTCAATTCCAGATGACGAGAACAAGGGCAGCGAACCCTTGGCACAGGCCCAATGCCACTGGTGAGGAACTGCAAGGCCCATATCAGCCGCCATGTCGCGCAGGGCGCAGGCCAGCAGAGGATTGTCGGTCATTACCAATATGCGCGCCATGGAAGGGCAGGATCAGGAGGCGTGTCGGATCAGCACTTCGCATACATCCTGCACCACATCGAGAGGCAATGTCGGGTGCAGGGGCAGACACAGCACACGGGTGCATGCATCGGTCACTACAGGATCGCCCGATGGGTTCACGTACGGAAGCTTGTCTAGGCTGGGGTAGAAGTACCTGCGTGGGAAAATATTCTGGGCGTTAAGCTCAGCCTTGGCGGCAAGTAGACTCGCCTCGTTCGGCATGAGGCAAGGGAAATACGAATGGTTGTAATGCACTCCTTTCGGCACATTAAAAACCGTCACTCCAGTGCCATTGAGCAGCTCGTGGTACGACTCCCACACCCGCTTGCGCCCAGCATAGATCTCGGGCATA
>Ga0169931_10007211_pt1 | contig 16540 bp, 15 predicted proteins | sample Kivu_15m_20L_FD_129675 | JGI IMG/M metagenome (GOLD analysis project Ga0169931, IMG submission 129675) | Freshwater microbial communities from Lake Kivu, Western Province, Rwanda to study Microbial Dark Matter (Phase II) - Kivu_15m_20L... | ecosystem: Environmental > Aquatic > Freshwater > Lake...
AAGTCTCCAGAAGGTGATGGCGCCTTTTATCCAGCAACAGTATTAACTGTTAATAAGGATAATCCAATTTTAAAAGAGGAGATCTTTGGCCCAGTTGCACCGATTGTGATTACAAATAGTGATGAAGAGGCAATTACTCTTGCAAATGCAACTGAGTTTGGCTTAATTGCTTATGTTTATTCAGGGGACTTAAAGCGGGCAATTAGAACAGCAGAGGCGTTGGAGTCTGGAATGGTGGCTATAAATAAAGGCGTGATCTCAGATCCGGCCGCCCCGTTTGGGGGAGTTAAACAATCTGGCTTAGGACGAGAAGGTGGCTTTGCCGGAATTGAGGAATTCTTAGAGACTAAATATATTGGAGTTGAGATTTAGTCTCTAAAAGAGTAATCATCCTTTTACTTTATATCCCTTAGGACACTTTGGATTTGTCCCACTTACCTTCTTGGTTTTATTACCCTTAACGCAGGTAATAGTTTTCTTAGCAACACCTTCTGCAATCATAACTGTTGCCGTAGCTAAGATTGGCGCAAGAGTTGCTGTCCCTGCTTGAGTTGCAGTTATCACACAATTTCCGCCCTTTAATAGATTTAAAGTAGATCCAGTTATCGAGCAGACGCCGATAGAAGTTGTCTGGTAAGTAATCACACCACCACCAGATGCTGTGGCAGACAGGGTGAGAGTTTTTGCAGAAAGATTTGCATTAGCAGGTGGGGCAAAGGAAATGGTTTGTGGATTGCGAGTTATCTCAAAAGATTGTTGATAAACATCAGATGCCAGATATGTTGATGTGGCTGCAGTTTGATAGGTAAGTGTGCAGGTACCACCAGATAACAATCTCGCAGTGAAGCCAATCGTTACACAAACAGCAGGTGTAATTGTTTTTGGTAATACATAACCTTCAGCTGCGCTATAAACCTCAGGTAAAGTTACTGACTTAGGAAGATCTTTAGAGGTTTGAGTATCGATTTTGGTAATTACTAAAACAGATTTTATTCGTGCAGCAGTAATTTGGACCATTTGCTTATTTTCATACAAGGCGAATTCCTTAGTTTTTGCCGTAAAGACTGTAAATGAACAACTACCCTCAGCAATAAGTTTAAGAACTTTTCCATCAGAAGAACAAACATTTGGATTCGCACTGCTAATTTGTAAAGGAATTGATGAAACCTTTGATTCATAAAAGTCAGCTGGATCAAATGTCTCTCCAACCTTCCAGATAGGTTTAATGGAAGAGGTGTATTTGACATTATTCTTGTAAGTCAGTGAAAGCGAAGAATCATATGAAGGACCCTGAAAAGTTGAATACTTATAATTTAGGTCCCCTCCACTAGTAACTAAAAGAGCATTCTCTGCATCAATTAAATCCCGGATCTTTTTAGCTGAAATTTTTCCAGTCTCATATTGATAGCCAGCCGTTGAATTATTTTTAACCTGTGTGACCTCAACCGAGTAAACGCCAGTTGTTAACGTTCGAGGCAGCGTTAATACTCCTTTATAGGTTACTCGTTTCTGTGTTGAAATTATTGGGGAATCTGTTCTAGTTAGGTAAACACCCCAAGTGCTACCACGGGAATCTTTAACAGTAGCAAAAGAGGTCAAATCTTCTATTCCAAATGGATGAGAAACAATTAATTCAATGTTTACATTAGTGTCCGAACCTAACAGATCTATCTGAGTAGGAGTGAAGGTAAATGATTCTACTGCTGGATTTTCTGTTGCGTAAGCGGTTGCCGCCAATAGATTAGAACTGGCCAAAACTACAGAGATGATTAATGCCTTTATCTTCACTTGTTTACTCCCTTGTTATAAGCAAACCATAGTATGAATTTTGCTGAAAATTGGCGGAGGATGGGGGATTTGAACCCTCGGTAGGTTACCCTACACACGCTTTCCAAGCGTGCGCACTCGGCCGCTATGCGAATCCTCCAGTAAAGCTGCTGCCTTTTTTCTTATGGCTAAGAGCATCGGTGGTATTAACTATGAATTACCGTTAGATCCCCCGTGCGGCACTTTGGTGCCGAACTCCCCCAGGGCAGGAATGCAGCAAGGGAGGAGTTAATTTAATTTGGTGTTTTACATTTAATTGAGTTATTTCACCAAATGATTCACTAATCTATTTCAATTTATAAACCGCAAATTGCATCAACAATTCTTTCCGCTCCAGATAAATCAATAATTCCAATACAGTTTGATCTGTAACTTGTTCGAATTTCAGGTGACTTAATAATTTTAGTAATTAAATCATAATCAAATTGCCAAACTGATTTGTCAAAAAAACCAATTGGCAATGCCATTTTTTTATCAGCTAAAAGGTCATAATTACTTTTTTGATTTTCGACAGAGCAACCAACAGCAATAGGTAAACCCATAGCTAAAAACTCAAAAGCTGATGTACCTGCAAGAGTAAATACTAAATCAACTTTACTAGTAATTCCATCGAAATCTGACCCCAAGTTTATTTGTGTAAATCTCTCATCGATAGAGTCTTTTAAGTGATTAGTTAACACATATGCATGAAAAGGATGATCAATTAATGAGATTAACTCTACTATAGATGACGTGAAACTATTTGCATCAGACCCCCCACCTGATATAAATATTTTTAATGGCTCTGATTCGAATTCTTTGAAGTTTCTAGTAAGTGATTTTCTAATTGGGATGTATTTTAAGCCTGCAAGAATTTTAGTTTTAGAGTCATTTGCCCAATCTTCCCGAATACCAGGGTGTATTTTAAGATGACTCTGATATTCAGGAGTGCACTCATCAAAAATATTGACGACTTTGGACCAGTTTTGCTCAAGCAGGGATTTATCCTGATTTGATAATTTGTAAGAATCCACAATTAAAACATCGCTTTCTTTACATTTAAATGTATCTGGTTTTTCAATGAAACTTGAAAAACCAATATGTTTGATACGTTCGTCAACCCACTTAAGATTATCAATTTTCCCGATAAAAATAGATTCAATTCTCCTAAAAATTGACTCCTCTGCAATGGCGGATATTCGCATTACATGACCCGCGCCGATTTCGCCTGAGGCATCTGCGCGATAAACGTGTCTCATAGAGGTAAAGGGTATGCTTTATTCCAAGACCACGTGGGACTATTTATTAAATATGGGGGCCAAGTTTGAAAATGTTTACAGATAAGTCAGTTTTAATCACAGGTGGAACTGGGTCAATCGGCAAAGCCCTCATCAGTAAGTTACTAAAATCATCAGTAAGGCGAATTATCATTTTTTCACGAGACGAACTAAAGCAATATGATCTTAGGGCGAAACTTGGAAATGATTCAAGATTCAGGTGGTTCCTTGGTGATGTTAGAGATGTTGAAAGATTAAAACTTGCATTGCATAACGTTGATTATGTGATTCATGCCGCCGCCTTAAAGCAAGTAGATGCAGGTGAATATAACCCTATTGAATTCATTAAAACAAATGTTATTGGAAGTCAGAATGTAATTGAGGCCTCAATCAGTTCTGGAGTAAAGAAAGTTATAGCATTATCTACGGATAAAGCTTCATCACCAATAAATCTTTATGGAGCAACAAAATTAACTGCCGATAAACTCTTTATTTCTGCGAATAATTATAGCTTAAGGTATGGAACAGAATTCTCCGTTGTTCGTTACGGAAACGTTATGGGGAGTCGCGGCTCAGTAATTCCGTTTTTTAGAAAATTAGCAGAACAAAATTTGCCAATACCAATTACGGACAAGCGCATGACTAGGTTCTGGATAACTTTAGATTTTGCCTCTGAGTTTATACTGGAATCTTTTCGAGTAATGCAAGGTGGTGAACTTTATGTACCGAAGATTCCGAGTATGAAAATTCTTGATCTTGCATTGGCTGTTTGCCCTGATTCCAAATTGACTGAGATTGGGGTTAGGCCGGGTGAAAAACTACACGAGGAAATGATCTCTAGTGATGATAGTAGACGGACTATTGTATTAAGAAATCGTTTCGTTATAAATCCCGTTATCGCTGATTGGGGATACAAAGAACCAGAAGGCTTGAGAATGCCTGAAAATACACCTTATCGATCGGACACAAATGATCAATGGTTATCAAGGGATGATATCAAGGCATTTATAGCAAACGAAGTTATCGTCAATGATTAATTATGGCAGGCACTTTATTGATGAAATGGATATTCAATCTGTAGTTGATTCATTAAAGTCTGATTGGCTTACAACAGGTCCACTAGTAGAAGTCTTTGAGAATGCGCTACAAGAAATAACTAAAGCCAGGTGTGTTGCTGTTAGTTCTGGTACGGCGGCATTGCATTGCGCCTATTTCGCAATAGGCCTCAAACCAGGAGATGAAGTTATTACTCCACCAATAACTTTTATTGCGACACAAGCCACAGCTGCTCAATTGGGAGCTAAGGTTGTTTTTGCAGACGTCCAGTCCGATACGGCAAATATTGATCCAGTAGCTGTTGAAGCGGCAATAACCTCAAAAACCAAAGCTATAGTAGCCGTTGATTATGCTGGCCATCCAGCAGATCTTGGCGCTCTAAGAATAATTGCAGACAAGTACGGAATTTATCTAATTGAGGATGCATCTCATAGTTTAGGCTCTTTATATAATGGGCAATCGGTTGGATCAATTGCGGATATTACCACTTTTTCTTTCTTTCCAACTAAAAATATAACTACTGCCGAGGGAGGTGCAGTCGCCACAAATAATGAATTGTTATTACAACGTGCTAAAAGGTTTTCAAGACAAGGATTAATTAAGGATTCAAGTGAATTTAAAATTAAGGGCGAGGGTGCATGGCATCAAGAAGTTCATTCGTTTGGACTTAATTATCGACTACCAGATATTTTATGCGCTTTAGGGATAAGTCAATTAAAAAAGCTTGATAGCTTTAAGTTTGAAAGAAGCAAAATTTTTATGCGATACTTATCAAATCTGGGTAGTGTTGAGAATATAGATTTACCGTTAATCCGTAAATCCGCAGATCCAATGTGGCACTTTTTCCCATTAAGGGTAAATGAGAGAACCCGAGAAGATCTATACAATTATTTATTAAAGAACGGATTTAAAACTCAGGTAAATTATTTTCCAGTTCACCTTCACCCGGTATTTAGTGGGCAACAAGATTTAAAAGGCAAATTTCCAGTTAGCGAATTGTTTTATTCGCAAGAGTTATCTTTGCCACTTTATGTCGGACTAAAAAACACTCAAATTGATGAGATTTCAAATCTAATAATTAAATTCTATGAGTAATTATTTCTATATTTTCTCTCATGCTCAATAAAGTGCTTTTCTTGAGTAATGGGAATTACTCCATACCTAAATTTTTACTAGAAGCAGGTTTAGATGTAGATTGCTCCACTCGATCAGTGACTGACTTATCTAAATATGATTTAGTTCTTTCTTTCGGGTATAGACATTTAATTCCCCGATCTGTTTTAGAAACGGCAAAACGAGATCCTTTAAATCTTCATGTTTCGCTTCTCCCATATAATAGAGGTGCACATCCAAATTTTTGGGCGCATTATGACGATACTCCCTCCGGGGTGTCAATACACCTAATAGATAGTGGCATAGATACCGGCAAAATAGTTTTTCAAAAGCGAGTAATATTCTTGCCAACACAAATAACTTTTAGACAAAGATATAATTTTCTTATTTTCTCGATTGAAAATTTGTTTATGTCGAATTTTTCAAAAATCATAAACAATGATTTTGAAACATTTGATCAGAAAGGAGCCGGAACATTTCATTTGAAATCTGATTTACCAGCGATGTTTAAAGGATGGGATTCGGTAGTTGAGGTAGAGATAAAACGTCTTAAATCTCTTCTATGATAATTTCTAGATTTTTGTGCTTTTACTAAAGAATAAATCTGGTCTACATTAATTTAATGTAGTAGGATCAATTTATGGATCTCAAAAAAGTAATGTTTGTTGCAGAAATTTCAGCTAACCATTTAGGAAGTTTAATAAGGGCAAAAGAACTTGTTTATAGCGCAATAAAGTCTGGGGCCTCTGCGGTAAAATTTCAGACTTACACAGCAGATACAATGACTTTAAACATAGATAACGTAGATTTTAAGGTTAGTAATAATCACAAACTTTGGGGAGGTAAGAAACTTTATGACTTATATCAGTCAGCATACACTCCTTGGGAATGGCATTTTGAATTATTTGAAATTTGTAGGCAGAATAACGTAATCCCATTTAGTTCTCCATTTGATACTTCAGCTGTAGATTTTTTAGAAAGTTTAAACGCTCCAATGTATAAAATAGCATCTATGGAGACCGGAGATTTAGATTTAATTAAGAAGGTGGCAAGAACTGGCAAACCTATAATAATTTCAACTGGAGCAACGTATATGAAAGAAATAGAGGAGGCGGTTGCTGCTGTCAAGAGTGAAGGAAACGAGTGGTTAACTTTATTAGTTTGTACAAGTTCATATCCGGCTGATCCAAGTGATGCTCATTTGAATCGCATAAAAACATTACAGTCAAAATTTGGTGTTAATGTCGGAATTTCAGATCATACGCTTGGAATAGGTGTAAGCATCGCCGCAATTGCACTAGGTGCAACTATGATTGAAAAGCACATAACATTGAGTAGAAATGATGGAGGGCCAGATAGTGCATTTTCTATGGAGCCAAATGAATTTGCCCAACTCATCAACGAGGGAAATGCAGCCGCCCTAGCGCTGGGAAATGCAAATTGGAGTGTCCAAGAATCCGAACTTGAGTCCCGCCGCTTAAGGCGCAGCCTATTCATAACTAAAGACATTTTAGCTGGCGAAATTGCTTCAAAAGATAATGTAAGAGCAATACGGCCAGGCCATGGCGCTCCTCCAAAACTCTTTAGTCAAATAATTGGTAAAAGGTTTAAATCAAATCACCCAGCTGGTACTCCTATGAGTTTGGACTTAGTAGACTAAATGGATTCTATTGCAATAATTCCAGCGCGTGGAGGAAGTAAAAGAATTCCGAGAAAAAACATTCGCGAACTAGCCGGTAAACCAGCAATAGCATATCCAATTGAATTAGCGATCAAAACAGGAATTTTTGCGAGGGTTATAGTTTCAACTGATGATATAGAAATTGCACAAATTGCTGAGTCGAGCGGTGCTGAAGTTCCATTTTTACGGGAAAGCAAACTTAGTGATGACTATACAACCACTATAGACGTGATTGCTGATGCAATTTCGAAAATAGACACTGTAGGCATAAATTATGTATGTTGTATATATCCAGTCACGCCATTATTAAATATCGATAGAGTTATAGAAAGTTACAAGATTCTAAGTGAAAATATATGGGATTATGTATTTTCTGCATGCGAATTTCCCACAGCAATCGAAAGAGCCTTTCGTAAGAATGACTTAGGAAAAGTTAATTTTCTCGATAGCAATTATGTTGATACTAGAACTCAAGATTTGAGTAAATCTTATTATGATTCGGGTCAATTTTATTTTGGTCAGTTAAGTGCATGGAAGAGCAAGCGCCCTATATTAACTGGCAATTCAACTTTTATACAATTAAAAAAGAATGAGGTTTTAGATATAGACGAAGTGGAAGATTGGAACCTGATTGAAAATCTCCTTAAATTGAAAAATAAACAATAGAGCTAAATACCCTTTCCAAAATTTATAAAGTCTTGGTCAATTAAGCTTTTATTAAAGATATTTGGTTTCAGTGAATATTTTGATTTAGATATAAATCTTTCTTTCCAAGAATCTTCAGAAATTTGGTTAGCAAAATTAGTAGAATTTCTTAAAATTGCAAGCAATAAGTTTGAAGATGGTATTCCCAGCCAATTAGCAAATTTGTCAACATCCTTTGGTAACTTATTTTCAAATTTTTTAACCTGTTTTACTGCTATTGATTTCGAAATCCGTTTGTGCCTGATATCTCGAACCACATGGTCGGTAACTTTTCCATAACCAAGTTTCAGCCATTTAAGAAAATCTTGGAATTCTCCATACACCGGACAATCAGGATTATCATATTTATAATAAGTTCTTGAACTTTTCCTACCTATGTAACCATATTCTTTTGATACAAACTCATGTTGAGCAACAGAATCCCAGCGTATATAGTTGTTAAGGTATATACCTTTTATGCCGCAATTTAAAATCAAATCATCATCAGGGTACGAAAGTGCAGTAATGTCTTTTTGATTAAAATCTGGGTCAAATTGAAAGATTGTTTTTTCATCCACTCCCATTAAATCATGTTCACGTCTATATCTCGAGGTCATTTCAACTTCGTCTAAATATGAATACATACCAACTTGCTCTATACCTTGGTGGGCCCCCCATATAATAAGAGGAACACCTAACTCAGATGCAACTCGAACAGGAAAGCTAGTTTGACCAGCAATCCATAACCAGTTAACTGTACCTAAATTTGCAAGCGTTGTTTTCACAATCCTTCGAGCAATGATTGGATTGATGCTGAACTGTCGAAAGTCAACAGAAAATTTAGTTCGTAACATAGCTAAATTTTTTATACCTTCAGCAGAATTGAAATTTCTATTGAAATTAACTAGGAGTGGATTAAGTCCCAACTTATTTACGACAGTATGGACGGTAAAGAAAGAGTCTTGCCCACCAGTTACCGGGACGATACAGTCGTAGTTACGGCTATTTTTAAGTTTATAGTTCTTAGTTAGATTTTTAAGTAGCAAGAACCTTTCATTCCAGTCCAAATAATCTTTCTCGTCATGCACGCGACAACCAGAACAAACCCCATTCAAATCAAAGGTTAAACCAAAAGGGTGCAAAGAGTTATACAAACAGCGTGTACATTGTCTGCTATTTTTGGTTACTGAGATCATCTGACTTCAATCTCAGGACTGATCTCTTGCTTAATCTTTCGGATTGATAATTCAGACCTATGTAAGAAATTTCCAATTGCTACCGAGTTAACCCAGTAATTATCTAGTGCATTTAAAATATCATTTGGCGTACTAAATCCACTTGTATATATGTACTTATGTTTAGTTCCCAATTGCACTACACACTTATTGAATAACTGTAAGTTTGGGGATTTGGCTCCATCTTGCTTAACACTGGAAATTAAAATTTCCCCTCCCCAATCGATTGGGATTTGAGAAGCAATTTGCTGTAAAGAGTATGGTTCATATCCAAAGACATGCACCGAAGTATCAGTCATATCTATCGGTAAATGCAAGATAACAGCCTGTTCACCTAAAAACTCATTAATTTTAAAAAAAGCTTGTGGGTTAAGCAATGTTTTTAGTGAAATAACCACCCGATCCGCACCTGCTCTAATAACACTGTTTGCATCGAGATGTGATTCAATTCCTCCACCATAAGCAATTGGTGTTGATAACTTAAAATTATCAAACTCCTTAAATAATTCTTGAAAATCAGATGCTGGATTTGCAGAATGTGATTTGTTAAGAATTAGAATTTCATCTACTCCTAACTCTTGAAGTCTACTAACTGTATGAACTAATTTGCCGACAGGAAGGTGGTGAACAAAATTATATGAATTTACCAACACCTTACGATCAATAATTAGTGATGCACCAATTCTTTTAATCATTCACACCCCATATTTTATCTTCGATCCATTTAAAGAACACAGACCCTGCTTCTTGACTTTTTTCTGGGTGGAATTGAACTCCTACAGTTTTTTTCTGAATTACAATCGAATCGTAGCCACCGCTAATTGATTTGAAGGAAATATCAGTACTTGTCAAATTAGGCACAGCATATGAGTGATTAAAATAAAAATATTTACCTGAGATCTCGTTAGCTTTATCAACATTCACTTTATCCCAGCCAATTCTCGAAAGATCCTCCAATCTTTTTACTTTGCCAAGAAAAATGCCAATACCCTTACAAGTTTCAGCTTCTTCTGATTCACTATACAAAAGCTGAAGTCCGAGACATATTCCAAGTATTGGTCTAGCTAACTTATGTCTTAGTTTAATCACTTCTGTTATCTCAGTCGAGATATTATCTGCAGCGGTTTTAAAGGAACCAACGCCTGGCAGTAACAGTAAATCACTACTAAGAATATCATCTTTAGATTTTCCATTACTTACTATGTAGTTTTGGTGTTTTAAAAAAGATGATAATGATTGAACATTACCAACACCGTAGTCCAGAATCAAACAAGTTTTCATAAGAGATCTTGCCCAACTCTAAATTTTTTTTCAGGCCTATTTTTGGCAGAAATTGAGAATAAGTCTTTATTTGTAAAAGACTTTACCACTTGCCAAAATTCATCTTCAGAAATGCTAATGTATTTACAAAAGGATTTTACATATTTTATGTCACATGCACCATCGTACTTATTCACAATTTGAATACCTTCTTCTCGAGTAATGAGTCGCTGCCGAATCCATTCATTAACATAATCTGTAGCGCGTCCAAATCCATACTTATAGAATTTCACCATTTGATTTAAGATCACCCAATCCTCATCCAGTGAAGCCACTCCAATGAGGTCAGATGTATTTATTGACTTGTCACTTCTCATTTCTAAATTATTAAGGGAGGCTACCAAACCATTTTGTAATAAACCCCAGCTTCCCATAGCCCAACCTAAAAAAACAACCTGCAGATTGTTTTGTAAAAATTCAATTTCATTTGGAAATAAGTACGGTGAAATCTGATTTATAGTGTATTTGTGGCCCTGTAACCATTCGGTAGACATTCCACTTAATGTATTCATTTTTCTTAAATTATTTCCATCCCAACCATTCTCACTTAATACCTCAAGTGCACCAAGCTGAAGTCCAGGATTTTCTCCCCATAAAATCAAATTGATTCCAAGTTCGATAGCTATCTTCGGAACACCTGCAAAAAGAGCAAGTTCGGTTGATTTAGCCCAATTTGCAGATTCTAGAAATGACTTTTTCATTAAATCTTTCCAAATCATCGGAGAAGGAGCTGATAAATAAACATCAAAACCTAGCTCCGTTAAATTATTTAAATTATTTGATCCTATTTTAGTTAATTGTTCAGGTGGGTATGAAACACAAACCAGAAGTGGATTAAGTCCTAAATAATCTCTTGCCCATAGCGCTAATCTAGTACTATCTTTACCGCCACTAACTCCTAAGATACAATCGTATTTATTTTTTGAACTGTTCGCTATGCCACCTATAACTACCTTAAGAGTTTCCACTCTTACTTTCCAATCGACATAATCTGAATGCAAAATGTAATCACAAGCAGGGCACTTATTGTCAATAAACTTAGTACCAGGTCTAGTGTTAGGTTGTACACAAATTTGGCAATATTTCATATTACTTATAAACTTTCGATTTCAGTGATTGAGTTTGTCCAATGTTTAATATTAGATTTGAAATAACTTTTTGTTTCTTTTCCACACATTGCAGCAATATACAGTGCATAGGAACTAAAACCAACCACCAAACTACATATACTCAAATCGTCTATTAATTCTTTGTTCGTTGAGAAATTGATTCCCTTGAAATGTTCTTTCAATTCTATAATGTCATTATCTAGAAGACTTTGTGATGGGTGTAATCTGACTATTAATCCTCTATAACCTCTTGAAATATTTAGTGTTAAAGATTTTTCAATCAAATCAAAAACCATCTCCTTGTTAATTTCATTTGAATATTGAAATTTAGATTCAGGTTCAAGAATTACTAGAATCATTTCTTTATCGAAAAGTCCGTCAAGTAATTTTTTGTATTGTATGATTTGAAAATCAGGTATAATCCAAATAGTTGAGTTATTATATGTTTGCTTAGCCAATGATAGCGCCATAGAATTAGTGACAGCCAATAGCCTGAGTGTACTTATTGCAAGAGTTTGAAAACGAACCTTGTAATTTACCCAATGATCTAATAAAACTATGCAAGGAATTTTCTTTTGAGCACAAAAATCAATAATACTGTTTTCAAAATTACTCATCCAACCTGATCCTGCTAGCACAAGATCAAAAGATGACAGTTGCTCTTTCGTTTCAAGTTTTTGATAATCCAAGCTAGATTTTTCGAATATGTTAACTGCTGGCCCCTGTAAAAAAGTAGCTGGGTGAGGGTGAATTGATGCTAGCAGCCATTTCAGTTGCTCAGCACCACCTGCATCATTGGCAACCAGGCAAATTTTTTTAGCCCAGGATATTATCGGTGGAATCTTAGGAGTGGTCAATTCATTGAAACAATCAGTGATCTTATAGTATTCTATAAATTGATCTTTGGTATGGTGACAACTTAGTTTAAAACCTTGTTTTTCAATAACTTTGATCATTGCTAAGTTAGAGGCATGTGTACCAATTTCAATCTTAAAATTTGGAAAATACTCTGAGAGATAACCACTGATTAGTGTCAATGTATCTGAAGCGTAATTCTGACCCTGAAACTCTTTAAAAATTAGAAACTCTAAACTTACAGTTCCACTTATGAAGTTAAAATATACACTAACCGTTCCAACAAAGTATTTATCTTGTAAATTTGTTATTTTTAAGCACCAAGATTTGAACTGATCAAATTGATTTAAATATTGTGTTTGACTTTTAAGGCGCCAGGATTGAAATCTATACTGTGAGAATTTCATATATTCCCGATCATTCAACGTTTCAATCCAACTCTCATTTATTGAAGACAAATCAACTGGACTGAGTTCAATTCTATCTGATGTAATGAACACTTAAGATTTCCTTAACAGATCTAAATTATTCCAAATTTTTTTGAACGTTTCAATAATTAAATCGACTTCTAAATTACTATACTTATATGCACACCAATTGATACCAACGAAACTTTTATTATGTAGGTACTCAGCAACAGGCAATTTCTGATTCATGAGTTGTTTTGCACGCCTTCTGCTAATCAAGCTATAAGGCAATGGATTATTTCTATATGTTAACTGTTGATTGAAAAGAGGTATTTTATGTAAATTCTGATATCCGAGCATTAAAGCTGGGACACCTTCAGCCACTAGTGCATCAAATACTCTTTTTTGTGAAACTCCAATGCTGTTATGGTTAATACAAATACCAAATACATAGAACACGTGAGTATTCCCTTCTGCAATTACTGGTAATGAGAGACCATCAAGATGTTTAATTCCGTTTATCAATCTATCAGCAGCACTAATTCTTGAATTCACTGAATTTTCTAATTTTCTTAGTTGGTTTGAACCAATGGATGCCTCTATTTCCCCAAGCCGCATATTCATTCCTAATATTCCAAACTGCCTCTGATCTAAACTACGTTGTGCGATCACCATTTCACCGTGGTTACGTAGTAGCTGCATCCTTTCTGCAAAATGTGCATTATTAGTAACCAACATCCCACCTTCACCAGTTTGAATATGCTTATGATGATTAAAGCTGAAGCCTCCAATATGAGAAGCAGTTCCGGTGAAGTAACCGTTACGAGTAGACATCGGAGATTGAGCTGAATCGCTGATGAGTACCAGATTGAATTTACTACAAATTTTTAGCAGTCCTTCAATATCAGCAGATTGACCAAAAATATCCGGACTTACAATTGCACGGGTCTTATTAGATATATTCTCTTCAACTGACTTTAGATCTAAATTAAATGTTTGCGGATCAATATCAGCAAACACTGGTACTAAATTCCAATGCAATATAGTAGTGGCAGTTGCGACCATAGTCCATGGACTCGTAATAATCTCCGATCCCGGATCTAGTCCTAAAGAGCCTATAGCAACCCAAAGTCCAGAAGTCCAAGAATTAACACTGATGGCATGCTCTACTCCAAAAAATTCTCGAAAATTATTCTCAAAATTACGCACCTCTTTTCCACCTAAAAAATATTCACCATCTGAACCAATAAACTCAGATAAGACTCTCGACTTCATGACTCGATTTACTACAAGCTCGTCAGAATCATCAATCGTAGAAAATTTCTGGAACTTAGATTTAATTACTGGAGTTCCCCCAAGTAAAGCCAAACCAGTATCACTGTGCATCAATTTAGTCTACCAATTCTATGAATTCTTGTATGCAGATAGCATCCTTAATTCGCTCGTAGTCAACTGGCAGTTTTAAACCTTCGTAAACTCTATCTAGCACTGTTTTTTGATAATTATTAAACTCTTCTAAACATATCTCAAAACGCTCAATAGAAACTCCGTTCGGATTCATCAAATCAATTATGCGACCGTTTTTTGAAATTTCAATTCTACAATTATCATAAGTCATACTCATATAAAAATCTAAATTACTTGTTCTTGTATTCTCAAAAATTAAACGACAATTTCTTTTCCTATTAAAGATAATTTTTTGATTATTCTCATTAATCACTGAGAAATTATTATCGGTATTGATCACATACCGGCCTTCTAAAAATATTATTAGATCAACAAAGTGGGAGAAAGTATTTTTCATTGTACCCGAAGCACAAATAAAAACATCTAATAAATCTCCCCTTTTTGCAAATGAATAAGATTGAACTAGACTTTGAAAGTTGTTTAAATATCTTCTAAAGTAGTTAACAAATATTTTTTGCTTACTCGCAACTGCAGACTCAAGAATTTTCATTGCCTCTGAATGAGAATTCCCCATCGGTTTTTCTATCAAATAGTTCACTTTCGGCCAAGCAGATCTTATTAAGTTGAATACCCTTATATGTTCTGGTGTTGGGACGGAGATAATTGCGAGGTCAGGAGCCTCAAGGTTCAGTATATCCTCTAAAGATCCACATTCAGCATCTCCAATAATTTTTTTAACTCTGTTTAATTTACTAATATCGATATCGGCAATATAAGTTAACTCAAAATACATAGACTCTTTTACTGCTTTTACATGTGATTTCACCTGGTTAGGAATCCAATTGTAATTAGAATCCAGATCATAGTCGATTCCAATTCTACCTAGCCCAAATACTGCTACTTTTTTCTTGAACATTGTCACAAGTAATTACTTGAAGAATTCAATAATAACTCTGCACCATTAAATAAATAACATTTACGTGATTTTATATGTAATAATTTATAAGGATTTAGCAAATACAATTTTTGGTGCCCTCCTGCATATAATTCTAGAAAGCTTTTCTGTCTTATCAAATTGTAGTGGTACAAAAAATCTTCGCAACTCTTTTCTGATCCAATATTTATCTGGCACAATTCGGATATCAGTCATACTCAATTTATTGATCAGTTTCTGGCACCATTTATAGTCTAATCTTGTTCATTGATTAACATGAACCTGCAAAGCATTTGAAAAAGCGATTGAATCTAGTGCTAAAATTCAAAAACTTGTTTGGTAGATTTCTAATTAGCAAATAATCGTTTTAAAACTAGATTTATTGGTTCTATTTGTCTTAGCACGAAAATCGTTAATCTACAAATAATCTATATAATTATTAAATCTTTTCTTGGAATTCCAAAATATCCCGATTTAAGACTCATGTGAGAAATCTTTCGAATAAATCCTTATTACGGTAAATTAAATGCTGTTTTTCATACATTTATTTATTAATGTTTTTAGGTTTCTTATCACTGAACAATATCAATTCCACTTAAATATTTACTACTCATAAATATAATCAAGTTTAAGTACTCAAGTATCAGTATATATGCTCGATTACAACAATTCTAATTAAGTTCCGAATTCAGATTTCTGATTTAACTAGAAAGAATTTTTTCAAAAAGCCAGTAATTTAGATCATCAAACCCAGCCTTATCATACTCCACACCCCACAAAAAACCATAATCAATTAGTTTTAAACTAAAGTTATCAATCATGTATTTTCCAAAATCCATTTTAAATAACTTATTTTTTTTGCCACGGTATTCGACCATCTCTGGAGCTCTGGAAAAGTACTCTGCTATTAGGATATATTTTTTTGATAGTTGATACATTTTTTTTGTAGTTCGTTCTAAATCTGCTGGAGATATATGAATGAGAACTCCACTGGTAAACACTAAGTCGAAGTCACATGGGAATAATGCATTTTTAATTGAGCCTAAGAAAGAATGTGTAATATCATATTTCTTTGTAACGATCTCATATGCCTTTGGAGAAATTTCAATTATACTCTTGCTGGATGTGGGGAATAACTGATTTAGGATCTGAATATTACGGCCTATATTTGAACCACATTCAAGAAAGCTACCAATATCTTCTTTTGATATACTTAAGAGCATTTTTTGCCACGCTTTTATGCCAGTCCCTAAATCAAACTTAGAATTATTCGAGATGTATTGATTTTCAATAGAAATCCAGAACTCTTCCTGCTCGTTTGTTATCACGGTTCCTTCCAATTTCTTAACTAGATCGGCGTTTTTGGGAGAGCATAACAAGGAAAAATGGAACATTACTTTTGGCGGAGGATGAGGGATTTGAACCCTCGGTAGGTTACCCTACACACGCTTTCCAAGCGTGCGCACTCGGCCGCTATGCGAATCCTCCAGTAAAGCTGCTTACTTTTTTCTGATGGCTAAGAGTATCGGTGGAATTAACTATGATTTACCGTTAGATCCCCCGTGCGGCACTTTGGTGCCGAACTCCCCCAGGGCAGGAATGCAGCAAGGGTAGGTAATTTTTAAGTGGGTGTGCGGGGGGTCCTTTTAATTTTTA
>Ga0169931_10007212_pt1 | contig 16538 bp, 11 predicted proteins | sample Kivu_15m_20L_FD_129675 | JGI IMG/M metagenome (GOLD analysis project Ga0169931, IMG submission 129675) | Freshwater microbial communities from Lake Kivu, Western Province, Rwanda to study Microbial Dark Matter (Phase II) - Kivu_15m_20L... | ecosystem: Environmental > Aquatic > Freshwater > Lake...
ATTCGCCGCCGATGTTGAGGCCGAGGAGGAGCTGGTCATCGTGAGGGAAGGTTGAGCAGCGGCAAGGGGTTCACGGGCGGGGCGGTGGGCGGATGGTCCGGATCGGCGGGGCCACAAGCCGGCTGTGAGACAGGCCGTTCCAGCTACCCAGAAAAACCAGTGGGCCTGATCCTGGATCCAGCGTAGGTCGATTTCGGATATCACTGCTCAACGGAGCCGCAGGGTCAGGGGAAACTTTTCAATGCCTTTCTTGGAATTCCCCACGCCGACCCGCATCCCATCCTTGATGTACACCGGCTCCTGGAGGCTGGTCCCGTTCACTAGTGTCTCATTCGTGGCGCTAGGCTCATGGGCGATGGCCCACCCCTCCTCGGAAGGATACAGGTGGAACTGGGGGTCGCTGAGGAATTGAGCATCCTCATCCAGACTCCGGAAGTGGGATTTCCCCATCCGGGTTGCCACATTCACCTCGGTAATCTTGCGCTCACCAAAAAAAATCGTGAGAGCCGCTTTTTCTTTTTCGCCGAATGCGGGCACTGCTGCAGGTTCCGGGCGGCGGCTGCGTCCCGACAGGGCTTCGATGATTTCGGCGGCTGAGGGCCGGCGTAGGGGATCCGGGCAAAGGGAGCGGATAATCATATCCTTCAGACCCTCGGCCTGGGCTGGATCCGAAAAATCCGCCTCGAGCGCGATGTCCTGAAAAGTACCGGCCAAGGCCCTGGCTTCGTAGGGAAAGTCCTCCTCCCCTTCGCTGAAGGGGTGGCCTGTGCCGAGCAGTTCGGCAAGCATGATCCCGCAGGTAAAAATGTCCGAGGAGGGATCTGGTTTCTGTCCGCGTAGGTGTTCCGGGGATAAATAGTACGGGGTACCCACGTATTCCCGGTGGCCATGCCAGGGTGGGTTCTCCTGGGTGAGGACACTCCAATCCATGTCGATTAGCTTGAGGTTATAGCCAAAACTGATGGCGGAGTTGGGGATGAGGATGACATTCTCGGGCTTGAGATCCGTGTGGACGATGCCGGCCTGGTGCAGGCTCTTCACGGCAAACATGAGCACCTTGGCGAAGATCAGCAGCTGCTCCCAGGTGAATTCCTGCCGACGATCGAGGCAATCCTGGAGGTTCATCCCTCCCTCGATGAACTCGAAGCATTGAAAAAAACCGAGATGGCGATCGGCCTCGAAAAACTGGATCGGGCGGCAGGCCCTTTCCCGCAACGTTGCGTCGGCCTCGATGCGGCGCTTGAGCTCGTGCTGGTGCTGGAGGAACGGCCGGTACCAGCTCATCAGGGGCGAGGGGGTTTTGTACTGTTTGAGAAAAACGGCCCGTCCCTGGTGATCCTCCGCACGGTAGGCGATGGCGAAGGCACCGCGGGAGATTTCCTCCAGGCAGGTGTAACCGTGGGCGGCGGCTTGGGCCCGCACACGCTGGCCGGGGCGAAGAGGCATGACCATCGAAAGGATCCTTACAAGGTGGGGGTGCAGGCGGAAACGGTGATGGAGCGCGCCAACTGCCGCAGGGTTTTTTCAAAGTTTTGCCGGCTGGAAACAAACCGGCTCATGGCCTCCTGGGCTTCCTTCAAGGCCCCGATGGTCTCCACCTCGATATCGGAAAGCATGGATAAGGTCTCAAAACAGGGCGCCTCCGGCGCATAGAGGGTGATCTTGAGCCGAGCGGCGTGGATCTCCCGCGCGAGATCCTCCCATTTGGCGCCCCTTGCCTCCGGCAAGTCGATGCGCATGTGGGCCGGGGCATCCGTGAAGATGATCACGCAGCGGGCAGCTTCCCCGCGGGCCCGCCATTTTTCCGGATGAGGATTGGCGCCCCGGTCGGTGACCGGCAGATGGGCCACCTTCCAAAGCCCGTCGAGGAGCGATTCCGGATCATCCCCGCCACCCTTGGCCTCCAGCCGGGAGAGATAACCCTGGATCTCCACCAAATCCCTCGAAAAAGGGAATTCCTCCCACCACAAGTCTCCATCCGCCTGCACATCCCGATACCCGCAGATCTTGATCCGCCAGTCCCGGACGAGGGCTTCCGCCCGGGGGCCTGGGTTGACCATCGAGTCGATCATGACTCCAAGACTCTTTTTCAGCGCATCGATGCACGGATCCATGGAGAAAGTGACATCGAGGAGAAAAACGATGTCCGCCACCCCCTTTTTTCGAAACTTGGATCCGGACCGTGAGGGCGGGGGATGCACCGATCGTCCAGGCGGTTTGGCCGCCCCGGAGGAAGGGGCAGACCTGGCCAGGACGCGGGCCTTGCCGAAGAAGGGGTGGAAATCATCGCCCACGGGCTCGCTACGCAGCAGGCGCCCCACCGTGGCCATGTACGGATGGGAGTGATGTTCCGAGAACGAATCAAATTGCTCAGCCAGCCGGGCTAAATCCTCCTCCAGGCGCGTCTGGCAGTAGTAGTGGAACTGGTCGAGCAGATTGCAGGCAGCCAGCCGGATATCCCCGCCGAATTTTTGAAGTCCCCGGAGCAGGTGCTTGTTCGCTTTGGCCGGCTCCGGCTCCAGACAATACAGGAGAAGGTAGAAGTCCGGCAGGTCCACCGGATTTTGCTCCATCCAGGAGATGGCTTTTTTGAAATTTTCCCGCCCAATGGTCTCCGCATACAGGATCCAGAGGTGGTTCTCGCTGAACAGGTCCTCCCCCAGAGACTCCAGCCGCTGGGCTGCCTCGGAAAAACGCCCCGCCCGATTCAAGCCCTCGGCCATGGAGACCTGGCGGGCGATCAGATCCCGGTGGAGAAGATCGCCGGCGGCCTGATTTTCGCAAAGCCGCTCCGCCTCGTTGCAGGCTTTTTCCTCCAAGTGGAGTTCCTTGGCCAGTTCGTTCAGCTGGCGCCGATCGGAGGGACTGATGTTCCCGTCCGCTTTCAATCTTTGATAAAGATTCCGGTACTGGTTGAGATTCTGTTGCCGGACCGCCTCGGCGGAAGGAGGGGCGTAGTGGTGATGCTGGATGCTGACGTTTTGGGTGACGTCTCCCGCCACCATGCTGTCGGCGCCTAGATTCATCCCCGGCACATCCGGGTTCCTTTCCGGAGGGCTCATGCCGGAAAGGTCGGCAGGTTCAGCGGACCACCAGGATTTCCACCCGGCGGTTCATTTCAGGGTTTCGGTCCTCGGGGTTGCCTTTGTCGGCCTGACCGAGGGGGGCCACCACGATTTTTTGGTCAGGCAATCCCTTTTCCACGAGGTGGGATTTGACGGCTTGGGCCCGTTCCATGGAGAGTTTGTCGTTGTGGTCCATCTCGCCCTCGGAGCTGGCAAATCCGATCAGGGTAATGGTTTGGAATCCCTGATAATTCTCCGTTTGGAGAAGGGTGGTGACCCGCTCCAAAACCTGTTGGCCGGAATCGTTGACCACCGCACTGTCTTTCTCGAAAAAAACCGCCTCCAGCTTCTCTCCCTTGCCCTCGGAGGCGGGGTTGACGGGTTGATCTTGCACGGCCGGCGGTTGTGGGACAGGGACGAAGCCCGCTTTGGTTTCGGCGTCGGACTCGGTGGCGGCTGGAGGGGTAAGTTTTGAAATCAAAAAGACAAGCCCGACCAGCAGGAACACAGCAGTGATCAGCTTGTTTTTTTCCCGTACGACCAAGGGGGGAACCGGAGGAGGCTCAGTGGCAAAGGTGGTCGACAGGGTGGTACGATTCTTTTCGAGGCTGGTCAGGGGAGTCCAGGCCGTCAGCCCCGGGCGCCAGGCCAGGTCTTTGGGCCTGAATTTTCCCGAGGCTAGGTTTTGCTTGATCTCCGCATCATCGAAGGGGCCGGTCGAGACCCCGCCTTGCACAATATAGATGTCTTTCATGGTTGGCGCTCCGCGGGGTTAATTTTCTTCTTCTTCCCGATCGTCGGAGGAATCACCGTCGTCCGGGTCTGCGAAGTCCTTTGCGGAAGCCTTGTCGTCTGCTTTGTCCTTCCGCGGATCCGGGTTCCGGACTTTTTGGGCCAGCTTGGCCACCTGATCCACCCGTGCCTTGGTCCGCTTTTCCGCCCGGGCATCCTCGCCGCGGACGTTACTGATGGCGCCTTTCACGATCTCCGCCTGGGTCTTGGCCTGCGCTTCGAGGAACTTCCGCATCTCCTCGGAATTCTTCTGGCTCATCTCCGCCACCATTTTCCAGGCCTCGTCCTTGCCGGATGCCTTGAACTTCTCGGAAAGGGCCAGGGCCGCCGCTTCCGTCAGGTTCGGGTTGATGGCCATGATCTGCTCCGGGCTCATGCCGGCATAGGACTGGACTTCCTCGCGTTGGCGGGCGGCCCGGGAGGCGTCCACCTTGCTGCGGATATCTGCCAGTTTGTCCATGGCCTTGAGCTTGTCGTCTCGCTCGGTCCGGCGCCGGTCCTGCCGGGCCGTCTCCGTTTCGTGCTCCAGCTTGATCTGCTCGCGGGCAATCTTGGCCCGGAGTTCGAAATCCCCCAGTTCCCGGATTTTTCGGATTTCCAGTTCCAGGCGGACCTTGCGGGAATCCAGCTTCTCTTTGGTATCGAGCTCGGCCGTGTCGTTCTCCGAGCGCAGGCGGGTCTGAAGTTTGTCGATGGCATCCTTAAGGAGGATCGACTGGGCCTCCTGTTGGTTTTGGGAGTTCTCATGCTCCATGGAGAGGCCTGTCTTGAACTTCTCCATCTCCGCAGCCCGCAGCAGGCCGATTTTCTCGACTTCATGGCGGATCGCGTTGCGCTCATCCTCCGCCAGCATCTGGCCGCGACCCAGGGAATTGCGGGCCTTCCAGAGATCCGTCAACACCTCCAGCTGTTCCCGGGTGTCATTCAGTTCCTTCCTTCGGTCCGCGGTGGCCTTCTGGCTTTGGGATGAAAATCCCAGCAGGTTGACCATGCGGATGCCCGTCTCCCCCAGCATGGCGGCCCACTCTTTTTGCAGGAATTTTTCCGCCTCGGCGGGGCCTGCCGCGATGCTGTTGACGAGGGCGTGATACCCGCGGTCACCCAGCCGCTTGGCGAGGGCCTGCCCCAGATCCACGGTGGTTTTCACCGACTGGTCGGCCAGCAGGGTTTGGAGGAAAAGAAGGGCGTCTTGTACCTGCACGGTGAGATCCACCCCGATGGGGTCTCCTCCACGGTTAGGGCTCAATTCCAGATGAACGGGGAAGGGCGAGGCCCGGAGCAACCACGCGGAAATCGTGCTTACCTTTTTGGGATAAAAGACCGCGGCTCCTCCGGCGGCGGATTCCGCGCCGATCGCCTTGGAGCGTCCGCCAAAAAGTCCGGACAAAAAGCCGATCAGGGAATCCATGCTCTCCGTGGCACGGAATTGGGGAGGGGGCTGGAACCGATAAGCGCCCGGACCCACCAGATGCTCGGCCTTTCCATTGATCAGGATCAGGGCGCTCGTGCCTTCTCCCAAAAGGATGCCTTCGGCTCCGTTGAACCCCTGGAGAGAGGTCTCGGAGAAGTGGTGGGCGACTGTGCCCGGGGTTAGCAACCATTCGACGTTTTTATTGGCAGCATCACTCATGGGATGGGTTCCTCCGCTTTTTCATTGATTTTGTGACCAGGGGTTCCATGCAGCTCCTATTCTAATTCCAGAATATCGGGGATTTCGAGATCATCCTCCTCCCGCGATTCCTGCAACTCAAGGATAATTCGGTTGCACAGATCGGCCGTGATCCCGAACCGGGCCTCGCACATTTCGGAAGCCTCCCGGTTTTTGAAGACCAGCTCCAGCCGCTCCAGCGGGGCCGGGTGGGAAGAACCCTCCTCGGAGGGGTCCTGATGCATGATCGCCAGCGTGAGGATGCTCAAAATCGCTCCCAGATGGGAAAAATCCCGGTGGGCCAGGCTGTCGAGCAGCTGCAGGGCAAAGGCATCCACCTGGCGTTCCTGCATGCGGGAGCTGTCCGAATCGCCTGCCGATTCGTCCGAGGTGTGACCGAAGAAATGGTGCCCGAACTCATGGGCGATGACATGGCCATGCATGGCCTGGGCAATCGCCTGGGAACTGCCCAGGTGGGGGTTGGCCATGGCACTTTCGGAAAGAAAATGCCGGTACAGATTGTGGCCATTGCGGGAGTGAAAGGCGCGGTTGTGCTTCTTCATCGCCCGCAGGATAGTGCCCAAGGCCTGCTGGATCGGCTGCTTCAGGTCTCCCTTGCCGCCGGCCTGGGAATCGCCGGCCGCCACGGCGGCGGCCACCACCCGTTGGGCCACGATCAGCCCCCCGTAAAAAACGACCTCGAACGTTCCGTTGTTCTTTTTCTGTGCGTAGGCATTGATGTCTGCGCGGTGCGGCAGGTACCGGAAGACCGCCCGGGCGGCCCGGTTACGGTAGTCGGGGTTTTGCTCCACGCAGGGGCTGCGGGCGATTTGCACGAACACCGCCTGAATCTCGTCCTCCGTCGGGGCAAAAAACCGGGACCAGGCGGTCTCCTTGGGTTTCACGGCCAAGGAGGCCTCCAGCGCTTCCCGGGATCCGGCCGCGGAGGCCTTTCGCTGAAAGAAGGACTTTGGATCCGTGGAAGCGGTCCAGGCAGGGCGGGTGGCCCGGGCAGTTCCGCACTGTTTGCAGTGGGTCTCATCTTCCAGGATCACCCCTCCGCATTTCGGGCAGAAAGGGTCAGCCGGCAAGGCGGAGGACTGGCTCGTCCAGGCCAACGGATCCTTGCGGGCTCCGGTCGTCCCGGAAAAACCGGATACCGGCGGTGCTTCCGGGATAAGAGCCGGTGCGGCCGCCGGGGCGGGGGTGGGATCAGGCTCGGAGGCGGCGAGCGTTGGGGATATTTCTTCCGTCAGCGCCCTTTTGCCCAACAGGCCGCCAAGGTTCCCCTGGGAAAGAGCCTCCAACTTTTCGATAAATTGCAGGAATCTACCCCGTTGTTCCCCCGTTAACTGGAGGCCGAACTGGGACTGAAAATCCGTGATCAGGCGCAGCGTGTTGAGCCGGCCATCCTTGGTCAGCATCCCGGCCGCCTTTTCCACGAAGACTCTTAACTGCTCGGTCGTGGCCTTGACCACGGTCGGTCCGTGCTTTTTGACATTTTCCTCGATCAACGGCCAAAGAATTTCGCTGACCAGCAAATCCAAAAGCTTGGCCACCGCTTCGCTCATCGATGTCCTCCGGCTGTAATTGTGGAGATGGCAGGGCTTTTCATAGGTCGATGGAAATGATGGCCATGAAGATGAGGTAGCTGGCCACCAGGGTGGAGCCGGTCACGAGGTCGATCCTGCCGGCCAGTTTCTTGCCCTTTAGTTTGTAAACCTTCAAGACCACGCAGGACAGGAAGATGGAGGCAAAGATGAAAAGCAGACTGGTGAGGTGGATTTTATCGCTCAGCGAGAAATAGGGCGTGTCCGGGATCGAGGCATTGGCCACCAGCATGGAGGAGACGGCCCCGAAGATGGCGGCCACGCCCACGCCAAAGCGGGGGTCCAGATCGATCGGCTCGATGAGGAAGGTGAGGAAGGCAATCATCACCGAAAGAAAAACCGGCAGGAAAAGCTTGAGATAGGTGCGCCCCGCGGCCACGTGTTCGATGGGAATCTCGATCCGCATCCGGCTGTACTTGGCGTTTTCGCCGGGGGCGCGGAAGGGATTCCCGTAATCGGTCTTATATTCCATGGTGACCACTTCATACTGCTGGGGTTCGCTCATCCGGAAGCCGGTGATGGAGATCGGGTAGGGTTCTAGTTTGGCGGTCTTTTCAAAGGTGTAGACCAGCTGCTTGATGTCGTGGAAGGCGTCCTCGATCTCGATCTTCAGGACCTGCTGGTCCCGGGGGTAGTTGCGGAAATCCAGGCTGGTGCGGAATTTTCCCCGGCACCGCCAGCAGATGTAGTTGAGGCCGTCCTTCTTTTTGATGTCCGGGTTTTCCTTGGCCTGCATTTCCCCGTTCATGAACTCGAAATGTTCCGGGTTGAAATCTCCCCGCCAGGTCATCCAGAGGTAGAAGTCGGCCACGAACGACTCGTCCTTGATCGAGAGGTCGTAGAGGTCGACCATGTAGAGACCGACTTTCACCTCCGTGGGTGTTGGCGGAACCACATTGGCAGTGGGTGGGGTGGCGGCCGGACAGATAAGCGGGATCCAAAAAAGGAGCGCCAATGTAAAAACTAAGCCACGCACACCCGACATCTTGTCCAGCATATCCAAGGCAAAACTTAATCAATCAAATAAAGAGGGACCGCAGTTGCGGGCACGTGGCCGATCCGACATAGTTTTCTTTGAAAGTACGTGACCACTTGTTCCGAGCCACTTTTATGGATCTGCCATTCCTGCGGGCACTCCTTTCACTTGGATGAGTGGAAACATCAGGGCCGCCAATGTCCGGCTTGCCAGGAAAAGAAGGGGATTTGGAAATGCTCGCTTTGCTTGGAAACCTTTTCCCAGCCGACCTTGCAGGGAGAGCGTTCATGCAAAAGAAAAAAGGAGCATGACAAAACTGGATCCGCTGCGAGAGCGCGCTCGGGAATCCATCGCTGGATCTCTGCCGGGATTGCTTTTATGGCCTGGCTGCATAAATCCCGGTTGGGCTGGGGAGCCATCCTTCTTTTTCTGGGGATCACCGCTGGGGGTTTTGGTGTGTATCAATTTGTTCAACACGGCCGGTCGGCGGGGCGGCAGCCGGACGTTCCGGCTCTTCCCCCGATTTCACCCGTGGGGGGTAAAAATGCCGGGGAAGCAGAGTACAAACGTGGGGTTGCCTACATGCGGGGAGAGGGAGTCCCTATAAACGAGCAGGAGGCGGTAAGATGGTTTCGTCTCGCAGCGGGGAAGGGAGACCCTAGGGCCCAGGCTTTTCTTGGACTATCCTATAACAATGGATGGGGTGTTCAGCAAAATACAAAGGAGGCCGCTTCCTGGTTTGCTCAAGCGGCTGAACAAGGCAACGCCTTGGCCCAATACAATCTCGGGGTATTTTATGCTAACGGGAAGGGGGTTAAGAAAGACGCGGAAGAAGCGGCTAGGTGGTATGAAAAATCGGCTAAACAGGGAAATGCTCAAGCACAATACAATCTTGGGGTTTGTTATGAGTATGGACAGGGTGTTCCCCTGAATCTTGAAGAGGCTTTCAAATGGTACGAAAAGTCAGCAACGATCGGCGACGCCTACGCACAAAAAGCATTGGGTCAATGCTATGATTATGGAATTGGCGTTACCGCCAACGTTTCCGAGGCGCTTAGGTGGTACCATAAGTCAGCCAAACAGAAACACCCCCCGGCACTTCATGCGCTCGGGTTTCTTTATGAAACCGGAAGGGGGGTTCCAAAGAATACCCAGCAGGCCGTATCATGGTACACCAAGGCGGCAGGACTTGGCTACGAGCCGGCCCAAGAGAAGCTTAGCAGCCGCTAGGTTTCGCTGTGGTTGCTAAACTCGGCGCACTGGAATAAGCCATTTAAGTTCAACTTTGGCTCTGGTAGATTGCCCAATGCAAATAAACGCGCGAAAAAAGTTTCTGATCAAAGAGGCTCAAAAAGCTGCGATTCGTGCCGCCGTTCAGCACAACCAGTATAAGTCTGCCAAGACCGACCCCGACCCCGATTTTCACCACCAGTGGCGCAAGGAGCTCGAGGAAATTGGGGAAGGCTTCATGTCAGCGGCCGAATATCCGTTGGCCTCTTATCTCAAAGACGTGGAAAAACTGGCCAAGAGCCTTCAAGAAAAACAGCCCAAGATTAATATTTCGCACGCCCAAAAGAGCCTGGGACTGTACTTGAAATACCTTTGGTGCCTTGAGGATACGGCGGTTCCGCCCGCATGCCCTTTGGACCGGGCTGTTTTGGAGGCGGGGGAAATTGAAGGAGTGAAATGGACCGCCCTTACCTCCATGGATCAGTTCACCCAGGTACTGAGGCAATTGCAGGATTTCTCCAAAAACCTCGCCGAGTGGGAGCTAGGTCTCTTTAACCAAATTCAAAGCGGACAAAATAGGTAAGACTGCGAGGATCGAGATTCTTACTCCCGCGGTTGTCCGACCCCCTCGGGTAAAATGGGAAGATGAAAAAACTGGGTCGCCGGGATTAACGCTCTAAAAATTACTTCTCATGTCCCGCACTAAAAAGAGCCCTGCAACGGCGGCTGCTGCCTCGAAGACAGCTACGTCCTCTTGGCGGGGGTGGGTGGCGGCGGCGGCTAAGGACGCGGGGACGGTCACGCTGGAGAAAAGGCTGTGGGATGCGGCGGACCAGTTCCGCGCAAACTCAGGACTCAAGGCCCAAGAGTATTCCGGACCGATTCTTGGACTGATCTTCCTCCGCTTTGCTGACGCTCGCTTTGGCCTTCATCGGGCAAAGTTGGAAAAGGCCGAGGCTTCCTCACGCCGGTCCAGCCGGGTCGATAACCCCGACGCCTACCACGCCGAGGGAATCCTCTACCTGCCGCCTGAGGCGCGCTTCGATCATCTTTTACACCTTCCGGAGGCGGAAAACATTGGGGCCAAGGTCAACACCGCCATGCGGGAGATCGAAAAGCACAACCCCAAGCTCGCGGGTGTCCTTCCCAAGTCCTTCAACCTCTTTCAGAGCACGCTTCTGAAGGAGTTACTAAAGATGATCTCCGAGATCCCGGCTACCATGGATTACGACGCCTTCGGCCGAATCTATGAGTATTTTCTAGGCGAGTTTGCCATGAGCGAGGGGCAGGGCGGAGGAGAGTTCTATACCCCCGGCAGCATCGTCCGACTTCTCACCGAAGTGCTGGAGCCCTACCACGGCCGCATCCTGGATCCTGCCTGCGGGTCAGGAGGTATGTTTGTGCAATCCGCCCGCTTTGTGGCCGAGCATAAGAAAAATCCCGCTAACGAGCTTGCCATCTATGGCGTGGAGAAAACCGATGAGACGGGCCGGCTTTGTCGGATGAATCTGGCGGTGCACGGACTGGAGGGGGACGTCCGTCACGGCGGGCAGATCAACACGTATTACGATGATCCCCATACGGCGACGGGGAAGTTTGACTTTGTCCTCGCCAATCCTCCCTTCAACGTCAACGCCGTCGACAAGGAGCGTTTGAAGGACGCTGCCGGGGCGGGTCGACGTTATCCGTTCGGCCTTCCGGCCGCTGACAATGCCAACTACCTTTGGATTCAGCTTTTTTATTCGTCACTGAGTGCAAAAGGCAGGGCCGGATTCGTGATGTCCAGTGCCGCTGGGGACGCGCGCTCCTCGGAGTTGGAGATCCGTAAAAAGCTGATTGAGGCCCAAGCGGTGGACGTGGTCGTGACCGTGGGTCCCAACATGTTTTATACGGTCACTTTGCCTTGCACGTTGTGGTTTCTGGATAAGGGGAAGGCGAAGACCGAAAGGGCTGATCAGATCCTTTTCATTGATGCCCGGAATGTTTACCGGCAGATCGACCGGGCCCACCGGGACTGGTCCGAAGGCCAGATTGGGTTTCTGGCCAACATCGTCCGGCTTTACCGGGGGGAGGAGCCTGACTGCACCTTCGGCGGCAAAGGGGCGGAAGAGAAAATAATGGAGGTGTTTGGGACCAAGCCCAAGTACGTGGATGTTTCCGGTCTTTGCAAAAATGCTTCGATCAACGAAGTGGAAAAACAAGGATGGTCTCTTAACCCCGGCCGCTATGTGGGCGTAGCCCCGGGCGAGGAGGTGAGCGACGAGGACTTCAAGGCGCAGCTCGAAACGCTGAACGAGGAACTGGAAACCCTGAACGCCCAGGCGCGGACGCTGGAGCAAACCATCGCCGCAAATGTGACGGGGATTTTGGAGACGTGAGGATGTCGACTACGTTCCCCAAACGGAAGCTTGGCGAGATGGTCTCTTTCAAGACCGGCAAGCTTGACTCGAACGCAGCCGTTCCCAATGGCACCTACCCTTTCTTTACTTGCTCGCAAGAAACACTCCGCACGAACACCTTCAGTTTTGATGATGAATGCGTGCTATTGGCCGGAAACAACGCAAACGGCATCTTCCCGCTGAAGTACTTCACGGGAAAGTTCGACGCTTACCAACGGACTTACGTGGTCCGCCCTCGTGACAAGAATGTGCTTACTACGAGATTTCTCTATTACGCGTTACGGCTCAAGCTTGATGAGTTCCGAAGCTTCTCAACTGGGGCGGCAACGAAGTTTCTGACACTTACGATCCTTAACGAGACCGAGATCCAGGCACCATCGCTCCCCAACCAGCGTCGCATTGCGGGCATCCTGTCGGCCTACGACGAGCTTATCGAGAACAGCCAGCGGCGGATCAAGATTCTTGAGGAAATGGCCCGCGCCCTTTACCGGGAGTGGTTTGTTGAGTTTCGCTTTCCTGGGCACGAATCTGTACCTCTCGTGCCATCGCCTCTTGGTGAGATCCCGAAGGGGTGGGAAGTGATGACGGTCCGTCAGGTTGCTGGCCTTGTCTCCCGCGGACCGAGCCTTACTTACGTCGATTCAGGTGGCGTGCAGGTCCTAAACCAGCGCTGCATTAGAAATGAGGAAATCGAGATGGAGACAGTTCAGTATGCTGCGCCATTATCCGAGAAGAAGTTCCATCTCTATCTTAAGCCCCGCGACGTGCTGATCAACTCGATGGGTGTTGGAACACTTGGACGGGTATCCCGCAACCTGTCCGTTGATGTGCCAACAATCATCCACAACTGCATCACGGTGGTTCGCAGCAGAGTCGGTGAGCCAACAACAGCGTTCTTGTACTACCGCTTGAGCGCCTGTCAGGACCATTTCGAAAGCCTGGGTGTCGGTGCAACCGGACAGACCTCGCTTCGGATAGAGACGATAGAGGATGTTCAGTTTGCATTTCCGCCAGTTGTGCTGCTCACGGCTTTTGAACGAGTCACGTTGGTAATGTGGACGCAGGTTGGCGTTTTGAAGCGTCAGATCCAAAACCTCCGCCGCACCCGCGACCTAGTTCTCCCGCGCCTGCTTTCTGGCGAGGTCGCCTTGGAGGCTTAAATGGCTCGCAAAAAAAAGCCACTCACGAATATATCGGTACAGGACTGGATCCAACTCTCCAGTTCCCCGGCGATTCAAAATAACATCAAAACCGATCTGTATTCGGAAGCTTACCTATCCCTTACCAAGCTTTTTCCCAAGATTCACAAAGACCAGTGGGATGGTGCAGTGACAGCTCTTCACCTCGTCTATGGATGGATGCCCACAATCCCCAAGCTAAAGACTTATCAGCATTGGAGTGGCGCAGATAAACAAAGGCTGGTGAATATTCTACAACAGGCAGGGCAGGGTAAGGCCTTAGGCGGACCTGATTTGCACCATCTCAAGGTGTTCAGCAACAACTCCATTGTTGGTGGTTCAAAAATCCTCCACTTTCTCAGCCCAAATCTTTTCCCCATTTGGGACACCCGCGTGGCCCGCGCTTTTTATCATCGGAGCAAAGTTTATGCCCAGCAGGTCAATGACGTGGACCGCTATCTGATTTATCAAGACACCCTGCTCGGCTGGATGAACAGCGGCCAAGTTTCCAAGCAAGTCGCTACCTTGAGAAGTCTGGCGCCTTTCCTGGGGCCGGTCAGCGATCTTCGCCTGATCGAGCTGGTTCTCTTTCACAAACCATAAGCCATGCCTCACGCCTACAGTGAGGATCAGTTGGTCGAGCAGCCGGCGATCCAGCTGTTTTCATCCTTGGGTTGGCAGACGGAGGATGCCCGGGAAGAGATCCTTGGTTCCCTAGGCACGCTCCAGCGGGAGACCCGGGGGGATGTGGTTCTTCTAGATCGGCTACGGTCTGCCCTGCAAAAGCTGAACCCCACGTTGCCGAAAGAGGCCATTCAGGCCGCGGTGGATGAACTGAGCCGGGATCGCTCAGGCATGAATCTCGAGGGAGCCAATCGGGAGGTCTACGGCTTGCTGAAAGAGGGAATCAAAGTATCGATCCCTGATAGGGAGCGGGGCGGGCAGAAAACCGAACGGCTGGCGGTCATCGATTGGCAGAACCCGGGTAACAACGACTTCCTGTTGGTCAGCCAATTCAGCGTCACTGGGCCTCTTTATACCTGCCGGCCGGACCTGGTCGGCTTTGTGAACGGACTGCCCTTGGTGGTGGTGGAGTTGAAAAAGCCGGGGGTGCCGGCCCGGAACGCCTTTGACGAAAACATCACGCATTACAAGGAGCAGATCCCGGCGTTGTTCCGCTACAACGCGCTGATCATCTGCTCGAACGGGTTCGATAGCCGGATCGGCTCGCTCACGGCCAACTGGGAGCGGTTCTTTGAGTGGAAGCGGGTGGAGCGGGAGGATGAACCGAAAAAAGTATCCTTGGAAGTGATGTTAAGGGGGACTTGCGAGAAAAGCCGATTGCTGGACCTGGTGGAGAACTTCACGCTCTTTTCCGAGCACAAGGAGGGTGTGGCCAAGATTCTGGGGCAAAACCACCAGTTCCTCGGGGTGAACAACGCCATCGTCTCCATGTTGGAGGCACGGAAAATGGGGCACGGTCGTGGCGGGGTGTTCTGGCAGACGCAGGGAAGCGGCAAGAGCTTTGCCATGGTTTTCTTCGCCCAGAAGATACTGCGCAAGCATCCGGGTAACTGGACCTTTGTGGTCGTGACGGACCGGGTGGAGCTGGACGAACAGATCGCCAAGACCTTCAAGAACACCGGGGCGGTGAGCGACGCGGAGGGAGACCAGTGCCATGCCCAGAGCGGGGCCCACCTGCGGGAGCTGCTGGCCGGGAATCACCGGTATGTGTTCACGTTGATCCATAAGTTTCAGAAACCGGAGAAGCTCTGCGACCGGCCGGACGTGATCGTGCTGACCGATGAGGCGCATCGCAGCCAGTACGACACCTTGGCCCTGAACATGAGGTCGGCCCTGCCTAAGGCGATGTTCCTGGCGTTTACCGGGACCCCGCTGATTGCCGGGGAGGAGAGGACGCGGGAGGTGTTCGGGGATTATGTGTCGATCTACGACTTCCAGCAGTCGGTGGAGGACGGGGCGACGGTGCCGCTGTTTTATGACAACCGGACGCCGGAGCTGGCCTTGGTGAACCCCGAGCTGAACGACGACATTTACGACGCGATCGAGAAGGCTGAGCTGGATCCGGAACAGGAGGCCAAGCTGGAGCGGGAACTGAACCGGCAGTACCACATTTTGACGCGGGATGACCGGCTAGAGACGGTGGCAAAGGACATCGTGCAGCATTTTCTGGGAAGGGGATTTCTGGGCAAGGCCATGGTGGTTTCCATCGACAAGGCCACGGCCCTGAAGATGCACGACAAGGTGCGGAAGCATTGGCAGGCCGAGACCGAACGAGTGAAGAAGGAGCTGGGGAAATACGATAACACACCTGAGCAGAAGGATGCGCTTTTGGATCGGCTCAAGGTTTTGCAGGAGACCGACATGGCTCTAATCGTTTCCCCGGGTCAGAACGAAATCGCGGAGATGCGGAAGCTGGGGCTGGAGATAGAATCGCATCGGCGGCGGATGAACGAATCCGAACCGGGGCTGGATGAGAAGTTCAAGGACACTGAGGACAAGCTAAGGATCGTGTTTGTCTGTGCGATGTGGCTGACGGGCTTTGATGCGCCGGCCTGTTCCACGGTGTATTTAGACAAGCCGATGCGGAACCACACGCTGATGCAGACGATTGCCCGGGCGAACCGGGTATTTCCCGGCAAGCACAGCGGCATGATCGTGGATTACGCCAACGTGTTTGCCTCTTTGGAGAAGGCGTTGGCGATTTACGGAGTGGGATCAGGAGGGGGCCGACCCCTGAAGGATAAGTCCCAGCTTGTGGCGGAGCTGAGGAAAGCCCTGGGGGAAGCTTCGGGTTTTTGCCAGACCCATGGGGTCAGCTTGGACGCGATCGAGAATCTGGTAGCCGGCACGACGGAGCGATTGGAAAAGATCGGGGAGGCCGTGAATGCCCTGATCTCGCCGGACACGGTGCGGAGGGACTTCTTTGCCCAGGAACGGTATGTGTCTGCTCTTTTTAAGGCGCTGAAGCCGGACCGGTCGGCTTTTGAATTTGCGGGCCGGGTGGGGTGCTTGGGAGCGATTGCGGATGCCATCCGGGTGCGTCTGGGTTCGGAAAAGAAAAGCATCGGAGATGTCTTGCAGGAGATTGGACAGATTCTGGATCGGTCGGTAAGCGGGGTAGGTATTTCCGAGGCTCAGCTGGCCTCGCCGCCCTTAGATTTGTCGAAGATCGATTTCAAGGCCCTGGCCGCCAAGTTTGAGGGGTCGAAGCAAAAAAACACGGATCTGGAGGCCCTGAAGGCGGCAGTCCGGAGAAAGGTTGAGCAGATGGTGAGGGGGAACCGGACAAGGGCGGACTATGCGGAGCGGCTGGAAGAGTTGATTGAGTCGTACAACAACGGAAGCCGAAGCATTGAGCAGCTCTTTGAAGAGTTGCTCAAGTTAAGCAAGGATCTGACGGCGGAAGAGGAGCGGCATGTCCGGGAAAATCTGACGGAGGAGGAGCTGGTGATTTTCGATATTCTGACCCGTCCGGCGCCCCAACTGACGGCCAAGGAGAGGGGGGAGATTAAGAAAGTGGCCAAAGCGCTTCTGGGGAAGATTCATGGGCTACTGGTGATGGATTGGAGGCAAAAGACGGCGGCAAGATCAAAGGTACGGCTGGCGATTGAGGACG
>Ga0169931_10007213_pt1 | contig 16538 bp, 12 predicted proteins | sample Kivu_15m_20L_FD_129675 | JGI IMG/M metagenome (GOLD analysis project Ga0169931, IMG submission 129675) | Freshwater microbial communities from Lake Kivu, Western Province, Rwanda to study Microbial Dark Matter (Phase II) - Kivu_15m_20L... | ecosystem: Environmental > Aquatic > Freshwater > Lake...
CGGAACTTCCGCCGCTGCCCGGCGGCGGCGCGCTGCCGGGAGCCGCGGTGAATCCGTGTGCGGCATTCCAGGCCCGCACCGCGGCGATCAGGTCGGCCGCCTCCGCGGCGGGGCGGTCGCCCCAGCCCATCCGCAGCGACGCGGACTGCGTCACGATCCGCTGTTCGGTCGCGGCCTCGGCCGCCGCGGCCAGCGCCGCCGACGCCGCCGCGGGATCGAAGAGGACCGCGCTCGCCGCGTCGTCGGCCGCGGAGACCTCCACCCGGGCGGGCGGCAGGCCGGTCGCCGTTTCCAGCGCGCCGGCGAGCATCACCAGCAGGCCCTGGCCGGCAATCATCGCGAGCCGGTAGCAGGTGTTGCGCACGCCGACGAACCAGGCCTGCCGATGCTCGTCGAGGCCGAGCATGTAGAACCCGTCGGCGGCCACGTCGTGGGTGGCGGAGCTGAACGCCACGAACGTGAGCGTCGCCAGCGTGAGTCCGAGAAACCGCTCGCCCGGCAACGCCGCCGCGGTTCCCGCCAGCCCCGCGCCGACCAGCAACTGCGTCAGCACGATCCATCGCCGCCGCGTGCCCGTCGCTTCGACCAGCGGACTCCACAGCGGCTTCACCACCCACGGCAGATAAAGACAGCTGGTGTATAACGCGATGTCGGTGTTCGACACGCCCAGCCGCTTGTACATGATCACGGCCACCGTCATCACCACGACGTACGGCAGCCCTTCCGCGAAGTAGAGGCTGGGGATCCACGCCCATGGCGAACGGGACGGGCGAGCAACCGCGGGTGAATCGGCCATGGGAGCCTGCAGAGGAGATCGTGGCGCCGACGTTCAGGGCGCCGCGGCGGGAAGCGCCGCGCGGCGTGCGTAGGGGCCGTCGCGCAACGCGTCGGCGATGCCGCCGTAGTTTTGGTGCAACGCCTTCAGGCTGAAGTGGATGTGCCCGACGTCGCCCGGGCGGCCGCGGACGACGCCGATCTGCCGGACGATTTCCTCGGCCGGCCAATCGTTGAGTTCGCGATTGCCGACCTGCGACGTGTACAGCCCGGGCCAGACGCGGCGGCCGCGCACGTTCTGCTCGTCCCACCAGGCGAGCAACCGCGGGAAACTCTGGCCCGGGCTGTCGATTTTCCAGTAGAGTTGCGGGCTGAAATAGTCGACCCATCCTTCGCGGAGCCAGCGGCGGGCGTCGGCGTAGAGCTCCGCGTGCTGGTCGAAGCCTTGAACGCCCTCCGGATGTCCGGGCCGCCAGATGCCGAACGGGCTGATCCCCACGAGCACGCGCGGCTTCGCTTCCTTCACGCTGCGGTACATCCGCTCGACGAATCGATCGACGTTCTGCCGGCGCCAGTCGTCGCGGCCGAGCGTCTCCCCCGCGGCGACGGCCCGCGCGTAGCTGGCGTCGTCGGGGAATTCGACGCGCCGCCCCTCGGCGTCCTTGATCGGGTAGGGGTAAAAATAGTCGTCGATGTGGACCCCGTCGACGTCGTACCGCCGCACCACGTCGAGCATCACCGCCAGCGTCCGTTCGACCGCCGCGGGCTCCCCCGGATCGAACCAGAGGTATTTGCCGTAGGTCCGCACGGCTTCGGGCATGGCGCGGCTGGCATGGTTCGCGGCAGCCTCGCCCTGCGCCGTCGCATGCCGCACGCGATAGGGGTTGAACCACGCGTGCAGTTGCAGGCCCCGTGCGTGGGCCTCCGCCACGGCGAACTCGAGCGGGTCGTAGAACGGGGCCGGCGGTCGTCCCATGGCGCCGGTCAGGTATTCGCTCCACGGCTCCAACGACGACGCGTAGAGAGCGTCGGCCGCCGGACGCACCTGAAACACGATCGCGTTCAAACCGAGGTCGCGGGCCGTATCGAACAGCGCCCGCAATTCGCTCTGCTGCTGAAGGGACGGCAGGCCGGGGCGCGACGGCCAGTCGATGTTGGCCACCGTCGCCAGCCACGCCCCGCGAAATTCGGCGTCGGCCCCCTCAGCCGCCGCCAGACCGCATCGGCCCGCCGCCCAGCCGAGCAGCACCCCGCACAGGGCCGCAGCCGATTGCCGTGACGCGCATCGCATGGCGGGAGATCTCGCGAGGGGGCGGGGGAAAGTCGAGGGGGCGGGAGTCAATCGAGGCGCCTCGCGGGTCGTCCCCCGCCCGCGCCGCTGGACGACCGACGACTGATTCTCCCCGGCGACGCCGCTCGTGCAAAGGGCGCCGCGCCGACGAAGCGGGCCGATCGTCGTCGGCTCCGCGCCGCGGCCCGCCGCGGAACGGCGTGCGGCGGCGTCTGCCGGGCAGGCACGACGCGGCGCAGGCCCGTCGCCGCCCCGCTGCGCACGCGCTGCCGCCCCGCCCGGCGTGGCGCGCGTGCCCGCGGCGCGCCGCGAGGGGTCTTCCACGAGACCGGTCGATTCTTCCGCCGTCCATCAGCCGCCGCTCGCGCGGCGCCTCCGGCTTGTTGCTGCTTCCCGCAGCAGCGGCGGCGCGGGTCGATTCGCGGCGCAAGGATCCTCAGCGGAGTTCGAAATCGGCGCGCTGCGGGTTCTCGTCGCCGGTCACTTCCAGGACGAGGCCCGACGTCGCGTAGTTGCTGTAGGCGACCGGCGCCTGACGCGGTCCCAGACGCGGCGGCGGATCCCCCTCCTTCCAGCCGGCGGGGAGTTTCGGCGGCGTGTCGACCCGCACCTGGTAGGAGCCGGGGAGCAATTCGAACCGGTAGGAGCCGTCGGATTGGATGGCCCCGCCCTGCGGCTGTCGTCCTTCGGCCAGAAAATTGATCAGCCCCGACGTCAGGGGCTTTCCTTGGTGGGTGATCGTGCCGGTGACTTCGCACGGGGCCGGCCCCCGTTGGCAGCCGGAGACGACCAGCGCCGCGCCGGCGACCAGCGCCGCGCCGGCGCCGACTGTTCGCGGCGGCCGTTGGGGGACGCAGCGCGGCGCGGGGGCGACGGCCTGCGTGGCGGAAGGAGCGAGCGGCATGGACCGGCGGCGGCGAAAGCAGGGCGGACGGGGGAAGATGGGGACGGCAGGCCGGCGGAGGGCGTGCGGGGGAATTGTTCGGAGCGTGCGCGCCGCGTTCGTCACCGGACGCCGACCGTTTCCTCCCCGTTGCGCGAACCGGCCGCCAGGAAGGCGGCCGGGCTGACGCTGTCGGTCAGGAATTGCACGCTGCCGTCGGCCCGCACGAAATTCGCTCCGCCGCTGTGGAAACTGCCGAACAGCAGGTTGTTGAACTGCATGCCCCCGGGCGCGTTGTCGGGTTTCGTCGGACGATCGACGCTATTGTCGTGGGCGTCGTAGTAGCCGACGACGTTGAGATTGGCGTTGATCGGATACCGCTCGTCCAGATTCTTGGCGGCGCTGCTGCACGAGTTGCGCGGGGTGTAGCCGGTGGGAGGGAAGTTGGCGACGGCCTGGCCGCGGGGGGGCGTTTCGCCGTGGTAGTTGCCGGCCGTCCAGATCCGCAGCTGGTACCACCGTTCGCCGACGAGCAGCGTGTTGCTGGAGCCGTCGGAGATGTCGCCGATCGAGGTTTCAGCGCCCGGATACATCACGCCGTCGGTGTTGATGGCGTCGCACAGACCGCCCGTCGCCCCGACGCAATCCTCTTGCGAGGCCGTCGTGCAGACGGCGGTGCGGCGGAATTGCAGCCGCTGGTTCGCCATGTACGAGCCGGCGACCGCCGTGTAGCTCGACGACCGCGATCCCTCGCGAAACTTGTCTTTCACGTCGCTGGCGATGTCGCTCGGGCAGACGAACAGCGGGATCTGCAGGTCGTTGATGTTCGCCAGGGCGTAGGCGTCGACGCTGCCGCCCGAGGAGGTCATTTGCTGCAGGCGCTGCGCAATCTGCGCATCGATCGCTCCCTGCTCCACGTAGGGCAGAACCAGCACGTGCCAGCTCATGCCGTTGAAGACCGGCTTGGGAACGACCAGCGAACTGGGGGGCATCACCTGCCGCGCCGATTCGTAGTTCAAGGCCGCCAGACCGATGTTCTTCAGATTGTTCTGGCAGCTCATGCGACGGGCCGCTTCCCGCGCGGCTTGGATGGCGGGCAGCAGCAGCGCGACCAGCACGCCGATGATGGCGATCACCACGAGCAACTCCACCAGGGTGAAGCCTGGCACGCGATGCCGCTGGGCGGAAGTTTGCGATGCCTCTGCCATCGGTCACCTGCCTGTTCTCGCGCACCCGCCGCGCCCCGTGCCGTGGCGGCCCGGGGGGCGGCGGTTAGCGATGCTGTCCATTCGTGGCGACGCCGCGGTCGGGTCAACGACGGCGACGGGCGCCTGCCGCCGCCAGTCCGGCCAGGGCCAGTGCCGCCGCCGCAGGCTCGGGAACTGGGGCCGCAGCCAGGTTGCCGCTCGCCCCCGCTCCGTAGTTCCGTTGCCAGGCGAGCAGGTCGGCTCCCGTCTTGCCCGCTCCGAACGCCGTCTGCCATGCAGCGAAATCGGCGTCGTCGACGCGCTGGTCGCCGTTGAAATCGCCCTCCAGCGGAACGGCCAAATCGACCAGTTCCAGCTTGATGTTGTCGATGACCGAATCGTTGGCGACGTTGGCCACCCCCGAAGGGGCGCCAAACCGCAGGCTGTTGAAGGGGAGAATGCTGCCGCCGCTCGTTGCGGGCGCAATCGGCCACGTCACCGTGGCGTCGACGCCCGCGGCGCCGACTCCCGCGACAGCCTCGGTGTTCGCCAGTCCGTCGCGGAACAGGTCGAGCGTGAAGGTGACGTCGGTGGGCGAGATGGTCGCCGTGTAGCGGTGCCAGCCGCGGCCAATGTCGGCGACGTTCACCAGTTCATCCGCGTCGTCGGGGCGATCGAGTACGGGATTCAGCGGGAAGTAGCCCCAGTTGGGGGATCGCAGCAAATTGCCCCCCAACGCGCCGAACAGCACGACGCGGTAGGCGTAACCGGTCGATACTTCCTTCACATTGGCAGGGTCGGGGTCGGTCGGATCGCTGTCGGCCGCATTCCACATCCCCAGTTCGATGATGTTGGCGCTGGTGACCGTCGTCCCCGATTGCTTGGCGTGCCGCAGTCCCACGCTGTGCCGCTTGTTCCCCGAGGCATGGTCGTAGAAATCCATCGTCAGGCGAATCGCCTGATTCTCCGTCGGGACCAACGTCTCCAGCAGCGACTTGGCCGGCCCGACGTACTCGTTGACGTCGCTCAGGATGTTGACGCCCTTTCCTTCCAGGCCGGGCGGGTTGTCGTTGGGCGGCGTCAGCACCAGATTGCCGTCCGGGATGAGCAGGCCCACCGGACCGGCCAGCGGCTGGAAGCCATTGCCGTCGTCAGGCCGCCAGACCGCTTGCATCGCCGTCGTGTCGGCGTAGTTGTCGAAGTTTTCCTCGACCAGCGTCGTCCCCGCGAACGCCGCGAGGGGTACGAGGGCCGCGGCGAGCGGGCCGCAAAGCAGGCGAAGCGACATGGCTGAGTCCCTTGGGATTCGCAGCGAACGACGTCGGCCGGACCTGCCGCGCAGGCCTGGCCGACAGCCGTTCCCATCGGAGAGGAAGAGTCAAAGTGCGTTGCAAGTACCCATGCCGAGGGTGGACGCAGGTCGCGCCGAGGGCCGACGTACCTCACGTCGAGGGTGGACCGAAAAACCGCCGCACGCGCTGCCGACGTCACGCGCCCCGCGGAGCATGCGGCGCCTCGGGGCGGTCGCGGCGCGACAGCGCCCTCATTCTACGAAGAACGCTCGGCCGGGGACATAAAGAGTGCGACTTTTTTTCTCGAATTCGCGCACCGCGGCCGACGCGGCGCACCGCGGCGGAGTCCCCCGGGGGTGCGCCGACGCGGTCGGCCGCCCGCGCGCCGCGACGCTCCGGCCGAGCCGGCACGCGGCCCGTCGGCGGGCGGTTCAGCGCGGGCGGCGGGCGGTTCAGCGCGGGCGGCGGGCGGTTCAGCGCGGGCGGCGGGCGGTGGCGGAGCGGGCGTGCGCTCCGCGCGTCAGCTGTTTGCGGTAAGCCAGCGGCGTCTTGCCAAACCGTTTGCGGAAGGCGACGCCGAACCGCGTGCCGTTGGCGAACCCGCAGGCGGCGGCAATCTCGCTGACCGACAGATCGCCGCGCGCGAGCAGCTCGCGGCCGCGCTCCAGACGCACCCGGCGGATCTCCTCGGCCGGCGAGCGCCCGAGATAACGGCGGAACTGGATTTCGAGACTCCGGCGAGAGACGGGCAATTCGCGCAGAATGTCGCGGACGACGATGTCCTGGAAGGCCTTGGCTTGGATGAAACGCAGCGCCTTGACGACCGTCTCGTCGTCGATCGCCAGGATGTCGGTCGACTGGCGGCCGATCACGCCGTGCGGCGGAATGCGGATCGCGTGCCGCGGAGGCCGCTCGCCCCGCATCAGCCGATCCAGCATCGCAGCGGCCTCGAAGCCGATGCGCCGGCCGGCGACGGCGATGCTCGACAGCGGCGGGCTGCTCACCTCGCACATCAGGTCGTCGGTGTCGCCCGCCAGAATGGCGACCTCGTCCGGAACGCGGATGCCGCTCAGGTGACAAATCTCGGCCAATTGTCGCCCCCGATGGGCGTCGACGGCCAGCACGGCCACCGGGCGGGCGAGCGACAGCAACCACTTGGTGACCCGCCGCTGCTGCTCGGCCCAACCGATTTTCCGTCCGATGCGGTACCCGGGGCGGTACAGCTCGCACCGCAATCCCTCCGCGGCGACCGCCGCGGCGAACTCCCTGCCGCGCCGCTCCGAATACCGCGGATTGGGAGGAGCGAAGTAGGCGAACCGCTCAAAGCCCCGGTCGCGGAAATGCTCGAGAGCCAGTTGCGCGCGCAACGCGTCGTCGGTGACCACGTCGACCACGCCCGGCAGGTTTTCAAACACCGTATCGACGTTGACGGCCGGCACGCCGCGCTGCCGGATGAGTTGCACCTGCTGACGGCTCGCCAGCCGCGCGATCACCCCGTCGCCCGACCACAGGTCGGGCAAGGCCGTGCGGTTTTCGTGGTCCTTCGGGTCGATCAGCAGGTTCCAGTGGCCGACGTTCCGCGAGTAATCGGCGATGCCGCGGATCACGCTGCAGCCCCAACTATCGTCGGTCTCCACCAGGACGGCGACTTGACGCGGGCGATCGGCAGGTGCGTTCATAGAGAGCACGAAGAAGAGACAGGCGGCGGCGCGGAACAGACCGCCACGGGCAGGACGGCGCCGCCCCGAGCGCCTCAGGGCCTTATTCTAAAGCAAGCACGCCCTGCCGGCTGCGCAGAAACGAGAAAAAAGTGACGCTTTCTGCTGTCGTTGGCGGCCCGCGTTCGGCTACACTTGGGACGCCGCCGGGCGTGCGGCGACGGCCTGGCCGACGCGGCCCCCCGGCCCGGCCGACGGCCAGCGTCGAAGAGCGACGCGGACCCGGGGCCGGTAGGCGTCGGGAGCGGGGACGCGGCGGGAGATCATGCCATGGCGACCGTGGCGTTGGGGTTGATGAGCGGCACGTCCTGCGACGGGGTCGACGCCGCGATTCTGTCGACCGACGGCGAAAATCGGGTCGAGTTCCTCGGCGGCTTGACCCATCCCTACGACGACGATCTCCGCCAGCGGTTGCAGGAGGCCTCGCAAATCGACGTGCCGCTGGCCGACCTGCTGCGCATCGAAAAAGACATCTCGCAGTACCACGTCGCGGCGGTCCGCCTCCTCGCCCAGCAGCAGCCGGGCCCGTTCGCGCGGGTGACGGTCATCGGATTCCACGGCCATACGGTCCGCCATCTGCCCGACGAAGCGCTCACCTGGCAGATCGGCAATCCGTGGCTGCTGGCCGCCGCGTTGGGGCTGCCGGTGGTGCACGATTTCCGCCGCTGCGACGTGGCGGCCGGCGGCCAGGGCGCCCCGCTGGTGGCGATGTTCCACCGCGCGCTGTTCAGCGGCGAGCCGCGGCCGACGCTGATTCTCAATCTGGGCGGCGTGGCCAACGTGACTTGGCTCGGTCCGCACGACGAAATCATCGCGGGCGACACGGGTCCCGGCTGCGGATTGATGGACGAGTGGGCGCAGACGATGGCCGATCTGCCCCACGATCGCGATGGCAAGCTCGCCCGCGCGGGCCGCGTCGATCACGCCACGGTGGAAGCCGCCTTCGAGGCTCCGTTCTTCGATCGCCCCCTGCCGAAATCGGCCGACCGCTACGACTTCGACCATGTCGACGCCTCCACGCTCAGCGTGCAGGACGGCGCCGCCACCCTGTGCGCCGTCACCGCCGAAGCCGTCTACCGCGCCGTCAAACGACTCCCCAAAATGCCCCAGCGCACCTGGGTCACCGGAGGCGGCGTGCATCACCCCGTCCTCATGGAAATGCTCGCCCACCGGCTGGGCGAGTTGCGCTGCGTTTCGCAACGCGGGTTGAATCCCGACACGCTCGAGGCGGAATGCTTCGCGTGGCTGGCCGTGCGGCACCAACGCGGACTCCCCCTCACCATTCCCGAGACCACCGGTTGCGTCGCCGCGCGGTGCGGAGGAGCGACGGTCGAGATCCGCCCCTCCTGACGGCGGCGCGGCCCGCGAACGCGGCCGGCGCGGCGCGCGTCGGAACACGCCGAAGAAGCGCCGCGCGAGACGGCTCGGGAGTCGCCGCGCGCTCCTCCGACCGACCCGGCATCGGCCGCCGCGATCGCCGCTCCCGACTGCGGCGGCCTGCGGCGGACCGTCGCCGCCGGCCGTCACCCGGCCAGTCGCGCCGCCAGACGCAGGCAGCCAAGCACCGGTTCGCCGACCACCGCGACCGGTTCGAGCGCCCAGCCGCGAGCGGCAAGCTCCGCCTCGATCGCCGACCGTACGGCGGGGACGCCGACCGCCACGCCCCCCGCCACGGCCAGCGGCAAGCGGCCCGTCCAGTGCAACCGCTCCGCGGCGGCGTCGGCCAGGCGGGCCAGCTCGACTCCGGCCCGTTGGAGAATGCGCGCGGCCGCCGCGTCTCCGGCTGCCGCCTGCTCGGCGACCAGCGGCGCGAGGTCGGCAATCGCCCGCCGCACGTCGGGGCGGGCCTCGCAGGCGGCCAGCAACAGGCGCGGCGCGTCGGCCTGCCAGGCGGCGCAGAACGCCGCGGCGAGCGAGGTGGCCGCGGCCCGGCCGTCGTCGGCCTGCGTCACGCACCGCAACGCTTCCAGGCCGATCCAGTAGGCGCCCCCCTCGTCGCCCCACCGCCAGCCCCAGCCCCCGACCGCAACTCGGCGGCCGTCGGGGGCCACGCCGACGGCCGACGAACCGGTCCCGGCGATCAGCGCGACGCCCGTTTCCCGACCGCTGGCCGCGAGCACCGCGTCGGCGTCGTGCGCGAGGTCGAAGCGTTCGGCCAGGTCCGCTCCGCGGATCCACGCCAGCATGGCGCTGCGGAGCGGTTCGCTGCCGGCCCCCGCGATGGCGAGCACGGCGGCGCGCGCCCGTTGCGGCGGAAGGCCGGCCCCCTGCCAGGCGGTCTCCAGCGCGGCCCGTACGGCGTCCTGGGCGGCGGCCGTTCCGACGGCCCGCGGATTGGACGAGCCGGCCGAACCGCGACCCAGCACGCGGGGCTCGGCGCCGGGCCGGTCGACGGCCAGGCACGCGGTGGTTTTCGTGCCGCCGCCGTCGACGCCCAGCAGCAGGCCGGCGGCGGCGTCGCGGGCAGGCTGCGCAGCGGCGGGCGTCATGGGGCCGGTTCGGCGCGGTCGCGTGCCCCGTTGGCGACGACCGGCGGCGGTTCCAGCGCGCGGCGGAGATGGCCGTGCGTGCGGCGGAGATGCCGCCGCGCTTCGTCCGGCGAGGCGTCGAGACGGTGGGCGACGATCGCCGTCTTCAGCTCGCCGTCGCAGCGGGCGAGCAGGTCTTCGGCCTGGTCGCGCGGCAAGTGGGTGAGCATGCAGACGATCCGCCGCGTCCGTTCGGCGAGTTTTTTGTTGGTGGCCTGCAGGTCGACCATCAGGTTTCCGAAGACCTTGCCCATCCGCACCATGGCCCCGGTGGTGAGCATGTTGAGCACCATCTTCGTCGCGGTGCCCGCCTTCATGCGGGTCGAACCGCTGAGCACTTCGGGGCCCACCACGGGATTGATGTGCAAGTCCGCGCACGCCTCGAGCTCGGCGGCCTGGTTGCAGCTCAGGCCGATGGCGTAGGCTCCGGCGTGCCGCGCGTAGCGCAGGCCTCCCAGAACGTAAGGCGTGCGGCCGCTGGTCGCGATGCCCACCACCACGTCGGCAGCCGAGAGCCCGATCCCCCGCAGGTCGTGCTCCGCGAGAGTCAGCGAGTCCTCGGCCCCTTCGACGGCCCGCCACATGGCGTCGCGTCCGCCCGCGATCAGACCGACCACTTGCGAAGGGGGAGAATTGAAGGTCGGCGGACACTCCGCGGCGTCGAGCAGCCCCAGCCGTCCCGAGGTGCCCGCCCCGATGTAGATCAAGCGGCCGCCGCCCGACAGACGCTCGGCGATCGCCTCGATCGCGGCTGCGATCCGCTCCGATTCCGCCGCCACGGCGGCAGCCACCTTGGCGTCCTCGCCGTTGATCAAACGGACGATTTCCACCGCGCTCAGGCTGTCGAGACGCTCAGAGGCGGGGTTCCGCGCTTCGGTGGTCAAGTGCTCGAGCATACCGCCGATTCTAGTCGCGGCTCTCGCGGCCACCTAGCGCGGCTGCGCGAAAACGAGAAGCCTTTGCGCGGCCGTCCGACCTCCTCCGCGGCCGCTTCGCCGCGGGCCCGGGCTGCTGAGGCCGGCGGCGAGGTCGCCCGTTGCACCTCGGCGGCCTTTCGCCAGAATGAGACGCTGCCGCCCTCCGCCCCGCCGCCGGGGCGCCCTGCTCGCGCGGACGCGCCTCGTGGACCTTTCGATCACGCTCTTGGATCTGCTGATCGTCCTCGCCTACGGGGGGGCGGTCGTCGCGCTGGGCTTCTGGTTCTCCCGCGGTCCCCAGACGGTCGAGAATTACTTTCTCGGCGAGCGTTCGTTGCCGTGCTGGGCCGTGCTCTTCTCCACCGTCGCCACCGAGACGAGCACGGTGACTTTCTTGAGCATCCCGGGCATGGCCTACGCGGCGGGAGGCGACCTGCGGTTCCTGCAAATCGCCTTCGGCTACATGCTCGGCCGCTGGCTGGCCGCCGGCTGGCTGCTGCCCCTGTATTTTCAGGGCGAGCCGTACACGTCCTACGAAGTGCTCGAGCGCCGCTTCGGCAAGCCGGCGCGGCGGCTGGCCTCGTTGCTGTTCCTGATCACCCGGAACCTCAGCGACGGTCTGCGGCTCTTCCTGACGGCGCTGGTGCTGCAACTGGCTTTGGGCATCGATCTGCCGCAGTGCGTGCTGTTGATGTCGGCCGTCACCGTGCTGTACACGTTTTGCGGCGGCGTGCGGAGCGTCATCTGGAACGACTGCATCCAACTGGCGATTTACCTGCTGGGGGCCGTCGTGGCGCTGGGCGTGATCGTCGAGCGCCTTCCGCAGGGAGCGGAGCAATTCTGGGAATTCGCCCGCGCCGAGGGGAAACTGCGGGTGCTCGACGCCGATTTCTCCTGGGCGTCGTTCGCCAAACCGACGATGACCTTGTGGGCGGGACTGATCGGCGGCGCGTTCCTGACCGCGGCCACGCACGGCACCGACCAGTTGATGGTGCAACGATTCCTCGCGGCGCGGTCGCTCCGCTCCGCCCGGATCGCGCTGGTGCTCAGCGGCGCGATGGTCTGCCTGCAATTCGCGCTGTTCCTGCTGATCGGCGTCGGACTCGCCGCCTTCTACCGGCAATTCCCGCCGGACACGCCCCTCGGCGATCGGGCCAACGATCGCGTCTTCGCCCACTTCGTCGTCCACCAGATGGGCCCGGGCCTGGTGGGTCTGACCCTGGCCGCCGTCTTCGCCGCGGCCATGTCGACCCTTGCCAGTTCCCTGAACTCCTCCGCGACGGCCTTCGTGACCGACCTGCTCGTTCCCCTCGCGCCGCGACGCCTCGACGAAGCCCAGCGGCTGCGCGCCGGCAAACTGGCCACCCTCTTCTTCGGCGCCCTGCAGGCCGGCATCGCGCTGTCGAGCTACGCCTTCGGCACCGACGAGAGCACCGTCAATCAGGTGCTCAAGATCGCCGGCTTCGCCACGGGGCCGACGCTCGGCCTGTACCTGCTCGGCGTCCTGACCCGCGTCGGGCAGACCGCCGCCCTGGCCGGTCTCGTGCTCGGCGCCGCGCTGTTGGCCTGGATCGCGCTGGCGACGCCGCTCGCCTGGCCCTGGTACGCGGCCGTCGGCACGGTGGCGACCTTCTGTTTCGGGCTGCTGGTCGAGGCCCTCCGCCCCGACCGCGCCGCGCCCCGTCCGCCCCGCGCCTGACGCCGCGACCCCCGCGCCGCGATCCCCACGCCGCGCCCCGCACGCCGACGTCCGGCCCGCTGCCGCCCCGGCAACCGCCGCCGCCCGGTCGGCCCGTCCGCCCCCCCTCGCAACCCCCCGAGCACGACCTGCCGCTGCCTCCGCAGCCGGTCGCTCCGGTCCTTCGCCGAGGCCGTCCCCCGCGGATCCCGCTTGGTACACTGGAAATCGGCTCCCGGCCGGGATCGGGTCGGCGTGCGCCGCGGACCGCGGCGGCCCGAGCCCGCGCGGCCTGCGGCAGTCCGGCAACTGGCGGAAGCGGATCGATCCGAACGGAGAATTCCATGCGCCCTCCCTGCTTGGCTGCTCCCTGCTCTCGGCTCGGTTCCGCGGGCCGCCACGCGGCGGCGTGCGGGGCGCTGGCGTCGGCGATCGCCGCCGCCTGCCTTGCGGCGGTCCCGATCGCCGCGGCAGCCGATCCGGCCCCGCGCGGTTTTCGGGCCGCCGAACTCGAGCGGATTGCGCCCCTCGTGCAGCGCGACATCGAGGCGGGCAACTTGCCCGGTTGCGTCGTCGCCATCGGCCGCTCGACGGGCGTCGCTTACCAGCGGGCCTTCGGTCGTCGGCAGCTCGAGCCCGCCCCCGAAGAGATGACCGTCGACACGGTCTTCGATCTGGCGTCGCTCACCAAGCCCGTCGCCACGGCGACGAGCGTCATGCTGCTGGTGGAACGGGGGCAACTGCGGCTCCACGACGCCGCCAGCAAATACCTGCCGGGTTTCGCCCAGAACGGCAAGCACGAAATCACGCTCGAGCAGCTGTTGACGCATCAGGCCGGTCTGATCGCCGACAATCCCCTGGCCGATTACCAGGACGGCCCGCTGCTGGCTTGGCAGCGGATCGACGCCCTGCAGCCCGTGGCGGCGCCCGGCGAACGATTCCTCTACACCGACGTCGGCTTTCTCGTGCTCGGACGGATCGTCGAGGAGGCGACCGGGGCGGGGTTGGCCGAATTCGCCCAGGCCAACATTTTTCAGCCGCTTGGCATGCGCGATACGGGCTACGTGCCGGCCGAGTCGCTGCGGACGCGCGCGGCCCCCGCCGAACGACGCGACGGACGCTGGTTGCGCGGCGAAGTCCACGACCCGCGGGCGGCCCTGCTGGGAGGCGTGGCCGGGCATGCGGGCCTGTTTTCGACCGCCGACGACCTGGCCCGCTTCTGCGAGACGTTGCTCCGCGGCGGAACCGGCGCCCGCGGACGGTTGATGAGCCCGCTCACGCTGCGGGAGATGACCGCTCCCCGCGAAGTCGGCGGCCAACGACGCGGATTGGGCTGGGACATGCGCAGCAAGTACTCCTCCAATCGCGGCGACCTGTTCAGCGACCGCGCTTTCGGCCACGGGGGATTCACCGGCACGGCGGCCTGGATCGATCCGCAACTCGACCTGTACGTGATCTTTCTCGCCAACCGACTCCATCCCGACGGCCAGGGGAACGTCAATCCGCTCGCCGGACGGATCGGCGCGATCGCCGCCGCCGCGCTGGCGGAGCCCCGGACCGCAACGGCTCCGCCGCACGAATTCCCCCGCGAAGCCCCGCCGCCGTCGCCCCCCGAACGACCGCAGCAGACCGCGCTGCCGGGGATCGACGTGCTCGCCGCCCGCGGCTTCGACCTGCTGAAGGGCCGCCGCGTCGGCTTGATTTGCAACCACACGTCGCTCGACAGCCAAGGACGCCGGACGATTGACCTGCTCCACCAGTCGGCCGAGTGCCAACTGACCGCGCTGTTCAGCCCCGAGCACGGACCGCAGGGACGGCTCGACCAGCCCGACATCGGCGACCAGCGCGACGAAGCTACCGGACTGCCGATCTTCAGCCTCTACGGCGCCAGTCGGCAGCCGACGGCCGACCAGTTGGCGGAGGTCGATACGCTGGCGTTCGACATCCAGGACATCGGCGCGCGGTTCTACACCTATGTCTCGACGATGGGGTTGGCCATGGAGGCCGCCGCCAAAGCGGGCAAGACCTTCGTGGTGCTCGACCGGCCGAATCCCCTCGGCGGAGCCGTCGAGGGGCCACTGCTCGACGCGGGACGCGAGTCGTTCGTCGGCTTCCACAACGTGCCGTTGCGGCACGGCCTGACCGCGGGCGAGTTCGCCCGCATGCTCGCCCGCGAACGCGGCTGGTCGCTCCGACTCGACGTGGCGCCGGTCGCCCGCTGGTCGCGCGACGCGTACTGGGACGCGACCGGCCTGGAATGGGTCAACCCCTCTCCCAACATCCGCAGCCTGAACCAGGCGCTGCTCTACCCGGGGGTCGGACTCCTGGAAACCACCAACGTGTCCGTCGGTCGCGGCACCGACGCCCCTTTCGAGTGCCTGGGAGCCCCCTGGATCGACGGCCGCTCCCTGGCGGCCGAACTGCGGGCGGCGAACCTGCCCGGGGTGGTCTGCGTGCCGATCGCCTTCACGCCTGCCGCGAGCAAGTTCGCCGGGCAGCGGTGCGGAGGGGTGAATTTCGCGGTGACCGACCGCCAGCGGTTCCGTCCAGCGAGCCTCGGCCTGCACGTCGCCTGCGCGCTGCACAAGCTGTATCCCGCCCAGTGGGATTCGGCGGCGATGGACCGCTTGTTGCTCCGCGCGGAAGTGCTCGACCAAATCCGCAGCGGACGGCCGGCCGCCGAAATCGTTGCCGCGTTCGCCGACGAGGAGCAGGCGTTTCGCGACCGGACGGCCGGCGATCGACTTTATCCCTGATCTCCGGGGAGACGGCCGGGAGTCTGCGGGCCGCGCGGCGAAAGGGCGGCGGCTTTGGAAAGTTCCGCGCGACCGAGCGCGCGAGCGACCGCGCGTCGGCGCGCCGCCGGTCAGCGACGCCTCGTCACGTACCGGGCCGCCCGCACGCTCTCCACGGCGTCGAGCGGTTGGCCGTCGCGTTAGGCCGTGTAGCCGACGATGTTCCACGAGGCGTCGACGGCCGACTGTTCGAACTCCAGATCGACCCGGTCGAAGTACGCCAGCCGGGCGCCGCCGTCGCTGGTGTAGCCGTTCAACAGGCCCTCGAAGCTGGCCACCGCCTGCCCCTCGCCCGAGAGTCGGACGTCGATCGACCCGGCGGCATGGCACCGCTCCACGCGCGCCGTGCGCAGGAACCGGACCACCTCGTCGCGGATGTCGGCGGCGTTCGGGCCGACGTGACGCAGGACGGCCGACGGATCGTTGGTTTCGACCGCGGCGAGCGCCGCTTCGACCGCCGCCTCGACCTGCTCGCGGGGCGTCACCACGCGCCGCTCCACGTAGGCCAGAGCCAGCGTGACCGCGGGAACGGCGACCAGGGTCGCGATCGACGCCGGCGTGCGGCGGGAGAGGGCCGCCATGACGGCCAGCAGTCCCGCCAGCGTGCCGCCAACCCAGATGGGCAGTGCGTATTCAAACATCGCGCGTGGCTCCGACGAGGCCCAACCGTTCCCGCAACAGCAGCCAGAGAGACGCCCCAAAGACGGCCGCCAGCAAAATCTCCAGCGGCCACAGCGGACTCACGGTTTTCTCGGGCGTCGAGTAGGCCGGCATCCGCCGCACGGTCTTCGCGCCTGTCGCGTCGGTGTCGATCGCCACGTCGCCGCTCGCCACGCCGCTGCGGGCCTGGTACTTCCGCTCGATGCCCGACTGACGCTTGCCGAATTTGCCCCCCGTGGCCAGCAGCGCCGACAGGCCGACGCCCGTGAACAGCGCGAACCACAGCCAGGGCGAATCGGTAATCGGTCGTTGGGGCATGGCGTTGGCGAGGGCTTTGGCTTGGGGGGATGCGTCGGCCATGCGGCCGCGAGCACGGTCGGCCGCGGCACGTGTGGCCGCGGCACGTGTGGCCGCGGCACAGGCGCGTCGCACGGCGACGGCCGCCGCCGCCCGAGCGCCCGCCTCCGAGCGCGTCGACCGGCGACGCCGCGGCTGCGAGGCCCAAGGGCGAACCCGGCAGGAACGCGGACGGCGCCCGCCTCAATCGTAACCGTAAAAGGCGTCGGCCGTTTAAACCAAATGAGCAACGGGAGGAGTCGCCCAGCGCCCGCTGGGGGGGGCTTGGGCAGGTCAGGGCGCCAACCGACGGGGGCAGCGGCCGCTCGGGCCGCCTCGTCCGGAGTGTGGAGTGCGGAGTGCGGAGGGCGGAGTGCACGACGGTCCGGCGCGGCGGAGACGCCGCGCCGGAGACCGACGCCAGGACCCGTCGGCGCGGCGGGCGGCGGCTACTTTTTGAGGCGGAACAGGGGGCCGCC
>Ga0169931_10007214_pt1 | contig 16538 bp, 15 predicted proteins | sample Kivu_15m_20L_FD_129675 | JGI IMG/M metagenome (GOLD analysis project Ga0169931, IMG submission 129675) | Freshwater microbial communities from Lake Kivu, Western Province, Rwanda to study Microbial Dark Matter (Phase II) - Kivu_15m_20L... | ecosystem: Environmental > Aquatic > Freshwater > Lake...
GAAAGTTTAAACATTAGTATTTATTTATTTATATAAAAAAATAAAATTAACTTATTTTTTAGAGTTTAAATTTTATTTTCTGAATTTATGATATTATATTCATATGAAATTATACTTGAATTTTTATTTTCGAATTGTCTTATTTCTTTTTTTACAATCGGATTAAATCATATATATTATGATTATTTCCATTTATTAAATGCTCCAGTAAAATAAACATTTATTTTATAAAATAGAAGAGCATGAAAAAGCCAAAAATACACAGAAAATAAATTAAAATAACACGAAACTATTTCCCTATTCAGATTTATACAGAAAATAAGATTAAGAAAATTAATACGCTACTACACAATCACAATTTGTGATAAAGAAACATCATTAAATATATACAAAATGGAATGGAAAAAGAAAGAATACTAAGCTTTATGGAAATTAGATTTGTTCATTATTATTTCACTGAAATGTCATATTCACATACGGACACATGCACTCATTTGTCTTTAAATTACAATCGTAAATTTTTCTTATTTTATTTCCAAAATTTCGGATTTTTAAATGTCGATTTATAATAAATTTATCTTTATTTTAAATTTCGTTTCGCTGAGTCGTGTGAGAGTTAAAATTCTTGAAAAATTCTGTTAAATTCTTCAAAAATTCTTTATTTAGGAGAATGTTATTATAAATATAATTGTTTACAAATATAGTGAAAAATCAATTAAAATTATTTGTATTACTAAATATTTAATTAAATATTAATTTAAAATTATTATGAATAAATTAAGGCCGACAAAAGGAATAGAAGATATCATAAAAAATTTTACTCCAATCAATTCAAATTACGAAAGAATAATTAAAATGATAAATTATTCAGTAAAAGGTTTAAAAAATCCAGAAGATGGTCAACTTATATCGAACTTGACAGATTTAAGTTCTATGAGAGCATTAAGATGGGTCAAATTAAAAATGGAGGAAACAGAAGAGGGTAGAAAAATATTAAGTGATAAGCCGAGAATCACAGAAGAAACAACAAATTTTAAAAACTTAAGAGAATACCCAGAAAATACTTTAGGTTATTCCTTTTATAAATACATGAGCGAAAATAATTTCACTCCAGATGAAAGACCAGTTGCAAAGTATATTCCTGATCTAGAATTGTCCTACATATGTCAAAGATACAAGGAAACTCATGATTTCTATCATATTTTACTCGGCTATGGGCGAACAGTACCAGAAGAACTTGCTGTTAAATGGTTCGAATCTTTACATCTTAGACTACCTTCCTCTGCAATAGCTGCAATATGGGGAGGTTTGATAGTATCTTTCTCGTCTAATATTAATTTGCTGACTAAATACTTGCCTCACGTAATTACCAATGCTGAAAGATCTAAATTCTTATTAAGTGTAAATTATGAAAAAAGACTTGAACAAGATATAAATAAATTAAGGCAAGAACTTAATATTATTCCATTACATAAATTTTTATAATAATAAATTCAATTAATTCTGAAAATTTAAAAGAAAATTACTAAAAAAATTATTTAGACATTGATTGTTGGCTCCTTAGTTTTGTTTGATTTCTTCTTATTTCTTCTAAGTTTTAATTTAACTATCCAGCAGCTGATAACAAGAACAATTTTCAATAAAAATCCAATGATGGTTATCAAACCTCCTAAATTTTTTAATGATCCTTCGAATGAATAATGTGCAAAAACCTTTTAAATTAAATATTAAAATTTTACAGGGCTGAATATCATATAAAAGAAATCATAAACAACACATGAAGAAAATCCGATGATGAAAATTTTGAGGTCCTCAGCGGTCTTAGTTTGGAATGAAGTGTAATATGATACCAAAGCATATAAGACGACCATGAATGAGATGAAATCACTTCTAAGAAACATGTTGAAAAAACTAATAAGAAGAAGGATCAAAAGAAGAGAGTGAATTATTTTAATCCAGTGAATGTCGTTGGTGTCTATGATAAATTATGAAATTTATACTCAAAGAATTTCTGACGAGATTTTCAACTTTGTCTGCCATTTTAAATTGTATTTGATCTATTTGCCCAACAGAGCCGTAGTTAGATTTTGAGTCGGAAATGTTCAAGATATTGTCACCTTGTTTTGATAAAAAGTTGAATGGTTCTAAATAAAAGTTTTATTAAAATAATTCCTATACCTGAAAGGGTTTCTAGACCTACATTAATTTTTTCTAAAGCGGCAAGATTTTGTGCATACCTACGTTCTGCCTTCATAAAATTATCTTGGTACAGTCTATAATAAGAAGTTATCAAAATAATTTTTAAATTTAAAAGCCAAACAATATTCTTGCCGTCATTTTCACTATTAAGCTCTAACTCCAAAATCTTCTCGTTTTGATCAGTGATAGTCGATAAAGGAATTAAACTCACTCCTCTGCACAAACCTCCATCTGCTGCAGCTTCGACCAATAAAACATCATCGACACTTGTAATAGGAAACTCAAATTTCTCACCGAATATCAAATTGTTGATTGTCCTTCCGCTGGTGCTCACGCTATTATCATCTAAATCTAATCTGACTTTGATGGTTCTGATTGCCCTTAGAATATTTTGGGTGATACTAACTGGACGAAGACTGTCTATTTCAACGATTAATTTTGCATCCTTTGAAATATTTTTGCTGTTAACGATTTCATTTTTATTCTCGAACATCAATTTTTGATATTTTTCCATGGCCTCTCTCTCAGCGTCAACTTTAGCCTTGAGATCTTCCTGATGTACTTTCAATTCTTCATGTTTGCTGATATAAGTTGTTATGAACTCATCACTTGAAAAATTATTAATGTAAAATTATACATAGAGATTTTTCCATTTAGATCTGTATCGATTGATTCAAAAATCTTTTTAAAAAGAGCCCTGTCAAACAATTTACCGTTCATTTTAGAATCAAGAAACTGCAAAAGTTCTTTCTGGTCCAGATAAGAATCCTTGTTCTTATCTATATCTTCAAAAGCATCTATCATCAGTTGGTAATATTGTCCAAGTTGCTGCTTGTAGTTGGCTAAAATATTAGATTGATTTAATTCTGAGTCATTTAGATTTTGGTTAGGATTCATATTATAATTTAAATAATTTTTTAATACTAAAATATGTTAGTATTAAATATTAACAATTAAAATAATAAAAATGAATTTCAATAGATTACTTGTTTATGAGGGGATTTATAATTATAACAAATAGTAACATTTTTATAAAGTTTATTTTATATATTTTCCAGTAGTGTGAATAAAAATATCACATAAAAATTTAAATTATGTAAACTTTAAATCATTTCATTTTCTTCTTATTCTTTTTTCTTATCTCCCTTTCTGCTCTTTGAACTTGCTCAATTGCAACTTTCCAACCTTGTGCATATTCTTCATATTTTACTCTCTGTGTTTCTGTTGAGGAATTAAAAGATCTGTGTAACCAAATGAGATCCTCTCTGAATCTCCCATCTGAAGGAAGTACCTTAGTACAAGGCCTAATCCAATTAGGTACGTAAGTTTCTATATCCCACAATAATTCTTCATCTATTACTAATTTTTCAAGCCAAGAGCCTGAAATATTTCCTAGAATATTAGTTTTAATGTAATTGCTAGATTTGTGTTGCCAATCTTTGAATCCTTCACATTTCTTAACCTGATCTTGATGTTTGTATGGACCATTTTGAAAATTATTTTCATAAATTAATCCTTTAAATCCATGAACGTATTTATTATCATGAGCAAATTCAATAAATGCCTGTAAGTTGTTCTTAACATCGGAGAATACAATCGTTCCTAACCATATTGCTGATCTTCCCTCTTCAGATGCTGCATTAAGTAATTTTATGGTTGGCATATTATAAACAACAGTTTCTTTAGTTTTGATAAATTCTATGTTAATAGGGCCTTGTTGAGTTACAAAGATCTTGCTCCCAAAACCTTCTTGTTTTGCATTAAATTCAAAATTTCCATGAATTTTGAAATTTTCATCCACAACTAAAAATCTTGCGAAGTTTGGATAATGTGATATATGTTCAACATATACTTTTGCTCCATTATCAAATTCCCCTTGAAAAGTTTCGCCTATCAATGGATTGAAAGGTTTCAATTGTTTGGTAGGAATATAAAATCCGCTAATGGCGAAGGCTATGACATGTTTCATTCTTTCTAGAGGAGAATCAGCCATTGCGGCCTTGTAAAGAAATTGAGGAGCAAATGACCAATAATCAGTAATTCTATGTAAAGTTGATTTAGGTTCGAAAAGAGCAATCTTCAAACTAATTGGTTTTAACCACACTTGCAATATTTGCTTAATCATGTCTGAAATAATACCCCTGAATTTTTTCATTATATTTTTATCTACCAAAACTAGTCCTCTTTTATCATCAACAATCATCCCTTCTAAAATATCTTGTCTTTTAAGTTTAGGAATTACTTGCAATTCCTTGTGATCGATAAATGTAGGTGATGGAAAGCACAAATGATTGCTCTTACTTTGTCTTTTTATATTTTTTGATCCTGTCAGAAAAGAAACTAAATGCATATTAGACCATGAAAATATAAAAGGATCCGTCTCGTCGATACCTGCTAGCCCTTTTTCAATATAATATGGTAGTAAATGATCGCTTTGATATCTCTTCAATATAACGGATTTTTCTTGGTTATCACCATGTGATTTAGTTTTCGATCCTGAAATTTAAAATTATCTATGTACCTCTTTTAGAATTTTTTATTTCATACGATTCTTCAATTTTTATAGATTTAGTGGCTTCTATAGTTGCGTTGTTGTTATTTTCTCTCTCGATTTTATTTATTTGATAATTTTCTTTATATAAATGAGAGCTAACTCCATTAAAATTTATTTTTGTGTTGCTTTCTTCGTTCCAATAATCATTATTCATTTCTAATTTCATAAGATTTAATTTATTCAAATATATACCAATTTTGATTTTTCTATCAATATGGATTTTATCATCGCTTAGGCCTTTCTTACTTATATTTGTTTCGTTATTTTTATTATCAGTATTCTCATTTCCAGAATTCCCCCACCTGTTTGATCTTATTAGAGATTCTTCGGATATTTCGGCTAAATAGGCTATATCCCCTTTTACATAAGAAATAGGTTTAGGTTTATTTTTGAATATACTGTAGATTTCTTTGTTATTATTGGCAGAGTTTTCTCTCCCTTGAATCATTTTATTATTAATTAATTTATTTTATATTTTTATTGTTAAAATTGAAATTTGTGTTATGGAGGATGACAAGAATAATTTAAATAATCAAGAATTCATATTAGAAACTCCTTTTATTATAGAAGAAAAAATTTCTGATGAAAATAGAATCAAATATATAAGAGGAAAATTTTTAGGAAAAGGGGCATTCGCAAAATGCTATGAGTTAAAAAATTTTTACACTAACGAAATTTACGCAGCCAAAATCTTCGAAAAGAGTTTATTGTCGAATCCTAAAAGTAAAAAGAAATTACTTAATGAGATAAATTTACACAAAATGCTAAGACATAAAAACATTGTAAATTACGAGCATTTTTTCGAAGATAGTAAAAATGTTTACATATTATTAGAATTATGCTCAAATCAAACACTTAATGAATTAGTTAAGCGAAGGAAGAGACTAACAGAGATAGAAGTTCAATGCTATTTGATTAAAATAATCAAGGCATTGAAGTATATTCATGAACATAAAATTATTCATAGAGATTTGAAATTAGGGAATTGCTTTTTAACAAACAAATTAGAATTAAAATTAGGAGATTTTGGTTTATCCTCAAGATTAGAATTCGAAGGACAAAAACGACGAACAATTTGTGGAACACCAAATTACATAGCTCCCGAGATTTTAGATAGGAGAAACGGACATTCTTACGAGGCAGATATATGGTCATTGGGGGTGTTAACATATGCTTTGCTTTATGGAAAACTACCATTTGAAACAGATGAAGTAAAATGGACCTATAAGAAAATAAAACTAAACAGTTACAGTTTTTCTGAAAATATAAAAGTTCATCCAAGTGCTAAAAAATTGATCATCGATATTTTAAATTTAGATCCTAGCAAACGACCCACATTAGATCAAATTCTTCAACATGAATTCTTCAGGATTTATACTTCTATTCCTGCAATTTTGCCTTTAAGTTCACTAGCTTGTCCACCGTCACAGGCTTTTATATCACAATATCTCAGAATTGAACATATTCCTTCACCTAGAAAAATATTTGACAATTCTAATAAAATTGTAAACAGAGACGCTTCTAATATTCTTTTAAGATATAATTGTCTCAATAAGGTGAATTCATTGAAATCTGATGATGTTATATTAAAAAATAACATTCACGAAATCGATTTGAGTGAATTAGAAGATTGTGGAGCTAAGTATAATTCTGATATACGCATACAAAAGGTGGATGAAAAACAGAATATAGATGAGAATATTAATTATAATAATGAAAATGTTTTGGAAAGCTTCTGTTGCAATGAAAGTTTTAAACGAATTTCATTAAATACAAGAAGTCCTAATTCAAATTTTAATTTCGTTTCAAATAAAAATATTCCTTCTAATGAAAATATTGTAAATCAACTTATGATTTTCGAATATAAAATTTCAAAATATTTTGATTATATTCATAAATTTGGGATAGTTTATTTTATTTTTCCATTATATATAGGCTTATGCTTTAACGATAATTGCAACATTTTAAAAGAAATGTCAAAATACGCCCTGGACACATATGAAAATAATGATAATAGTTGTAACAAAAATGTTGATTATTTGTATTTCTATATCGATCAAGATATTAAAAATGTTTTAAATTTCGATGAAGATGGACTGGATAAATTTTTAAATGATAAAAATACAGAAGCAAATATAAAAAAAAAATTTGATATTTTTAAAAAAGTGATTCAAATGAAAAGTCAAGATTTTGAAAACAGTATAATCAAAAATAAATTTGAATACAATAAATTACCTAATAAGAAACAAAAAATTTTCTTTATAAAAAATGTTTTCAAGGTGCAAGATGCAATTATGTTCCGATTATCTAATAAATTAATACAAATATGCTTTTTTGATCAAACTGAGCTAATTATGTCAACAGAATATGACGAAATTTTTTATATATCAAAAAATGAAGGAATGTTTAAAGAAAGTTTAAAAAACGTTTTGAAATCAAATATTCCTGATTTATTAAAAAAAGTTAGATACGCTAAGAATCTCTTGATTATTTTTGTAAAAAATCAAAAAAAATAAAAACAATTATCTGTAACTATAAAATAAAATTAATTAATAAAATTTAAATGAAAGACAATAAAAGGCCATTCGATAACATAGAAATAACAATAGATGATAACAATCACATAAGAATTCTGTCATCAGATAAATATGCAGCTAGCGAGAAATTGAAAGGAGAAAGCAATAAATTTGTGTCAAGTAAGATTAAAAGTTTAACATTATCTTAAAGAAATTATAGAATTCAATCAGCTTATTAAATCCCTTAATGACATCTTAGAAAATCATCAAAATAAAATTGAAAAAGAGAGATTGAAGGCATTAGGAAGACGAAACCAACTATATGATGAGATTGATGGTCGAGAAAAGAGAGCGCAAGAACTAAAAATTTTACTTAGAGAGAAAAAAGAAGAATTAGAACGATTAAAATTCCAACACATTTCATTATCAAAAATAGAAGAGGAACAAAGGCATATAATAGAAAAATTAAGCAATAATGACAATAATTAAGTTTTAATATTTTAAATATATAAAATTAGTATATTTAATCATAATTTTAATTTTAGCCATAAGTTGATATTTAACTTTGCTTCGTATAATTTTATAATAAGATCAGAATGATTGATCGTAATAAGATTCGTATTCTTTTCTATTGTTTCCAGCTATGTGTACATTCTAAGCACGTGATAAATGTTGTCATAGGCTCATCTGCTCTTCGTATTTGGGCCTGATAGTATGTTGTACTATAACTCTTACATTTACCGCATCGATAAATTCCTGGCTTTTTAGACGCACGTAATATATTCCAATCTGATCTTCTTGCATTGAAAGCTTCTTCTTTTAATTTTTCTCTTTTAATTTTCATTTCTTTACTAGCCATTTCTCCAGGCTCCATTTTAGATAATTTATCTGCCGGTAAATTTCCTTCAAATATCTCTTTAACAAATTCAGTATTATTATAGAGATTTAGAACTATCGCTTTGGTCTGTTTAAGGTATATGTCCTTTTTTTCTGATGATAGATAATGCATTTCATGGAGTTTTGCCTCGATTTCTAAAGTCAAATTATAAATTTTTTTAGAAATATCATCTGAGTCGTTGATGCTTTTTATGAAAAAAGATTTATAGAATCCTTCGTATATTAAGGTCTTTGTATTTCTCCTTGTTGGATCTCTCTCCTCGGTTTTTATTCTTTCTTTGAAATATATGATCTTGTCACCTTCTATTTTGTTTTCGTTTAATTCTATTGATTGAGGTATTTCAACACTTGATGAATTTTTTGAAGATTTTTCTTCTTTGTCTAAATTTTTTGATTTTTTTTCTTGTGAAAACACTTCATTTTTCCAATGTTTTATTATCTTATTTGTCAAATCTTTTACTTCTTGTATCTTATCATTTTGAACAGCCAAAATTTTCTTGAATGTCTTACTTATTTTTGCATTCTACTTATAATTCAAATTAAAGAAAAAAATTTACATTTATTTCCTGCGGGGAAATTAAAAGTTGATATAAAAAATTTAAAATTTGAATAATTCCTTCTATAATTTCTGTTTCGAAAATATTTTCTTTTTCTAATAGATTGTCTAGAGCTTTCTTTGCATCGATAATATTTTTTATCTCTTTTTCCATTTTAAATATTAAATATTCAATTTTAAATTTAACTAATTTTATGAATAATATTTCTCATATTTTAGATTAATAGAAAATAAAATTACAATTATCGTTTATTAATTCTTTAATTAGATATAAGTAACATTTATTATAAAGAATTTTCATTATCTCAACTTTTCATAATGGTTTCAGCCTCTTGTATTTCTTTATCTGTATCATTTTTAGGCGTCGGAAGAGAACCGTCACTTTTCTTATCGTTAGAATCTTTTCCTTTTAAGTCCTTATCTTTATCGAATTCATCTGATTTGTCATTTTTTTCTTTTTCTTCCTCTAATTTTTTTTGTTCTGTTTCCTCTTTTTTTCTTATCTCGATTTCTTTCATATAGTCTTTGATCGTATCACTCATTTGGAAAGGACGCTCTCCTAATATCCTTATGATATCCAATAAGTCCAAGCTCTCTTTTTCTAAAAGTTCATTTGCGAGAATTTCTATTCTATCTTTGTGAATCTTCACAAGTTCCCTTGTTCTTTCTGCACATTCATTTACTATCCTGTTAGTTTCTTGTTCTATTAACTATTTAAATTGTTAAGAATATTATTTAAAATAATTTACACTTTCAGAATGAGGAGAAAATGGTTTAGAAATACTATATGGTTCATCCGATTCGCCGTATGCGAGTAAACCTAACTTACTCATTCCATATTTTGTTACCATGGCATTTGCTATATTTGTAACTTTCTGTAGATCATCACTAGCACCAGTAGTAATTGATCCAAAAAAATATTCTTCAGTCATTCTGCCTCCTAAAAGACCGCATATTAAGTCTATTAGGTGTTCTCTGCTTCTTAAATAGACATCATCAGGAACAAATTGTGTAAATCCAAGAGCTCCTTTTGAACGAGGAATAATTGTAAGTTTAACCAAAGGACTTGAGTGCTCTAAAAACCAGCCTATAACAGCATGACCTGATTCATGGAAAGCGACAATCTTTCTTTCTTTTTCCGATAATAATCTTCTTGTTTCCAATCCTGCTATTATTCTATCAGTAGCTTTCTCAAAACTTACTGAATCTACGGATGTTTTGTTTTCTCTCGCTGATATTATTGCAGCTTCATTTACTAAATTAGATATATCAGCGCCACTAAATCCAGGAGTGAGAGTGGAAAGTCTTATTGCATACTCTTCAATCGATTTTGATAGATCTGTCTTAACTTTTTTAAGATAAATTTTGAAAATTTCTTCTCTATCTTTTCTGTCAGGCAGCGAAATCTCTATTTGTCTATCAAATCTGCCCGGTCTGAGTAATGCTGGATCCAAAATATCAGCTCTGTTAGTTGCTCCTAGCACAATTACATTACTTTCAGTGCCAAATCCATCCATTTCTACAAGTAATTGATTTAGAGTATTATCTCTCTCATCATGCCCTCCAGTGAACTTTCCTCCTCTTTTTCTTCCAACGGCATCGATTTCGTCTATGAATAAAATACTAGGGGATTTTTCCTTTGCCTTTTTAAAAAGATCTCTCACTCTAGCAGCACCGACACCTACAAACATCTCTACAAAGTCGGACCCAGATATTGCGAAGAAAGGGACTCCGGCTTCTCCTGCTACTGCTTTAGCCAATAGAGTCTTACCTGTCCCAGGTGGGCCTACTAAAAGAGCTCCTCGAGGAATTTTAGCACCTAATTTATGATACTTCTCTGGACGTTTAAGAAAATCAACGAATTCACACACTTCTGTTTTTGCTTGTTCCATACCAGCTACTTGTTTAAATTTAACATTAACTTTTTGTTCAGTTCCATATTCTTTGGCTGTTGTTTTCGAAATGTCAAAAATGTCATTTAATCCCCTAAATCCGGTCTTACCAAAATCAGAACCTGATTTTCCTTTTGTTTTACCTTTTAAATTACGCATTTGAAAAGCTCTGAAATTTCTAATTAATTTGATGTTACAAAAGATGAATCCCATATATGCAACGATTTGAATTGTTGTATTGTCTTCAACTGGTTGAGCTGTTGGGGTCGATGTAAGTTTAATAGGAATGAATTCTTTTTCTGGAATATATAATTCATATTGAAGAGTTTCTAATCCTTTTAAAAATTGTTCGTGATTAATTATTGTTAACTTGACAATATTATCATCATTAAGTATAGCTAAAACGTTGAAGAATGTACTAGATATTTTATCTTTTGTTATTTCGATTGATTTTATCTGCCTTTGTTGCACATAATTATTAAATTCATTAACTGTCACTTCTTTGATTTGAGGACGCTGGTAGAAAAGAATGTACAATGAAGAAACCAAAATACCTAAGATATAAACTGAATTTTCCATTAAAAATATTTTAAGTTGTTCATTCTCATTTGGCTTTTTATCTTTGTCCTGTTTCTCATCTCTTTCTTCTTTTTCTTCATCTTCCTTCTCGTTTTCTTCTTTTTCAGGTTTTTCTTGTTTGTCTTGTTGGTTTTTATCTTCTTTATTTTTACTTGATTCTTCCGATTGTTTGGTATTTGTATTTATTTTGTCCTTTTGTTCTTCGGATAATATGTGTAATTTCTTTTTCCTATAAAATTTTTCAAAACCTTTTGGTGGTTGCTCTTCTTTTGATTCTTCTTCTTCTTTTGGTTTGTGTTCTTCTTTATTTGGCTTATCTGAAAAATAACTTTTATTAAAATGAATCAAACGATATAATTTATTTTCAGATATAAATAAATTTATATGCCTTTTCCTTGATAAATTCGATTTTAAAAGAATTGAATTGTTCATTTGAAATAAATAATCGTCTTTTTTTAATTGAGATTTGAATTGTTCGTTTGATTTATTTTCTTCAAATGATGAAAAATTGCTAAGATTGCTGATACTAAATAAGGAAGATTTTGTTATGACATTTGTTTGTATGTTTTTCTTTAATTTAATAAGAGAATACATTTTATTAAATAAAAAATATTTATGAACTTATTTATATTAAGATGATAATTATTTATATTAATAATAAAATCGAATAACTATGTTATAGTATACAATTGAATTTTCATATTAAAAAAGTTTGCAAATTAAAAGTCGTATATAAAATTAAATCTAATTAGATTTTAATTTTTTAAAATATTCTTCTCTTTCTTTATTATGTCTATTCATATCATCTGCTATATAATCATCCTGCCGTTCCAAATTTCTATCTTCCCTAGATTTGCTATAATCTGGCTTTCCTTTTAACACATCACTATAGGTACCAGGCTCATATGGTTTGTAAAAAATACTTGGTGATCTAAAAATACTTTCCTTTTCTTTAAGATCTTTTTCAATGTTTTCCTTTTTCATGTCTAATCCTGGTCTGTTTGTATCCTGATTAGGATAATCATTATAACTTTTAGTGGAATATTTTTTAAAAACGTAATTTGAACGAGGATCTGATGCGTTTGTTGGATTAACACTTCTTGGATCTAATCCCGGCCTTATGTGTGCGCTGTCATTTTCATCATCATATAAGTCTTCTCTTTCAGAAGGACTTCTTTTGTCATCTCTTGTATAATGAATTCTAGTATTGTAAAATTTTCGACAAAGAATCATTCTAAGAGAAAACAAATTAATGTTAGCTAAAAATTTAAATTTTGTGGCGTTCTTATTCATTATTATTATGAGTTTGTAATTTTGATATTTAAAAAAATACAGACGGTTAAAGATATCAACTATGAAAAATAATTTCTTATTGAATATGCTAAATTAAAATTTATTCAATAAGGGAAATTCTAATCACTACATATTAATATGAATCACTAACACATTTGATAATTGGACTCATAAATTTTATAATAAATGAATTTTTGATAAGATATGGTATCGTGAAATATTTTTGATCTAAATTTAATTATTCTAAAATTTTTATTATCTTTCAATAATATATATAAGTTTAATTATTTCTAAAAATCAGGAACAATGTTCTTTTTATTTATAAGTTCCTGATCTTTTTCGAATCTCTCTTTGACATCCCTATTAATTTTATCAAAATCAAATCTTGTAAAGAAAAAAATAAATATAACTGTTGTTATAAAATTTCCTAAACAAATAGAATACCAAAGACCAGTCACTCCCAATTTGAAATAAAATGCTAGTAGCCAAGAGAGAAAAGTTTGTATAAAGTAATACTGCACAAATCCTATAAGAGACGCCTCGACCTGTTTGCCTATTCCCCTATAAATTGAACTCATAACGTTTTGAGTGATGTCAAATATTTCCCCGACAGCCAGAACAACTATTAAAGGCTTTCCCATTTCTATGATATCTTCATCATCTATAAAAATTTTTAATATTGAATTTCTCATCAAAATAACTATAATTATAAGAATACTCATAGTCATCTCAGCAAATACAAAACAATAGACTGCTATTTTCTTTGAATTTTTCACATCGCCTTTTGCTATTTGCTCACCTACTAGAACTGTTGCAGCTACACCAAATCCATTGCATAAAGTGTAAATCAAAGTGGCTATACTGGAAATAAAAATATGAGTCGAGTATTCACTCTTAGAGAGATAAATAGCAAATATTGCCTGCACTTCAAAAGCTAACCATTCTGCAACTAGCATAAATGTAGATGGTAAAGTTAATTTAAAATATTCTCCCCAACCTTTAAAACAGTCCTTGTTAATTCTGAAATAAGATTCCTTGGGTAAAGGCCGGCAGAATTCAACATAAAAAGTAGAAGTAACCATGTTAATAAGTTGTGCTATAACAAGAGTTAATCCGGCTCCCAGTAGTTTATAATCTAATTTATCTATAAAAATATTGCACCAGACCGGATGCAATGTGATGGATACAATTAAGATAAGAAAACAAATTTTCCATTTATCTATGATTGATAAAACACGAAAATTAATCATAAATTGAATATGCAGCATCACATAAAGAATTGAAGTATATATGTAATCCAAGCATGCATTAGAAATTTCGGGATTCATTTCAAGAAAGAAGGATAGAATTTTAATTCCAAATAAGAAATGAAAAATACTTAGAATCAAACATGTAGCATAAGTTATTAGTCTAGCTCGTTTTATATATACTCCAAAAAGGTAAAAATTATTCATAGCCAAAGCATTTGAAAGCAGTATATCCAACCCACTTATTAATCCTACTGCAAAACTGTACAAAGCGCAATTTATGTATAAATTTACTATTCCCATGCAGTTGATGAAGTCTTGATTGTTATATTTCTTTCCTATATATGATAAACAGATTGTCTGTTGAAAAAATAGAGTCAAAAAGAAAAATGTAGTTGGTAGACCGATGTTTATTATTCTTTTGGTGATGTTCAAAAAATCTTCTTTAATTTCCTTTTCGATCGAATTAGTTTTATATTCATTCATGTATGAAACAAGGCTAGAGTATTTACTAAATACGGGTATAGAATTTATTGTGGTATATCCTTCTTTCATATTTTCAGAAGAATTATTTTTTGAATCAAATAAATTTTCTACCTCCCTACTGGAGATATTGGTTGAAAATCTAAATTTTTTTAATATTTTTTCCATTTTTTAATTTAAATAGTAACAAAATTTAAATATATATTAATATACTTATTCGATTAAATTTATTTAAAATTAATATTATCGAAAAATTATTTTATCCAAATATGATTGCTATGAATAAATCAACCTTCATTTACGATATTATAATTTTCAGTACTAAGTCTCAAATTCAATTTCGATTTTTTAAATGATTATTTATTAAGCATTCTATCTTGCAATTTTTTAATTTCAAACTCTCATTTTCCTTATGTTTTATTCATTTTTATTCTTCTTAAGTTTTTTCCTTCGTAAAAAGAAACATCACTGTATTTATTTAAATTAAATGTGTATGTTCTAATGTAAAAAGTTATATTTGAACTTAGATTAACTTCCAGTAATATAGATAAAATTAATACCGATATAGAAGTAGTATAATTTGTATTTGAAAATAGTTGATTTAGAAAATAATTTTTAAAATTTAATTAAGTAAAAATTTCTTCTAAAAAAATTACAGTTTTCTTTATATTTTTCATATGGAAAATAACATATGATATTTCAAATAGATGTACAGATAGTCGATGTTTTAAAATACACAATTTATTTGATAGCATTTCTCTTGTAATTAGATGGAAAATATTATTAACAAAATTAAAAATAATAATTTCATAATTAATAAAATTTCATGGTGATGATAAAAGTATTTGCATGTTTAATTGCAATAAATTTAAGTATTATTTATTGCGATAATTATAACAATTCTAAATTACAGGAACAAAATATTGACATTGAATGGAAGGATGATTTTGAATCATATCTTTTTTACAGAAAAGTGTACAAAAAAGAAATTTCTACAAAAGAAATTGAGAACGAAATATATACTCGTTATGAAATATATAGGAATAATTTAGCAAAAATAATAAAGCATAATAGTGATAGCTCAAAAAGTTTTAAAATTGGTGTGAATCAATTTACAGACATGACCTTGGAAGAATTATCGGACAAATATTTAGACTTTAAAATGAAAGAGAATATAAAGCACACAAAATCAATATATAATATACAGACATCCGAATCTTCTCAATATCCTTCATTTTTAAATGAAAAATTAGAAAAAAATTCAAATTATTACGGCCCTATTGATTGGAGAGAAAAGAATATTCTTCTTCCTGTTAGAGATCAAGGAGATTGTGGAGGATGTTGGGCATTTGCATCTGTGGGGACAATAGAAGCACTGCGATCAAAAAATTTCGAAATAAAAAAATACCTCTCACCGCAACAATTGATTGACTGTGACATAAAAGAAAAAGGCTGCAAGGGCGGATGGCCATCAATCGCTTATAATTATATTTTTACTAATGGAATTTTAACTGATGAAGATTATCCATACAGAGCTTCAACAGGGTCTTGTAATTCATCAGTAGTACAAACATCTGTCAAGTCTAGAATTGATAAAAAGATATTCTCTTGTGAAGAAGACGAATGCCTTGAAAATAATTTTCAATATAATTTGCTAAAAAATGGGCCTATGGCTGTTGTTATTGATGCTTACCATACCAATTTTTTTAATTATAAATCTGGTTATTATGATGAAAATTGCTCTGAACCTAATCACGCAATCATCCTAGTTGGTATGGGATTTGATCAGATAAAAAATATACAGTATTGGATCATAAGAAATTCATGGAGTAGTAATTGGGGCATTGAAGGATACGGCTATATAAAATATGATAATAGTAATAATTGGAGTTGTAATATAAGTAGATATGCTTTCCAACCTATTGTTTTAAATTAAAAATGAAATAAAATTTATTTTAAACACGATACTCTAGATAATTTTCTTATAGTTTGAATATATTATTATAAGCTATTTCTTAATTGGCATCTATTATGAGAAAATTTAAATTCTTTTTCATTCACCTATCCCCTGTTATATTTAAATATATAAAATATATAAATATCTTAATATATATAATAAATTGATTTTAGATATTTTATATTAAGATAGGCCTTATCTAGCCTTATATAAATATTAAATTATTTTGAAAATTCCCCATCATATATTTCACAATTCCATTTATATATATATATAATTTTGAATTATTTCATTTTCTCCATTAATTTTAATAATTTAATTAATAATCAAAATATTCTAGAATATTTGATTAAAATTATCTACGC
>Ga0169931_10007216_pt1 | contig 16535 bp, 14 predicted proteins | sample Kivu_15m_20L_FD_129675 | JGI IMG/M metagenome (GOLD analysis project Ga0169931, IMG submission 129675) | Freshwater microbial communities from Lake Kivu, Western Province, Rwanda to study Microbial Dark Matter (Phase II) - Kivu_15m_20L... | ecosystem: Environmental > Aquatic > Freshwater > Lake...
CCCCTCACACTTATTGTGCGTAAGTCGTTTCGCGTGCCGCTGGCCGTGACCGGTGGGCAAGACTCTGTGGGTCTGCGGGTGCCACAACATCCGGTCGCGCAGGCGCTGCTCAAGGCCTTTGCGGCGGTGGGCAGTGGCGCAGTGGCTGCGCCCTCGGCCAACCGCTTTGGCCAGGTGAGTGCCACGCGGGCGCAAGATGTACTTGCCCAGCTCGCCCCTTATATGGCGGATAACGATCTCATTCTTGACGGTGGTCCCTGCACAGAAGGGCTTGAGAGCACCGTGGTGGACTGCACTGCCGAGACACCGCGCATTCTGCGGCCGGGCATTCTGGGGCGCGATGCCATTACTGCAGCGCTGACCGCTTCTGGCCTGAGCCTTGAGGCGCCGTTACAGAAAATGCCCGATCTCACGGTGCCGCGGGTCTCGGGCAGTCTCGATTCTCACTATGCGCCGCGCACACCGCTCTGGGTCTTGCCCGCAGCGGCGCTGCGTGATCAGGTAGGTGCCTATCTCGCACAACACCCGCAGGCGCGGGTAGCGGCCTGGATGTTGTCTCCCTGGCCCGATGCCCCTGCCGGGGTGACGATCGTGGGGGCCCCTGCAGACCCCGTGGGCTATAGCCGGCTCCTCTATGCACAGTTAAACGACTGGGACCGGGCTGGCTTTGACCTTCTCTGCCTGGAGTTGCCCCCGTTCTCGGCTGCCTGGGAGGCGGTGCACGACCGGCTTCGGCGGGCAGCCTTCTAAGCGGCGATAATTGCGTCTATGGATTACGAAATTATTCCGGTGACCCCGTTTCAGCAGAACTGTTCTCTGGTGGTCTGCCCTGTGACTCGAAAAGCGGCCTTCATTGATCCGGGTGGCGACATTGATCAACTCGAGGCCATTGCCGAACACGCGGGTGTGGAGATTGAAAAGATTCTGCTCACTCATGGCCATATCGACCACTGCGGTGAGGCGGGGTTGTTGGCCGAGCGGCTGGGTGTTCCTATCGAGGGGCCCCACAAAGACGACAAGTTCTGGATTGACCAACTGCCCGGTCAGGGCAAGATGTTTGGCTTTCCGCCCTTAGAGGCCTTTACGCCCGATCGTTGGTTAGACGATGGCGATACGGTGATGGTGGGTCAGCAGGCCTTGGAGGTCATTCATTGCCCGGGCCATACGCCAGGTCATGTGGTCTTTATTCATCTTGGCGATCGGCTCGCCTTTGTGGGGGATGTGTTGTTTGCCGGGTCGATCGGACGCACCGATTTTCCGCGTGGCAATCATGCGGATCTTTTGCGTTCGATCAAGGAGCGGCTCTTTCCCCTCGGCGACGATATCGACTTTGTACCAGGCCATGGGCCGATGAGCAGTTTTGGTGAGGAACGTCGGTCTAACCCGTATGTGGGTGTTGCGGCCAATGATTAAAGCAGTACGCCCGACGAACCGCATCGCGTAACAATACACAGAGAGACCAGAAAACGACGTATGGCCGCCTTTAATGAAGAAACCATTACCAGTGTGACCCACTGGAACGACACACTCTTCTCCTTTACCACTACCCGAGATCCCAGCTTTCGCTTTCGTAATGGCCACTTCGTGATGATTGGTCTGGAGGTCGAGGGCAAACCCCTCATGCGGGCCTACAGTGTGGTGAGCCCCAATTACGAAGAGCATCTGGAGTTCTTGTCGATCAAGGTGCCCGACGGCCCGCTGACCTCGCGTTTGCAGCATGTGCGCGAAGGCGACCGGCTCTTAGTGGGTCAGAAGGCCACCGGAACACTCGTGATTGACGACCTCCGTGCGGGCCGCCATCTTTATTGCTTTTCTACCGGCACGGGGCTCGCGCCTTTCATGAGTATTATTCGCGACCCCGAGACCTATGAGCGGTTTGAGAAGGTCGTGCTCATTCATGGGGTTCGGCTGGTGAGCGAACTCGCCTATGGCGACTACATTAAGAATGAACTCACCGCGCATGCGTTTCTGGGCGAGATGGTGCGTGATCAGCTGATCTACTACCCCACCGTCACCCGAGAGGCCTTTACCCACACGGGGCGCCTCACCACGGCCATCGAAACGGGCCAACTCTTCGAAGACATCGGTCTACCCCCGCTCGATTCGGCGCATGACCGCGCCATGATCTGTGGAAGCCCCTCCATGCTCAAAGAGACTGCCCAGATGCTGGATGACAGAGGCTTTGTGGTGTCTCCTGGGCTTGGCCAGCCAGGCGACTATGTGATCGAACGCGCCTTCGTCGAGCGCTAAGCCGAAAGCCGCTGTCGGGCGACATACGACAGGCCATCGACGAGCATCACCAGGGCGATCATCGCCAGCAGAATGGTGCTGGTCTCATTCATATGGAAGAGCCCCATGTGAAAGGCCAGCATCTGTCCGAGACCCCCAGCGCCCACCACACCGAGCACCGCTGCGGCGCGAATATTGTTTTCCCACCGATAAAGCGAGTAGGAGACGAGTTGCGGCAGTATGGTGGGCAGCGTGGCATAGAGAAACACACGTAGCTCTGAGACGCCCTGGCTGCGCAGCGCAACGGCTGCATGGTCGGGGGCATTTTCGATAGCCTCGGAGAAGAGCCGGCCAAAGACGCCTGTGGTGTGCAGCGCAAGGGCGAGCGTACCCGCGAAGGGGCCGAGTCCCGCAAAGATCAAGAGCAGCGCGGCCCAGACAAGTTCGGGGATCGACCGCAGTCCATTGAAGAGAAGCTTCGTCAGCGCACGTACGAGACCGACCATTCCTACAGACACTGGCCCAGTAGCCTTCTGGCTGGCAGGCAGGGCTAAGGCTAGTCCGAAGACCACCGCCAGGAGCGTGCCGATGCCCGACATCGCAAGCGTCTCGAGGCTGGCGACTAAGACCTTGGAGAGAAAGGCTGTCGTGAGGTCTGGCGAGAACAGTTCGGCGATGAATTTCCCCATACGCGCCATGCTGTCGGTGGAGGCAAACTGGGCGAGTTGCAGGTTGAGTGACGCGACGCTGGCGATGGTGAGGCAGACGATGCCTAAAAGCAGCAGGGACGTTTTGCCGGAGACGCCCGCCACGATGTGGCCCGCATACGCAGACGCGTTGTGTGATGCAGATCGCGAGGACGGCGAGCCGTTTGGAGCCTGTGGCATGGGTATCGGTATCGGTATCGATATGGGTATCGGTGTCGGGATGGGCGACGATGTGTTGTTGCGATCGTTACTGCATAGCGCGCCGTAAGGCGCTACTCAGAATATCGGCGAGACCCACGAGCATCATAAAGACCAAGAGCATAGTGGCTACCTCGCCACCGTTGAACATCTTCATCGAGTTGTCCATCTGCTGACCCAGACCCCCCGCCCCGACAAAGCCCAAGACAGCTGAAGACCGAATGGCGCATTCCCAGCGATAGACCGTATAGCTTGTCAGTTCGGAGGCATTCTGGGGCAAGAGCCCATAGAAGAACGCCTGCAGCCGAGAGGACCCGTTGCGCAGCAGGGTCTGGGTGGCATGCGTCTCCCCACTCTCGAGAATCTCGCTGTAGACCTTACCCAGCATGCCTGCATAGGTGAGGCCAATGGCCAGCACGCCGGCGGTGGGCCCGAGCCCCACCACCCGCACAAAGACGAGCGCCCAGATGAGTTCGGGAATGCTACGCAGGAAAATCATGACCCACCGCAGGGCCTGACGTACCGCAAAGGGCAGGGCAGCCATGCGGCCGGTGAGGGCTGACACCGACAGAATGCGAGTAGCCAGAATAGTCATGGGAATCGCCAGCAGCAAGGCTAGCGCCATGCCCGCCGTAGCGATAGCGACGGTGCGCCACGACTCAGCCGCCACCATCCAGAGAAACTCTGCCGTGAATACCGGTGGGAAAAAGTCGCCAAGAAAACGCAGGGTCACCCGCAGATTGTCGGGGTCAAAAAAGATCCAGGGCTTAAATTCGGTGGCCACCAGGGCCGGCCAGAGAATCACGAGACCCGCTAGCGTCCAGAAGACCCGACCGCTCCAGGCTGGGTCCCGCAATTGAGGTGCCTGAGGATTTTTTACCTGAGCCATACGTTGCAGAAGCCTGTGCGACGGTGCTGACAAGCCTTAGCGACAGCGCACCATCGCCCGGGCCGACATCGCTGCGGGGCGGATCGCTTGGGGCACGCTAACGGCACCGCACCATATCGCGCGCCGCGACACTTGCTGGGCTCGCGTCGTCTTCGTCGCTCAGGTCTGACGAGTCGGGAATGGCTTCCTGAGCATAGAGGTCTGAAAGCCTGGCTGGGTCGACCTCTTTTGCGGGAAGGTCAAAGGCCACGCGACCGTCTTGTAGGCCAATGACCCGTGGAAATGCCGAGAGGGCAAAGTCGACCTGATGTAGGCTGCAGATGAGTGTGATGCCACGTGCCCGCGCCTCTTCGGTCAGCACAGAAATGACCTGATGGGCACGTTTGGGGTCCAGCGCGGAGAGCGGTTCATCGATGAGCCAGAGGCGCGCGGGAGACAATAGCGCACGGGCGAGGCCCACCCGTTGTCGTTCTCCGCCCGAGAGCCTGTCCACCCGTAGCCAGAGTTTTTCTTCGAGGTCGAAGGCGGCGAGGGCCTGCGCCGCAAGACCAGCATCGCGGGGATAGAGCAGAGAACTCAGGCTCTGCCAGAGCGTCTGGCTTGGAAGCCGACCCGCTAAGACCGAGGTCACCACCCGCTGTCGCGGGGGGAGAGGGGGCGTCTGCGGGGCGTAGTAGACCTGCCCGCGCAGTGCCTGCAGCATCGGTTTCGGCAGCGCCCAGAGCGACTGATTGTCAAGCAGCACGCTGCCCTGCGTGGGCTTGAGGGTGGCCGCCATGAGCGCCAAAAAACTGGTCTTGCCTGCGCCCGAGGGGCCAATGACTGCCACCTGCTCACCCGCCGAAATGGTGAGGCTGATGCGCTCCAGACAGGCAGGCGCCTGCGCAAGCGCAGTCGGGTGATGCGCGGTGATGGCCTCAAGCCCAACAGAGAATCCCTGTTGGGCTACCAGAGCCGCCGTCATAGTTTTATCAGTGATACCGAGAGATGGATGCCGCGCGCTGAGGGGTACCGAGATCTCTCGTTACTTAATGAGGCCAGCACTCTTACCCGCGCGCTCGAGACCTTTGTAGTTCTCCGCCTTGGTGGGAATGTACTTGGTGGCGCGGTTTAAGGTCAGGATTTCTTTGCCTTCCGGAGTATTCATATCCAGTGCCAGCAACGCCTTGGTAATGCGGTCACGCAGAGCCACAGGCATATCGGCATGCACCGACCAGTTGTAGTTGAAGAAGGGAGGCGTGGTGTAGAAGACATCCACTTTGGTCGTGTCCACCTTGTTCTCGCTGACAAACTTACGCCACACCGTAATGTCGAGGGCTGCGGCATCGACTCGGCCACTGACCACGGAGGCAATCGTGGCATCGTGCGCGCCGGAGTAGGCTACGCGCTTAAGGTCTTTCTCGGGATCAATACCCGCCTCTAACAAAAAGGTGCGCGGCATGAGATGGCCGGAGGTACTGGACTGCGAACCAAAGCTCACCTGCTTGCCTTTGAGATCTTGCAGAGTCTTGATACCGGAGTCTTTTTGGGTAATGAACACTGACCGAAACTGGGTATCTTCTTCGCGTTGGGCAATGGGTACGACTTTTCCGCCTGAACGAATCTGCGCCTGCACGTGGGTGAAGCCGCCAAACCAGACGAGCTCGACCTGCTTATTCACCAGCGCCTCTACGGCGGCGGGGTAGTCATTCACAGGGGTGAAGACCACCTTCATGCCAAGCTGCTTTTCCAGGTAGGCCGAGAGCGGGCCGAATTTGCGAATCTGCTCGGTGGCCGCTTCTTCCGGAATGGTGGTCACGCGCAGCGTGTCCTGGGCCTGGGCGAGACCGGTGCCGAGCACGAGGCTGGCAAAAATCCCGCCCCATACTTTTTTAAGCGCAAGAAGTTTCATGTTGAGGTTCCTTGTGTTGTCTGGAGGTTTGGAGATAGCGTCGCGCAATGCGTTCTTAAAAGGGCGCACGACGCTACGTGATGAGGCTCTTGACGGATTGAACCACAAACCCGATGCCCTATGCGTGAAATAAAAAAGGTGTCCCCACAGACTGCAGGACACCTCTCTCCCCGAGGGAAAAATTGCGGCTATTTCGGCAGTCCGCCACCCGTGAGTTGCCGAAAGAGGACCACGGCTCGGCTCGGCTCATTCTCCATAGGCAGGCCAGCCTTACTCCAGGCCACCATCGATTCCGGGTACATGCGCGCACCAGACTGTTGCAAGACTTCTGAGAGGATGAACCAGTTCGTGGCGGCCCAGTGGCCCGTGTTACAGAAGGAGACGGTATCGCCACTGGCAAGCAGGCCTTTTTGCTGCGCGACGGCCTTGATCTGATCAGACGGAAGCAGAAGACCGGTCTTGGGGGTAAACCAGATTTCCGAGTCCGCATTCTCTGCGCCAGGCAGCGTGCCCCAGCGGGCCGAGGCCGGATGACGAATTTCGCCCTTATAGAACGATTCGGGGCGTGCATCGATGAGCTTGCTCGGGGCTTTGTCGCCGGCAGCAGTCAGCGTTTTCACTTCCTCGACAGAAACGATCTGGCTGCGGTCATATTTCACCTGCACGGTCGAGGGGCTGATGGCAGGGGTACCGGTTTCGAGTGGCAGTTTTGCGGCGGTCCAGGCGGTGAGGCCGCCATCGAGCACGGCCAGGTCGCTAAAGCCTGAGACCTTCAAGGTCCAGTAGACCCGGGCCGCAGCGCCAAAGTCGGTACCAGTCTTTCCTGGGCCAGCAATTACCAGCGGCGTCTGCAGCGTCACACCCAGACTGCCCAAGAACGCCGAGAGCTTATCTTCCGCAGGAAGCCCGCCAGGGTTGTCTTTGCTGCCACGAAAGGCGGAGTAGGGGGCGGGCAGCGCGCCTGGGATATGACCGGCCGCATAAATCGGGGTCTTCTGATCGGACTGAACGAGCTCGCGAATATCGAGTACCTTGACCGACTTGGCCTGCAGCAGCGGTTGCAACTGCGTCACGGTGATAACCGGAGACGGCAGTTGTTTGGCCTGTAGCCCTGCGATCGGGAGCGAGAGGCCCAGCGCCAATGCCGCCGGGGTGAGGAATGTTTTACGAAGCCATTCGCGACGCTGTCGCGAGGGGAGAGCAAACGAGGACAGGCGGGTCATGAGACTTCCTTCAAAAAAATTACAGCGGGTGAAGATCGGAAAATGCTGATTCAGACTTCAGCGTACCCCGAGCCGCGTGTGCGGCTTTGCACTTCTGGTGTGGTTGATATGAATTCTTTAGCCGATGCGTTGGCCACCGTGGTAACGGGCATAGGGGATGGACTTGCCGACGTTGTCCACAAGAAGAACGTCGTAGGTGTCTTTCTGGCCGCCGTACTCAGGCCCGTCCATGCCGGGGCTGCCAATCGGCATCTGTGGCACCGAGAGGCCGAGTGCCTTGGGCCGCTCTTTCAGCAGTCGCTGAATCTCTGCTGCCGGCACATGGCCTTCGATCACATAGCCCTCCACCGTGGCGGTGTGACAAGAGCCCAGGGCCACAGGCAGGCCCACCGCCCGTCGCTTCGCGGTATTGCCTTCGTCATAGGCCTTGGTGGCAAAGCCATTTTTTTGCAGGTGGGTGATCCAGTCGTTACAGCAGCCACAGGTGGGCGATTTCCAGACTTCGACCAGCGGTTGTCGTCGCTGCCCGAGTGCGGCAGGGCTGAGAAGGCCCAAAGCTGCAAGGCTGGCGAGGCTTGAGGCCGCAGCGAACCAGCGGCGGCGTGATGGCTGGATGGGCGCGATGGTCGTGAGCGGGCGTGTGGGTTTCATGGCGCGATTGTAGTGTTTTCGCCTACACTCAAATCCATGTCCGTGTGCACGGTTTCTCCTGCCCTCCCTGTTCTGGTTGCGCGATCGCGATCTGCGCGCCGTATTGGCATAGCCTTTGTGCTCTTCGCCTTGATCTTTCAGACTGCCGTCTGGGCATCTCAGCCGTGTCATGGACTAGTACTACCGGCCTCATCTCATGATGGCCACCACACCCATGCACACGATGTGGGGTCTGATCCCCTGGGTGACCACGATCCTAGTCACGAAGCGATGTCGGCGGATAATGCCGAGTCTTTCCATAAGTGCCCAGTCTGTGCGGCCTGCTGCCTGTCTGTGGCGCTTTCGGCGAACGCTGACGCACTCTACCCACTGGACTATCGCGGGCCTGGCCCTGGCTTTCCGATTACGCGGGCCCCACCCCTCCCCCCACACGACCCCCCCTTTCATCCCCCGCGCGACCCGTTTCCCTATTGACGATGGGTTGGTGAACCCGCCTGCGTGACCTCATGGTCTCGTACGTTCGGGTTCCTCTGTGTCTCGGGTCTGTCTTGACCCAAGCATTTCGAGAAGGGGTAGCGCGTGAAATTTATGTTTCTACACCGTGCCTGGCGGGGGTCGTACGTCTGCGCGGTCTTTTTTCTCCTTGCGGCGGCAGCGCTGTCGGCGCAGGTAAGAGCGTCTGATTGGCCGGGTGCGAATCGCGCGGTAGATGAAGCAGGGGGCTGGAAGGCCTACCTACGCGAATCGCAGGCCGCACAGGCGGCATCTCAGGTCACAGCCTTCCGGCCTGATCGGTCGCCCGCGCATCGGGCGAAAACTTGGGGGGATTTTTCTCAACTGGTCGAGCACTGGCTGATCGTGGCCATGGATGCGCAGCCCGGGCTTCGGCCTGCGATAGAGTCACTCACGCGAGGCGCGGCCACGGATGCCTCTTGGCTCACCGCATCGGAGTCCGCGCGGGCTGTCCTGGCCCAGGGCATGCGTGTCTCGCAACCCCTCGTGGAGGAGGTGATCGCCTGGGTCTATGCCCAGGAGGTGCACCAGCGTCTCCTGGAGCGAGAAGATCTCGCAGATATCGCCTGGGAGCTTGCGCGCCGCATGCATGCGGTGGGTAATCTTCCCCTGCAAGAGGAGCGTGAGGCCCGTCTGCACCTGCTGGAGATTCGTGCCGCCCGACAGAAGGCCGAGGCGCGGCTGCTACAGGCCCGTGAGGCCATCGCCCAGCACGCTCGCAGCGCAGGCGTGGCAGTACCCACGCATACGCCCGCGGTCTTGCCTTTGCCGCCCGTCCCAAAGCCGCCTGCGGATCACGGTATGGAATCAGCGGCCATGGGGAGGGTGATGGCTGTGATTCCGAGAGAGAGACGCCTGGCGGTGTCACAGCGTGCGACCCACAACCCGAACGAGAAGCCGCGAGCGCGCCGTGGCCCCTTGTCGCCGCAGCCCTATGCGCTGCTGCGGTCCTATGCCGCGCTGGCGCAGGCCGAGCAGCAGCTGCGTTTGGCGGCGGATCGTGCGCAGCTCTTGGTGGAGGAGGGTCTTGCTGTGCGACAGGTAATTTCAGAGGAACACCTGCTTGCCTACAACGGCATGCTCATTGGGACGCCCAAGCTGTTGAAGGACCGCGATGAGGCGATGGCCTTTGAGCTTGAGGTGCTCGAGGCGCTGCGTGATTACTGGCTTGCACGGTCGCGCCGCGACCATCAGCAGGCCGCTGTTTTGTTGGAGGAAATTTTCTGGGGAGTTGCACGATGAGTCAGACCCGTCGTTCTTTTCTATCGCTTGCGGCCTTGGGCTCCGCCACCTTGGCCGCCAGCACGGTCGGTCGGTCGGCCTTAGCCCGCCTCCCGGAGCCGGTGATGCAGTCTTCCGCGGAGACACAGGCACCTGTGGTGCCCAATGCAGGCCGGCCTTATCGCCCTGTCGTTACGCTTAATGGCTGGACGCTGCCATTTCGTATGAACCAGGGCGTGAAAGAGTTTCATCTGGTGGCCGAGCCGGTGGTGCGCGAGATGACCCCGGGGTTTCGTGCCCATCTCTGGGGCTATAACGGTCAGTCACCCGGCCCCACCATCGAGGTGGTCGAAGACGACAAGGTGCGCATCTTTGTGACCAATCGGCTTCCTGAGCACACCTCGATTCATTGGCATGGACAGCGCTTACCCAACGGCATGGATGGGGTGGTGGGCCTCAATCAGCCGGGCATTCCCCCGGGCAAGACCTTTGTCTATGAGTTCACCGCACGGCGGCCGGGCACTTTTATGTACCACCCGCATGCCGATGAGATGACCCAGATGGCCATGGGCATGATGGGCTTCTGGGTGACCCACCCGAAGGCCAAGCACCCTTTGATTGATGATGTCGACCGCGACTTCTGTTTTCTGCTCAACGCCTATGACATTGAGCCAGGTAGCGCTACGCCACAGATTATGACGATGCTCGATTTCAATCTCTGGAGTTGGAATAGCCGCATCTTTCCTGGTATTGACGCGTTGAATGTGCGGCTCAACGACCGAGTGCGGATTCGTATTGGTAATCTGACCATGACGAACCATCCGATCCATCTGCATGGCCATGAGTTTGAGGTGACGGGCACCGATGGGGGCCCCACGCCCAAGGGCAGTCGTTGGATGGAGGTGACCACCGACATTGCGGTGGGGCAGATGCGGCAGATCGAGTTCCTCGCCGATGAAGAAGGCGACTGGGCCTTTCACTGTCATAAGAGTCACCACACGATGAATGCGATGGGCCACGATGTGCCGACGATGATTGGGGTGGACCATCGGGGGCTTGCGGCACGCATCACGCGGCACATTCCCGATTACATGGTGATGGGCGAGCGGGGCATGGCCGATATGGCTGAGATGGAGATGCCGCTACCGGCAAACACCGCGCCGATGATGACGGGCTCGGGCCCGTATGGTTCGGTGGAGATGGGTGGCATGTTTAGCATGGTGAAAGTGCGCCGCAACCAGAAGCCTGGTGACTACACCGATCCCGGCTGGTATCAGCAACCCCCGGGCACGCAGGCTTATTTGTATACGGGGGCTTTGCCGGCCGTGCGTCAGGCACCCGTATCCGGCGGTGGCACTGGGGCCCAGACCCCATCGAAGGGTCCGTCTGGTCAGGTCGACCCTGTGGAAGTACGCGTTCGTAAACCCAATCATTCAGGAGGACACCATGGGCATTGAATCTTTGTGCAGTATTGGCAGTGGTAGGACACGCAAACGTTTGTATGCGTGGAAGCGATATGGCGCCATTGGCCTGATGGGAGTGGCCCTTGGTCTGCCGATGATGGGTATCGCTTTTGCGCACGGCCCTGCGGGCCATGGCTCCGGGGCGACTGCTGGCTCGGGCGGTCACTCGGCCCCTAAGGCAGTGACCAAGACGCAGACCGACTGGGGTATTGCAGGCGATGCCGATAAAGTCACCCGTACGATTCGTATTCAGATGACCGACGATATGCGGTTTGCACCAGATGCGATTGCAGTGAAGTTGGGCGAAACGATTCGGTTTGAAGTGGTCAATGCCGGCAAGGTCATGCATGAGATGGTGATCGGCACGCAGAAGGAACTCGATGCCCATGCGGCCATGATGCTCAAACATCCGAACATGGAGCACGATGAGCCCTACATGGCCCACGTCGCGCCAGGGTCGAGCGAGCGTCTGGTGTGGCAGTTTAATCGCGTGGGTGCGTTCCATTTTGCCTGCCTTATTCCTGGGCATTACCAGGCTGGCATGACTGGGCGTATCACCGTATCAAAAGCCGGGGCTGCACTTGATGGGCCGCTCTTGATGGCCTCTGCGCCAGCAGGTAATGCCACGGATGCTGCCTTGGGGGATGATTGGACCCTGGCCGAGATTCGACGTGTTGATGCCCCCAACAAGCGCATGACGTTGAAGCACGGCGAAATCAAGAGCCTGGATATGCCCCCGATGACCATGGTCTTCTACGTGGACGAGACTGGACTACTGGAGGGGCTACAGGCAGGCGATCAGGTGCGGGTACGGGTACGGATGGATGGCAAGCGATACGTAGTGACAGCAATCACGCGACCATAGGCCTGCTACCTCAGCTGCCTATCACGAGGCTTGCGCAGACGTTCGCAGAGGGCTGGCTTACTTGGTACCCTTCCTCTCATGGACAAAAAGGTCGACAGTTTGCAGCAAGAGATAGACGGGCTCGGATGGCGGTTTGACCACAGCTATGCCCGTCTTCCCGAGCCCTTCTATGCGCGGGTGGGGCCGGAACCCGTGTCTGCGCCGACGCTGATTCTTGTCAACCAGGGGCTTGCAAGCGATATGGGGCTCGACCTCTCACATGCCTCTGCCGATTCTTTGGCCCAACTCTTCTCCGGCAATCGCCTACCAGCAGACGCCGTGCCACTTGCCCAGGCCTATGCAGGCCATCAGTTTGGCCACTTCACCATGTTGGGTGATGGTCGTGCCGTGCTCTGGGGAGAACACATTACCCCATCGGGGTCGCGGTGCGATCTGCAGTTTAAGGGCTCGGGCCGCACACCATTCTCGCGTCGGGGTGATGGCCGCGCGGCTCTGGGCCCCATGCTGCGCGAATATCTCATCAGCGAGGCCATGCACGGACTGGGCATTCCGACCACACGCAGCCTCGCGGTGGTCGGTACGGGCGACTGGGTCTATCGCGAGGGCCCCGAGCCAGGTGCCGTTTTAACGCGGGTTGCAGCAAGCCATCTGCGTGTCGGCAGCTTTCAGTATGCGGCGGGGATTTCCCGGCCGCGTACGCAGGCCGAGGGGGAATCGCCCGTGCGCCAACTTCTGCACTACGCGATTGCCCGACACGACCCTGAATTGGCCGATGCGGAACGTCCGGCATTGGCGTTTTTGCAGGCGGTTATCGCCAGACAGGTCTCGTTGCTGGTGCACTGGATGCGTGTGGGCTTTGTGCATGGGGTCATGAACACGGACAACATGGCCCTCTCGGGTGAGACCATTGACTACGGGCCGTGTGCCTTTATCGATACCTACCACCCCGATACAGTCTTCAGTTCAATCGATCATGCCGGGCGATATGCCTATGGCAATCAGCCTGCGATTGCCCAGTGGAACCTCGCCCGCCTGGCAGAGGCCCTACTCACCGAGATCGATCCCGATACCGACAAGGCGATTGATCTTGCGGGTAGTGTCATTGAATCGTTTTCAACCCAGTACGAAGCCGCCTGGCTTGCGATGATGGCGAGGAAAATCGGGCTCTTTGAGGGGGCTGATGTCGGCGAAGATGAGCAGGCTTTAATTCTTGATCTTCTGCAGTACATGCAAGAGTCCCGGGCCGATTTCACGCATACCTTCTGGTCTCTGGGCCAGTCGAATGAGCACGCGCATCATATGGATCAAGAACGATTTGTCGCATGGAAAGGCCGATGGCGCGCACGACTCGGGTCTGATTCGTCGCAGTGGCGACGGGCGCAGCAGCAGATGCAACAGGCCAATCCGGTAGTCGTACCGCGCAACGCGCAAGTCGAGGAAGCATTGCGTGCGGCCGTGGAAGACCATAATCTCGAGCCCTTTGAGGCTCTACTGCTTCAACTGCAGCGTCCTTACGATTCGGAAGGAAAGGCGCCTGCTCTGCTGACACCCGCCATACCTACCCCCGGTTACCGCACTTTTTGCGGCACCTGATCTGGGTGTTCCCAGTGTCTTCGCCTATACAGATTCTCTGGATTTTTCTTAAGCTCGGCCTGACGTCATTTGGTGGTCCGGTCGCTCATATTGCTTTCTTTCGGCAGGAGTTTGTTGGCCGGCGTGGCTGGATGACAGATGCGGACTTCACAGAACTTGTGGCGGTCTGTCAGTTTCTTCCTGGACCCGCGAGCAGCCAACTCGGCATGGCAATTGGTTTGTCCCGTGCAGGATACCCGGGCGCAGCCGCCGCCTGGCTGGGATTCACACTGCCCTCTGCCCTCATCATGATCGCTGCCGCTTTGGGCCTTTCGGTCTTCGGGTCCCTCGTTCCCACAGGAGTTCTCCTGGGATTAAAAATTGTGGTGGTAGCGGTCGTCGCGCAGGCTATCTGGGGAATGGGCCGTTCGATTAGCACTGATGGGGTACGCGCAGGGATCATGGTGTTGGCCGCAGGTGGGGCTCTGCTTTTTGCTGCGGCCTCTAGCCAGTGGATGATCATTCTTGCCAGTGGTCTGGCGGGGTTATGGTTTGTGAAGCCAACCGCTCAGTCATCGTCGTCTGCGTTTGCATTTCCTCTGAGTCGTCGCGCAGGATCTGTCTGGCTTGCCCTCTTTTTTGTGCTACTTGTCTTTCTGCCGTTCTTTGCGGCCACGATACAGACGGGCTGGGCATCGGTACTCGATATTTTTTATCGTGCTGGCGCGTTGGTCTTTGGGGGGGGGCATGTACTCCTGCCGCTTTTGCAAGGCCAGTTGGTGCCCGCCGGGTGGATCAGTAACGATATCTTCCTAGCGGGTTACGGCGTGACGCAGGCATTACCTGGCCCGCTATTTAGCTTCACGGCATTTCTGGGGGCCTCGCTTTCGGGCCCTGCCGCCGGCTGGATGAACCCCTGGGCGGGGGGATTGTTGGCACTCGTGGCCACGTTTCTTCCTGCCTTTATTATTCTCGTAGGGGTCTTGCCCTTTTGGGTCTCCGTCCGTGAGAGTCCCCGGGCCCGGGCTGCGTTGGGGGGTGTGAATGCGGGTGTTCTCGGCCTACTCTTGGCGACCTTTTATGACCCGATCTTCGTGAGTGCAGTGGCCTGGCCGCAAGACATAGCGCTGGCACTATTGGCCTTTGTGGCCTTGGTATTTTGGCGGCTTCCCCCATGGCTGGTAGTCGTCCTGGGGGCCGTCATTGGAGGGTTCTGGTTCTGATGCAGATTTACAAAGAGGATGTGACTGCGATTCGGGCGGAGTTGGCTGCGGGGCTTTTGGCATCACAGCCTCATGTCTCTCCGAAATATCTCTACGATGCCCTCGGCGCCCGCCTCTTCGAGGCGATTACGGAGTTGCCGGAGTACACCCCGACGCGACAGGAGGCAGAGATCTTTGGTCGGTCGATGGCCGATATCGTGCGTGGTCTTCCCGCCGATTCGTGCCTTATCGATCTCGGCGCGGGCAGTTGCCGCAAGGCCGCAAAGGTCATTCCTTTGTTGCGTCCAGCGCAGTATTTGGCGGTGGATATTTCTGTGGAATTTATGGGCAACTGCCTTGAGGCACTACGCAGAGAATTTCCGGGGCTCGCCGTCGAGGGACTGGGCATTGATTTCTCGCAGGGGCTGTCTGCTGAAGCCATCCAGACGATGGTGCCTTCCGATCGGCCGCGGGTCTATTTCTATCCTGGGTCGAGTATTGGCAACTTTCATCCGTCAGAAGCTGAGGCTTTTCTGCGGGGGCTGATTCTCGACGGAGGCGCTCAGGGGCTGATTATTGGGGTGGACATGGTGAAGGACCCCGCTGCCCTTGAACTTGCCTATGATGATCCGTTGGGGGTGACAGCGGCTTTCAACCTGAATATGTTGTTACATCTCAATCGTCGCCTGCAATCTAATTTCTCGATTCACGACTGGCAGCATCGGGCGGTCTTTAACGTGGCCGAGAGTCGCATCGAGATGCATTTGGTGGCCCGTCGCGACCTCTCCGTGGCGTGGCCGGGGGGTGAGCGTCCTTTTGCACGCGGCCAGTGGATTCATACAGAGAATTCCTACAAGTACACGGTTGCCTCGTTTACCGCGTTACTTGCGCGTGCGGGCTATGTGGTATCGGGGGTGTTTGAGGATTCGCAAGAGGGATTCGCGGTGTTTGTCGCACGTCCTTAACTGCGATTCTCATTGGCCGGTCTAGCCCATGATCGTTACAAGGGCCTGCGGGGGTTATTTGCGACGGAACGGAGGTGGAGTCGCAAATCTCTCGCAGGGCCCGAGCAATAGCTGAAGCGCTGGCCGGTCTGTCCCATGATCGGTCGCCCGCTCATGTGCTCCCAGGCCTTTTGGGCCTTTTGGGGTCACAAGGCCCGAGCGATTGCTACCGCTGATTATTGACCGTACGAAAGCCCGCGAAGACATCGGCCCGATGGGGCTTATAGAAGTTGCGGAATCGTAGGTTCCGAAGACGCTCATTGGTAATCCACGAGGCACCTTTCAGTACCTGATGGTCACCAAACCACGGTACGGAATATTCCTTGTAGGGGTGCTGAACAAATCCTGAGAAAGGGAGAAAGACCGTGTTGGTCCATTCCCAGACGCAGCCCCAGACAAAGTCGTGCGGTGCAGCCTGTGCTGCCGCAACCCACTGTGCTTCGGTAGGCAGTTGCCTTCCTGCCCATCGCGCCCAGGCCTGGGCTTCGGGGAGGCTCACCTGCATCATGGGAAACCAGGTCGGTACTGCGTGGGTCTGCCCGAACCACTGCCTGTAGATTCTTCCGTTGGATATGGAGAGATGCTTGGGTCCGTCGAACTGATACTCGTTCCGCAGTGCCCAGCCCTCGGGTGTCCACAACTCTGCACGCCGATATCCGCCGTCTTCGATAAAGGCGGCATATTCCCCATGGGTTATGGGCCGCGCATCGATCTCGAACGGTGGAAGTTCTGAAATGAGTGCGTTGGCCTCGTTATCAAAATAAAAGCCTTGTGAGGGTGGTGCAAGATGGATCGCCGTTGACGCAATCGTGATCTGCGTTCTTGCCGATATTTCTCGCGCCACACAGGTTTCTTTTTGTTCAGATTCTGCGGTGTTGCTCCAAGGTGGATTCGTCGTCCCTGGGAG
>Ga0169931_10007217_pt1 | contig 16534 bp, 11 predicted proteins | sample Kivu_15m_20L_FD_129675 | JGI IMG/M metagenome (GOLD analysis project Ga0169931, IMG submission 129675) | Freshwater microbial communities from Lake Kivu, Western Province, Rwanda to study Microbial Dark Matter (Phase II) - Kivu_15m_20L... | ecosystem: Environmental > Aquatic > Freshwater > Lake...
CCCTCGCGAATCAAAACAGTATGCGTGGCTGACCAGGTGAACACTGGTGTCCTTGTGGATGATCACCCCATCAACACCCCACATTACCACTACGTCGATGACACCTTGATGGCAGACCTTCTACCCCGCATCATCCAAGCTGCGACAGCAAGCCTCAAATCTTGTTTTTCCATCTTTGGGGAACGTGCCGACCATCTACGCCCTTGCCCTATATAAAATGAGTTGTCGATAGAATGGCTTCGCAGACTGTTTTAAACCATAAAGTGTCCGATTAAGTAGTAATACGTCGTTGGTATCGTAATACTTCTCAAAATCTATTGGGACAGAAATGTAAATCTTTTCTGTGGCATCAAATTCTCCAAGGAGAAAGGCCCCTGATATGTCTATAACATTTCCAACTAGATCAAAAATGATCATAAACACCAAAACGCATCGGTATGTGACTTCATTGGCCGCTGGACTGCTAAAATTGTACGGATCGTAATGATTTCCGGCTTCTTGTTGAAATCCGTTCGCAACCATTCGTGCACGTTGAGTACCGTTGGCCTTGCGTTTCATAGCCCATGTAGTGTCTAAAATTAATTGACCATTAACGTCCTTTTTCTTAACACGGGTAAACAGGGTAAACACATTCGACTTCTTCATACGTTGATATTCTTCATCGATTGCGACGCACCTCTTTCCTATGTTTGGCGAATTCATCGCTGTATTGTAGTTGAGCATATGCAATTCAGACGTATTATTGAATCCACCCCCAATGCCCGCACCAACCAGGGAGAACTCCTGAAATATGTTATCAAGCTCAGAGATTGCCTATTCTCCTATCTCATGCAACAGTCGTGTGGGTGGTCTGACGATTCTCCCAGACCTAGTAACAGTGGAGGTTGAATGATTGTTCACAGTTTGTTGATTGTCTTGATTGTCGTCACTAGTGATTACAATTTCTTCATTATTGAGGTTCAATTCCTCAGCACGTTAATTATTATTTTTAACACACAATCATTCACATGTAATGTCTTCGCATCAGAATACATATCATCCTCAATACAAAGCCATTAGGAAAGCCATCCGGCAAGCAACCACATGACTGTACTAGGTAGCATCACAAGAAGTCGTGTTTTGGCCAAGGTGCGTGGTTGGCCAGCCGGCCGCCCGCCGCCGGTTATCCGTCAGCAGTGATGACTGTGTGATGGGTGACGGACGGGTGCTGGGCGTGCTGGGTGCTGGGTGCTGGCGGGCTGCGCTGGCGGGTGACGGGTGATGGGTGATGGGTGATGGATTGGAGATCTGTACTGTACAAATAAATGCCTATGCTGCAATAAGTTCACACGAAAGAAATAATATAACCATAACTGATCATTCAGAGTTTCGATGAAATCTGAAGACGAGGAAATATGGCAGTTTTAAAAGTTTGCCCGTTTTCTCTTTTCTTATTTACCACCATAGCCATCTCGTTCACCCAACGGTTGAAAAGAAATCAACAAAAAAACCTTGTGAAACAAAGTAACGATACCTCCAAGAAGGAAGATAAATCTTCTTCTTCGTCCAACGTGTGTTCGTCTTTCAGCAACCAGTCCATGGTGGATGCATCATCCCAATGTATCATAACAAATGATCAGAACGTACAACTTGGTAATCAGTTGATTGAAAATAGTGCCCTTTTTGCGGATGAATTTGCTTCTAGTATTCCGTTTCTCAATACATCTCAATTAACACGGAATAAACAACATCGTGTTCTTTTCATCTTGGGTGGGCCTGGAGCGGGGAAAGGAACACAATGCGCAAAAATTGTAGATTCATATAAATGTGTTCATTTAAGTGTCGGTGAATTATTACGACAAGAACGATTAAAGGGGGGAAATAGTCCACATGCACAACTGATTGAAGAATGTTTGATCAGTGGACAAATCGTACCTGTAGAGATTAGTCTGTCACTGGTACGACAAGCAATGGATAATGAAATTACTGACCATTCTTCTAACACGGAGAAAAAATATGGACAATGCATCTTTTTAATTGATGGATTTCCACGAAATTATGATAATTTAAAAGGATGGATAGATCAAATGCTACAATATGCTATTGTTTTAGGAGTATTAGTTTATGATTGTCCTATGAATGTACTGGAACAACGTATATTAAATCGTGGTGAAACCAGCGGCCGGAGTGATGATAATATAGCAAGTGTACGTAAGAGATTTGATACCTTTCAAGAACAAACTATGCCTATAGTAAATGCATTGGAACGAGTACAACAACCTTCAACCTCTCATGAATCTTGTAGGGGCATGAGTTTACTCACAGTACAACATATTGCTGGTGATTCTAGTATCGATCAAGTTTGGGTTCAAACACAAAAGATAATGAACACCTACGTACAAAATGATGTTCTCACAGCCAATATACTTTTACTCAGCGCTATCGAGCTGCAAGATATAGAGGTTTCCAATTGTTCTAGTGATCAAGAATTTCTAAGCTTGGGTGATACTAGTATTGCTCCTCCAGTGGCGGAGACGGGAAGTTGGAAATTTACTACCTATCCTCGTAAAGATGACAAGAAACAGTATGATTTTCCAAGACAGCATACGGTATCAAATGCTACAATTACTATGCAGAGTGGTACCAAGGCAGTGGTTGCTTATGACCGTTACATTTATGGTCCTAATGATAGGAAAATAGACTCTTTTCGCGAAATTCGTGTATGGTCTCATGAATCCAAAGGTTGGGTTTGTACCCAGCTGTCTAGAAATTCTTTGTAATCCTTTCTTATTCTTAGCATTGTTATGCAGATAAAAGTGATAATATTAATCTTTTTCAATACCCGAGTCAACCATTCATGCCTTTTGATTTACTTAAATTACAAGACTTGCTGCTGAGTAAGGCAGCTAGACGAATTCGACGGCGCGTTTACATGCAATCGCGATGGTACTCTGCACGGGATTGATAGAAAACCTATATATTTAACAGTTCTCCCTGTTTTGTTTCTGTATTCCCAAACGCTGCTAGAGACATAATTATCTCAAGGAGGAAATGTTGAAGTATCGCAAATGAATGATGTGATTCGTAGATGAATGTGCTTCTTTGTTGATTATATGCCTTTATAAAAATGATTCGCTACTCTTCATTTTACTGAATTTCCTACCCTGATCCTGATCATCGTCAAGTGGTTCCGAAGGCATATCTTGACTTGGTTTTGTAGATTCCTGTCTGTTGATAATTTGTAATATTTCTAAAGAATTGTCATTCGTCGAAGACTCAATGGATTGACCTATACCAATCGCCGTAAAATCAATGCTTTGTTCATGATCCCTAGAGAACCTCGTTACAGCCTTGTATAATCGAATGGCAGGATCCCAATATGGTTCATTGGCTAAAGGGAATGTTCCCCAATGGATGGCGACACTTTTGCGAGACCTAAGATCTTGATGGACTTGGACAGCCTCTTCTGGATTACAATGGCTATCTTTCATAAAGAAACGAGGTTCATATGCGCCTATAGGGATGGCAGATAAATCAAAGGGACCTAATCGGTCACCGATTTGCCGATGTAAGGGAAAAGTCTCCGGGCGAGCTGTATCTCCAGTAAAGAAGAATGCTAATCTTCTTTTGTATGATGATGATGATGATGAAGTTTTATTCTCTAGCGAGGGATGACTTTGGGGTGGAATCCATGAATGAACAGCCCATGAACACCACAGTCGTGTATTCCGATCCCAAGGTGTTCGACTACACCAATGTTGCGCAGGTGCACAGGTAATATCCATGGAACTATTCTCTGTATAGGAACCCTCATTGTACTTGATATCATTTTTATTCTCTAGAATCATTATATCGTTATCACCACGTGTTGAAACTTTGCGTGTCAAGGTAATCCGATCCCACCATTTCAATTCCACGATAGATGACATATCCATACCTGGAATGTTTTGCAAAAACCATTGTTTGATACCTAATGGTACAACCCAAAGTTTTACTCGATCCACAAGTTGGACGATACTAGAATAATCTAAATGATCATAGTGATCATGACTGATAAGACATACATCAATGACGGATGGTAAGTGTGGAACATGATGATCATGATCATCTGAATCGACCTGTTTATCATCATCCCATAAAGATAAAGCGGGTGGAAAGTACCTTGGCACACCGAAGAATTCTCGTTTTGTAAATGATTGAAAGGGTGATGCTTTATTAGAAAATATAGGATCGGTAAGAATTGTAAATTGAGTGGATATATGAACAAGACAAGTTGCATGACCAATCCATGTAAGTTTGATTGTTAGGTCTTCATGATCCATGGGTGGATGAATATTTATTTCATGTCGTGGAATGGGTCGAGGTACAACCATTGTATTACTATTATTATCGATGGACTCATCCCCATGGGTAGGAGGTGGCTGTGTTCGTAAGTCCATAATACGATCCTTTTTCCATTTCCATACATCCCTGAGAGATTTCCATCCATTGGAACTTAAACTCATCCATGGATTGACATATCGTAAAGAATATGGATCTTGACTGGTAAGTGGGTATCCATCTGCATCAAACCAGGAGGGTTCAAAAGGTTCTGTTAAAGTAAATAATTGTTGTGAATAGAGTACTAACTTGGGATGTGAAAGGAGTAAACCAAGAGATCTAAGTTTACGTTTGTAGTATGAATACGACATTTGTTTCATGGATGTATTATCTTGCTCTAAAGACTTTACATGTACTAAAGAATCTGTTGTCAAGGAAGGTTCCATGGATAAACTTTTTTTTACCAGTGAATCATAGATTTGTTTCCAATTATAGGATAATCGTTGTTGTCTTACTTTGACTCTACTCATAAATACTTGCTGTGGAACCTTCTTCGTGGCTAATAATGTACGTTGAGTTTGTATCCAATCACGAACACGTTGTTTCTTGGTACCCTTCCATTGTGAAAAACGATGATAGAACGATGATGATGAAGAAGGTTTCGGTATGATGGATACTGTGGACTTTGAAGCCAAGGCTTGGTCATGGTGAAATGTAGATGGAGGCGACTTGGAAAGAATTTTCATAGCTTGTTGAAGTTTGATTAATATTTGTTCTTTCGATCTTCGGAGACGAATGAAAAGTTTGAAACTAGAACGAGGTTCTTCAGAAGAGGAAGATATTTTAGAAAGTGGTGAGCAAGAATTTCGTAGGATGCGCAAGAATTCTGCAAAGTTGGATGGTAAAAAGATATAGGATCTCTTTTGAATAGAAATTAAATTTACAGGATTCAATGGATGGAGAGGGAAACGTCCATGATTCACCCTTGTTGTTGTTACGCATGATGATGAAACATATCTCCTCATAGACCGTGTGTAATTAAAACGAGTGATTGGATAAGGTGGAAATATTACTGAACGGGGTGCCATTAAACCGTAGAGTTCCCGCAGCGGCGATGCGACAACGTATCTTTGATGCATTCTATTATTCTCTTTATAGAGGACGACGATACTCCAAAGTGTTTTCTGGTTTTCTGTGAAGAATGGAGGAGAGTTTGTACCTACTTTGTACGCTGGTTTACGCCAGCCCAGACTAATTAGTTAATTAACCCTAATGTTGCTCGATCATGATCGAACCCCTACTACGTATGTAGTTCGATCATACAAATGTACCAGCTGCTGACGGAACATTCCAGGACAATAGCCCTATGTCTACAATTTCTTGGGTCTACTTATTAAGTTGCATCTATGTATAGGTACAACAACCAACACAATCATAATTGATCTACTAGCCGCCATCCGATCTCTCTTCTCCATCGTCGTTCATTTACACAGGCAGCAGACCATGTCGTTAACCTCTAGTACTGTTCCTATTCAAGATGTATTGCCTTGGGGTGATTTTCCTATTCATGGTGGTAGGACGATTCTTATCCATGATTCTGTTGAAACGGATGGACAATTTCTTTTATACACCATTGTACGACAATATCTAACGTGGAGTCTTCCACTCACCAATACTAAAAAATCCATGGAAGATACTGCAACAAGTCAATGGATTCATAATATAGCTCTTGGAATGAAAAGGCGACGTGTGGTATGGATTACTTGTGGTACATCTACTCCAACCCAAATTCACTCTACCTTGAAACGAATGGGTGTTGCTGTTTGTGATAATAGTATAAAAGTTTCATTGACAGCCTCTCAGCCCATAGAATCGTCTGAGGCATGGAATAGAAACAAGAGATATATTCATAACGTAAATGTAATCTCTATTCCAGAAGAAATGGGTGCACAATATTTATCTGGAAACAATCAAGGTGATGAATGGAATGCGGAAACCTATTTAAGGGATTTGTATCGAAGAATTCAAACTTGGGTTCTTAATTCCAATGAAGATAGACTAGATAATACCACCAACTCTGAACCATCTCCCACAACTGTACTTATTATCTTGGATCAACTTTCTTCTTTAGCAACAATGGTCGGCTCAACATTAGCACTTAAATTTACTCTCATTCTTCAAGAATGGATGAATCAACATACCAAGTTGGGAAATATATCACATCCAGTCATTTATAATAATTTATTTGTTTCGGGTCTTGTTATTTCAGCCTCACAAGATATAGATCAAGAATATTACTTGTCTATGATTCAAGGTCAAAAAAATAAAAATGTTACGGGGGGTGGACCGAAATCAGAATGGATTGGAGCGGGAGGTTGTATAGATGGAGGTGGATATATAGAAAATGGTGGAGAGAAATGGACACATTGGGATGAAGATCGAGCTCGATACTTTATACAAGGCCCTGATGATGCCTGGGAAAGATTATTGGTCGAACTTGCAGATGGGATTATAGATGTTATTCCTTTATCCAGTGGGTATTCACGAGATGTACATGGGAGATTGGTATTTTATAAGAATCCCTTGCGTCAAGGTTGGATGGATACATCCACTCCGATTCAAAAGATTAAAAGGGATGGAAGCCATGAATTTTCTACCCAGGTAGTGAACTTTGCATTCTCAGAACACTCTATTCAAGTTTTCCGTCTCAAAAAATTTTCATAGCTAATCTATGTTAATAAGTGAAAAACAAGTTGCATTACGCGCTGACTTGAAATTTTACGTTTTTTTATAAAAAGGAACCATTATGTCTTTGGATCAAGTACAGTGCGATAATGACGAGGATCAATTATCCACACAGAACTGAAATCGATACTCTCACTTTTAATGGCTGTCAAGCTAATCTGAGATTCCTTCCTCATGCAATGATAAAGATCGGCGCGATATCGTCGTTTACATCCCTTTTTACTCGGGGAGGGGGGGCGACAGGGGAAGGACTTATGCTCGTAGTCATGTTCAATGGACTCACTATAAGAAAGAGGTGTCAAAGGACTGACTACCTAAATGAAGCCCAGAACCACGGAATCAGATTGTTTATTACATAGTATTGGATAATATTGACTGGTTGAAACTATAAATTGACTGGTTGAAAGCTAAGAAACATCGCCAAAGGATTTGAAATTTTTTAAAACGGCGCTGAACCATCACGTAATACTGCACTTCAGCACGTATTAAATACATTCTACGAGGAATAAGAAATGATGACAGATTCAAGAATATAAAACCATTTTAGGTGAACAATATTCATTCCCTTCACGTTGATCAAAATTTTTCTACTATTCACTCCAATATTTTTTCCTAAAACATGGAAGAACAAAGCCTAAAAAGGGTCAAGCTTTCAAGGGTATTTATATTCACTAGTAGCTCGAGTCGATTTGCAAGACTAGAGCTGTTGCAAAGTCATACCTTGTATGACTTATGACTTGGTGGCAACCCTTTGTGAGCACACATCAATTGGATCAGACGGTCCCAATTCTGCCGATAGTCATATGTGGTATATCACTTTACGTGATAGTAACTATGAATCGGGTGATATACCATGTATGAGTGACCTTAGAGCCAATATTACCAAGCTTTCGGATCTTGACTTGGGTACAACAAAGGTTAAGATGCTATTACATTACGATTATGGAAGCACTACGGAATATGACATCACCTTTGAAGGAAGTCGTGACATGGACGAAGGTGAAGATGAGATAATGTTCCCAAGGAATAATCCAATAAATTCAATGCCTGCAGCACCTGTGAAGTTTGTGCCTGATATCCATTTTGACGATCGGAACCTTTTCCCAAACTTGCACAATTATATTTTTGGTATGATAAGTGATAGTGTTATAGTGAATCTTTTCCAACCTCGGAAGAAAAAGCACTTTGGATTCTTGGAGAAGGAAAAAAATGGGTGCAGAAGTATGATTTATCTTCCTGTGAAACCAACGAATCTTACCAACTATTTACTTTATTTCGATCAAGGTGCGGCTACGGAAGAAGATGGATACCATAATTGGCATTCGGTAGTTCTTCTTCCGAGATCACAATTGACAGAGCAGCTTGTAAGTAAGTATAAATCGAATGAAGCGATTGGATTTTGCGATGGAAAAATAGTCTCAGATGAAAATCATGGGGATATTGTGAGCAAGGCCTTACATGATTTGTTCTGTATCGTTGAAGGCTTTTTAAGAACTCTTTAATCGATTGCAATAACAACCATACATATGAATGCTCGTAGTAACGATAAAGTCTAAACTATAGTTACAGCACTATACTTCCATATGAACTATGGGCCCCTATGGTAAATAAAGTCGCCGCGATATGTGGGTGATTTTCGTGTCGGGTGGAAGTATTGGTGAATAGACTACTGCTCAAAAATCGAATAGTCTTGTGTCTAGTTTTGTTGTCTATGAAGTAAGTTTACGAGTGATGGACTCCACCACAAAGTCGGATAAAAAAAGTCGGATAATTTTGGCCTATTTTCGTTGTTCTCAAAATAAGTGCCGAGTAATGACCTCAAATCCACAAACTCCATTCACCTATTTTCATCGCTTGTTACATAATCAAAGTCCGAGTCATTTACTTTTCAAAATGATGTTCAGCAAGTCCGCAGAGTCAATAGAGTCTGACGAGTTTCCTCGTTCCGGATAATTTGTATGAGATAGGTGACTTCAGTACGCTGATTCGCCCAGCTCCACTCGGTCTACCGTAACCATCAAGCCAGACATATCTCTACCTTCTAAAGGTAATAATTAATCGGGGGGAGTCTGGTGGGTTTCTGCTAGACTGCTTTGATAAAGCATCCTACTTTCACTGTACGTACATCGCCCAAGGGAGTATGTATACACATACGCAGAGGGCAAGTGTCAACCTCTTCATCTCAATTGACCGTTGTTTCACCTTTCAATCAGCCTACAGTACATTAATCGAAACCATGACACCTGTGTTTGTTCAAGTTGTATCTTTCATCTCTGTTATTTTCACTTCAGAAACCAAACTTTTGTATGCCTATTCAAATCCAACAAAGAATATTCCGCGGAGGGCTTTTATAGATTCGATTCTTGTATCGTCAATGACATGTGCGATTCCTCCGTGTCACGCTGAACCATCCAAAGCTTTCATCGGATCACCTCCGATGATTCAAAAATATCCTTCTCTTCAATATCTAGTTCCTATTTATACATTTAATCTGTCAATAGCTTATCTAGCGAATCAGCTTGAATCCTCGACTCAACAGGGTATACAAGTTTCATCTAAAATCGTAAATAGTTTTTTTAGTGGTGGTCTCCTTTCAAACAAGAATATTTTTCGTGGCATGTGTGCAGTTTATATTAATGAAATAAAATATGATGATCCAGATCGTGATCATATTTATATTGATCGAGTTAGTCGATTGCAGTACTGTGATTCTACATTGAATGCGCTAGAAAAAATGCAGAAACCTTTAGAACAGCTTGTCGCCGATAAAGCAAGTGCTCCATCCGATGAAGTTATGGGGTATCTACAAAGTGCAAGAATAGGGTTGGCCAATTTTTTGTCAAATGTACCGAAAAAAGATATAGAACAAGTAAAAAACTGGATTATAACGATGAAGGCTGCCGATCTTGATAAAAATGGAAAGATCGATGAGAAAGAATTGGCCAACGTCTCTGAGGATGATCGGTCGCTGTTCTTGACTGTTGGGCAGTTGTTGTCGTGGTAATACAAAGGTTATAACACTGAATAGCTATAATCTGTTTTTTTTTTCAACTTTAGCATTTAGTTTACGGGGGAGGTCTAGCACTTCCCATTATTTGCATATCCGATATAAGCATGATGTGATCAGAACTATACTGAGTAGATGGTAATGCTTCACCATGCTTCGTAAGGATCGATTCATCTGGAATCGGTGCTGCTGACAATGGTCTTAAATTCTGAGCAGAAAACCACATATAATCCAGAACACCCTTGAACGAAAATGTGTAATTAGTTGCCTTCGGTTCTTCCCCCATGACTGTCTGATAAACACTACCCAACTGAAATGAATGACTTATTGACATGGCATCCGGAAGGATACTAGGAGATGAATCGTCACCATTATTCATATTCACATCAGGATGGCCGGGATGTACAGCTTGGCGTGAGAGTAAATCATACACTGCAGTATCTGGTGTTGAGTTGAAGTCTCCACAAATCATCAAAGGAAGATTCGAGCCTCGACTCATCACAAATGTCTCCAGCTCCTGGAGGAGCTGCCACGTTTGCCAAAGTTTCACATCGGGAAAATCTTTGTTACTATACAAGTGCGTATTAGCGATACAAATTTGATTGATTGGATCACGATTCGAGCGAGACGATAATGATGATTGAACGAATTCTAGAACAACCAGCTGCGCAATATTATCTTTAAGAAGCCGATTGAGATACCCCGAGCATTCTTCACTTCGTGGATTCATACCAAGGACTTGAGTAGCTTGACGTTGAGCCAGTTCGTTGAATTCAATACTGTATGATTCCACCGAATGAAATTTGGACCTACGCCAGAATAATGCGCATCCGTCGACCTTGCCTGCAAAGCCCATGGCCGCTCGGGTCTTATGTTTGAAGACACCCTCGAAGCCAGCCTCAATCATGGCATTGTAAATGTGAGTTTCGTAATGATCTGCCTGTACCTCTTGTAGACATATTATATCAGGACATGCATCCAGAATTTCTCTATGGATATTATGAAATCTGTAGTCCCAAGAAAGTGCCCAAAAGTCACAATATGGATATTGTTGTTGAGTGGCGTAAATCTCGGCCAAAATGTTATATGTAACGATTCGAAACCTTTCACCACCCCGTGGTCCACTAGCTTTCGCAGTGACCAAGTTTCTTTTGACAGGGTCTGGTGCGCTGCTTAGAACGATGTCCGTTTTAACCACACGATGCATCAGTAGATCTCCGCTGTCTAATGCATAGGCAGAAGCTTCGACTTTCAACTTTCGTCCAACATCATTTATTGAAGGAATATAAATTTGCTCGTTGCTTATTTCCATCCATTCCTCTCCTTGAAGACCATTATTTTCTGCGTCATATGTATTGGAACCAATGTCATTAAGACTTTGAGACTGATTTCCAGATATAGATTTCGGTACTGGTGAAGAAACTGAGAAGCCATTTGCGGATCCACTCCCCGTACTCGAGTCATCTTCTGATAGCAAATCCTTTGAAGACAAAATGCTTACTGATTGACGAAGATTATTGCTGTTACCACCACGAGATTGAGGAGCATCTCTTGGAACGGTATACTGCGTCCTCCAAGCTTTGACAAAGCACTTGGCATTACAAAAGGTTGCTTTGTATAATGAACTTTGGGTAGAAACACATTGCAAGGAACAACTAGATCCACCTAAAGCATGTACAGACCAATCATGAGGTGAAAATGAAGTCCTACGAGGACATCCCTCGTAGGCACAAACATCCTCTTCAGGTCCTCGGAACCAGCGGTAAGCAAACTCGTGTTGCGGAGGTGCTTGATTACAAACCTTTGTATGAGGAGGCACTGGCTTATCGACCTCTCGTTCGTCTAACTTCTTACCATACATATATGTGTGTGGCCGAAGGGTGCATCCCTACATTTGTACAGAGGTAAAAGGTTGGGTCGGACTAATACATCTAATAGACACTATCAGTGTACTTTTTCATGGTAAGTTACAAACCTACCTGAATAGGACGGTCGACTCGAAGCGACAAGTGCCATGTGTAATATGACTCCTTCGTATTCATGGCTACTTCGGGCTCTTGTTTTCAACCAAACTCTGCTTTTTAATACCCCGGTAAACAGATCACAATCCGATTACACGAAGATGGCTGTACAGAGAACCGCGACAGCCAGCCTCCTGTCGCGTCCGAATACTCACGCACTCCGGAGATCTTATCCGTATCCGATGACTATTAGCGTTGATCCTCGATACCCTTTACCAAACCTTTTGCTAATACTGTTCCGCCCTAGATGATAAACATCCAGCACATCAAACAAAACCCCTTGCTGCGAGCTCGAGAATTTTACTTCAAGAAAATGCTGTTGTTTGTTGTAAAAGTAGTACAGTACCAACTAAATAATAGACTCCATCAGCAGTTAGAATTACCGTTTATCGTGTACGTACTTCCTACATACGATGTAGCCCCTGGTTTGAATCCTAAAATATTTTCTCACGACTACAGTATGTATCGCCGTCCCTTTACATCTTTACATAGCAAAAATAAGCAATCATTATAATGGTTGACAATATCTTATCATGTCTTGGTGACTCATAAGTGGTATTGGGTAGTATCAGTAGGGGGATAACCATCCTTAAAAGTTCATAGTTACTAATACATTCAAGCTTGAAGGTTGGTTCTATCTTCGTTCACCCTTCCCAAAACGTGTCTACAGGTTTACAGGTCTCCATTCTCTTGTCAGAATCAACCATCTGTAATATCAGTGTCATGCAGATAGAGCAGAAGTTTCTTCATTCATCTTAGGCTCGTCAGAGGCATTGTCAGTTGCGAAATAGATAATAAGTTAGTAATTGGACATTTCTATGCTCATGTTATTGTTTAACTGCGTAAATAAAAGTATCGAAAGGAAGCTATAGTCGAAAATATTTGTGTATTATATTCTCATTTGTTTGATAAGAACCTAATCGCTTGAGTTGCCAACTGAAAAATCTTATGCTGAGAAATCACGACTTGTTTGTAGAAACTTTAGTGAATTTCATGGCTACATAAAGCCGACTGATTTCCCACTCATCGTCCGAAATGGTTCCATTTCTGTTCAATACCTTCATGCTATACAATGCTAAATGAGCTTTTGCATGAGTTATTGGGTTCTTTCTCATTGAATAGAACTCGTGAAAATTTACGGCGTAGTCTAACTTCAGACCAACGTCTGTGGCCAGAGCCTCAATCACGGGTAAGGGAGATAGCCACTCTGGCAAATCAACAGCTTCCCCAACACCAGCTGCATGATCATCTCCCTCCACGAGTGTGAAAGTATATTCGAGACCAAAGTATTCATCACTCATGGGACTGAGTCCGTTTCTGTCACATCTCGTGAAAATCTTTTGAATCACATCCTTATTAAATTTTAAACGACATGCCCCGTTGGCGATGTTTATAACAAAAGCTTCATCCTTATCCTCTGAAATTTTGTGAAAATCGTAACCTGAATCCATGATATACTCAAGGACCACACGTGCATCAATGGTCGTTATAATCAAATTACCTCCAACATCTAATAAATCACTTACGGTACGAAAAAATGTAGATGCCCTTTGACGTGTTGACATCATATAGTGTATTGCGAATTGAATACTTACAACATCAAATAATGCATCTTGAGAAATTCCCCCATACTTTTCTAAAGTAAAATGGGGCTCCCCTTTTTCGTCCGGTATTTCCTTTGCAAGTGACCAGCACAGAAGTTGTGGCGTGGGTTCTTCCTGTTTGGAAATACATTTGTCCTCGTCCTCTTGTGGAGCTCCTACATGAGGAATTTTTGGCCGCAATAGATCGGCTCCTAAATCTGCGCAAATGAACTTGCAAGCTCCATTTTTAAATGAATCTCTCATAGTTCGAGCTCGAATAGCCGCATCTTTCAATGAACCTCGTGCAACATCAATCCCCACATAGGTCTGGACACCTCTATCATGACGAATCCACTTTCCAAGATCCCCACCTTTACCGCAAGCTAAGTCTAGAATTCGAAGGGGATGATTGTGTTTTGATGTTGATTTTTTATTAGGATTACTCTTTTGTAAAATGGTTTGAGGTGTCAATTCAGCAATCTGACAAGCTTTTATCCAGCCATTGAAGTTCCGCATATGAAATAAACGCGAGGACGAACGAGTGTCTAGTGACCGAGTGAGATTGGAGTAAAACTTGTCAGCAGCAGCAGCTCCGTAATTGGAGTGAAATGATCCATTTAGACTATTATTGGATTCGAGTTGCGAATGATGTCGCTTACGATTTGAAGAGATGTTAACATTCGAAGTAGGAGGATCAGTGAAGGATGAAGTATATTGATCAAAAGAGTAGTTCATGGATCCCAACGGTAGCTGCGACTGTATATTTATGCTCTCATCCGCCGCCTCAGGTGGTCTCCATAATGGTACGTCGTCAATTTTTGAAGTCTGGGTATGATTAGAAATACTCACTTTGATTGCACATTTAGAAACCTCATCCACTGATATTAAAAAGCATGAAACAAAATATTCCCAACCATTGTATTCCTTCTTTTGGGGAATACAATTGGAGGGTGCATTACGGACATCCTGTAGTGTACAAGTGATGATTCCACATCTACCTTTAGAGTCGCATCCAATTATAGCCGCTTGACATTTACGATGTAACTGTTTCTTTACAAATGATGCAAAGTCGGATGAATTTTTCAAAGCCTCTGGATTCAGGTTGGATCGGTTTGCTCCATCCGCTCGTTTCACACCGAGATGACAAGAATGCCAATGATCAGAGAAATTCAAAAGAATCGAAGCCACGTTGAGATTACAATAGCCTAATACGTCCAGCTTCGAACTTAACATTGTTTTGGGACTGTCTTCTTTGTATGTATATACGACGGCTAATTTATGCGATTTGACAGGCTGATTCAATCGCCAAGATGTTAATATCTCATCAAGGTTTTCATAGGAAACCGGAGAGCTTGATAAAAGCAAATCATGCTTGGCCAATGGTGACAGTTTTTCGCTCATTGACTATTTCGAATAGACTCGAAGTATTTCTGGGGTGAATTTACCTATTAATGTCAGTTGTTACGTCGTCTTGATTGCGAATGATGACGCGGACACGAAGATAAGGATAAGTCTTCATCGCGAGGTCCAATTGGGTTTAGGTGCAGCGGTCAGGACGGTCAGGACGGGGCATAAAAGGGGGTCGAAAAACACAGTCATCTGGGCTTGAATGAAGGTAGGACCTACAGTACGTAGAGGTAAGTACTTATACTGATTTCCACTCTTTTCGAGTCTGCCCGGTCTGATAATTGGAAGCTATGATTCGCTGTCATAGATAATAGTCGTTCTCTCTCTCTCTATCCTCTCTCTTTATTCTCTCATATATATATATCTTTTATTTATTCATTTTGTTTTCTCTCTTTACTCTTTTTGTATAAATATCTATCTATCTCTTTAATGATAATAATCATAATGATAATAATAATAAATACTCTAACGCTTCGTCTATTTCTAGCCTAATCATTTTGGGAAATCAATATATCGATGAATATACACAAGCCCTATGCGTTTTAAGTATCCAATAGCTATAGAATTTGATCCTCTTTACAACCGTGATCTCCGTTTTCAAAAGGTCCATCGGGAACATGTTATTTATATGTATCTTATATAGAGAGAGAGATTATGTCTCTTTTACTATTCTGTATCAATATTGTCTTAATTCTTTCTCTTTCTAGATATTATTGGATGCATGATAGGTAGAACTGATAGTAATTCTTTGTAGCACAATCCATGCTGCACTCAATCTTTGGGTTCAAATTCAGCCATCAGGACATAGTAGTTCTATTTAAAATACAGTGATCAGGACATTTTCAGGCTAAAATACACTGATCAGGACATTTTCGGTTCAAAATACAACGATCAGGACATTTTTTGGTTCAAAATACAACGATCAGGACATTTTTTGGTTCAAAATACAACGATCAGGACATTTTTCGTGCTGTAACTGTAGAAAATATGTACTTTAATACGTAGATAAATCGATATAAGGTGATATCCTTAAGGTTCTAAAAAGAATACAACATCAGAAAAGTAATCATGAGTGATACGATCAAGATTCACGAGACTCGCAAGTGGAACTGGAATGACAATTTTACCGCGAAGGAACAGTTTCATGATTGGCATACGTACCTTGTTCAAAATCTAGGTCTCCTCGGTATCGAATACGTCCTCAGGCGCGATGACACCACGATACATCGCCCGAATCCTCCGGGCGATCAACCCGATCCCTCTATAGCAAATCAACATCAGACCCATGTTTATTTTACAAATTAGGTCCATCAAGTAATACGCGTACTTATATTTGGTTCCATGTCGACGATACATTCATTTCTACTTCTCACTAGAAGGATCGGGTTGATCGCCCGGAGGATTCGGGCGATGTATCGTGGTGTCATCGCGCCTGAGGACGTATTCGATACCGAGGAGACCTAGATTTTGAA
>Ga0169931_10007218_pt1 | contig 16534 bp, 7 predicted proteins | sample Kivu_15m_20L_FD_129675 | JGI IMG/M metagenome (GOLD analysis project Ga0169931, IMG submission 129675) | Freshwater microbial communities from Lake Kivu, Western Province, Rwanda to study Microbial Dark Matter (Phase II) - Kivu_15m_20L... | ecosystem: Environmental > Aquatic > Freshwater > Lake ...
CAGATTATTCATCGTGGTTGCCCATTGTGTGGGGAAGTTTTCTCGGGTATAAACCTCCAACACATGCTCATTGGCGGCTATGGCTTGTTCGATATTGTCAGCGCGGTCGCCCCGAATGCGGTTATTGTAAGCAACAGCCAGATTCATCATCGATTGCGCCCACCCAACAGGCATAGCCTCGCGGGTTATTACCGTCAGTGCTTGCTGGTAGGCGGTAATCGCCTCCTCGATATTGTCAGCGCGATCGCCTCGAATGCGCTGACTGTAAATGTTACCCAGATTCACCATCGTTTCTGCCCACTCTACAGGCATGGCCTCGCGGGTCTTCACTGTCAGCGCTTGATGGTAGGCGGTAATCGCCTCCTCGATATTGTCAGCGCGGTCGCCCCGGATGCGCCCAGCGTAAGCAGCTGCCAGATTATTCATTGAATTCGCCCACTGGATAGGCATAGCCTTGGGAGTTCTCACCGTCAGTGCTTGCTGGTAGGCGGTAATCGCCTGTTCGAGGTTGTCAGCGCGGTCGCCCCGGATGCGCTCAGTGTAAGCAGCTGCCAGATTATTCATTGATTGCGCCCACTCTACAGGCATGGCCTCGCGGGTATTCACTGTCAGCGCTTGCTGGTGGGCGGTAATCGCCTCCTCGATATTTTGCGCCCGGTCTCCCCGAATGCGATTGTTGTAGGCAACGGCCAGATTCATCATCGTGGTTGCCCACTCTACAGGCATGGCCTTGCGGGTAATCACCGTTAGTGCTTGCTGGTAGGCGGTAATCGCCTGCTCAAGGTTGTAAGCGCGGTCGCCCCGAATGCGTTTAGCGTAAGTGTTGGCCAGATTATTCATTGATTGCGCCCACTCTACAGGCATGGCCTCGCGGGTCATCACTGTCAGCGCTTGTTGGTTGGTGGTAATCGCCTGTTCGATATTGTCGGCTCGGTCGCCTTGGATGCGCCCTCCGTAAATGGCTGCTAAATGCATCATCGTGGTTGCCCACTCTACAGGCATAGTCTCGCGAGTTCTGACCTGCAAGGCTTGCCAGTAGGCGACAATCGCTAGTTCCAGATTCAGCATTCGGTTACCGAGGGGAAACTGCTTAATCAAATACCCAAAATCATGAAACACCGCCGCAATCAACGATGGTTCATGCTGCTGAATCAGCCTCGCAAACAGGTCTGGCAACGCCCGCAGCAACGCCTCATCCAACTGCCCGACATGGATCCGAAAATACTCGTAAACCTGCGAGTGATCGTCTTGGGTCTGCAAAATTAACTGCATGATCTCCAGCGCAAACGCTGCCGCGTCTCCCTGGAACTGACTCGACTGGCTTTCGTCCACCAAGTTAAACGCCTGCTCCAACTGTGCTGCAAAGCCTCGTAGCCATCCAGAATTTCCATTCCCCTGGCTTTCTAGCCAGTCGGCATATTGCCCCATCACCAGCAGCAGCCCCTCATCCACCAGCCCCGCATTCGCCTGCAACAGCGCCGCCTCTTCCCCCTGGGGGCACCCCAGCAGTTGCTCAATTAGCCCCATATAAGCCTGCTGTTCTAGGTTATCGGCGCGTTCCCCTTGGATGCGGTCAGAGACTGCAAACGCCGTCGCGTCTCCCTGAGACTGACTCGACGGGCTTTCGTCCTCCAATTCAAACGCCTGATCCAACTGTGCGGCAACAGCAAGCGCAAACGCCGCCGCGTGCCCCGGCCCCCACCCTGCTCCCTGGAACTGACTCGACTGGTTTGAGTCCACCAAGTTAAACGCCTGCTCCAACTGTGCTGCAAAGCCTCGTAGCCATCCAGCATTTCCATTCCCCTGGCTCTCTAGCCAGTCGGCATATTGCCCCATCAGCAGCAGCAGTCCCTCATCTACCAGACCCGCATTCGCCTTCAACAGCGCCGTCTCTTCCCTCCGGGGGCAACTTAGCAGTTGCTCAATCAACCCCACATACGCCTGCATCCGCTCATTCATGCCGATTTTCCCAAATAACCACCAGTCCAATCCTGCTTCCTCTATGCTCCCACATACCCAAACGCCGCCCAATAAAAGCCCCGACCAAAACCCTGCTCCTCCGGCTCCGCCAGCACCACAGCCTTATACAGCCGATCCACCGTCCCTACATCCACCCCAGCTTTAGCCCCCCCCCTCAGCAACCCCCTGAAATAAGCCGCCTTCTCCCCATTCGTCGTATCCCGCAGCCACCGCTGGGCACCCCGCAACGCTGCCCCCGGCTCCCACCCTGCCCCCCGCCACAGCTGATAAAACCGCACCATCAGCATCGTCGTGCTGACATCCTCCACCGACCACAGCGACGCTGCCACCCCCGCAAACCCCGCCTGCAACAACCCCGTCGGCAAACTCACCACCTCATCGGGCAACGTCACCCCCGCCACCCCGGTTTCACAGGCCGAAAGCACCGCCAACCGCGCCCCCGCCAACCGCAACTCAAGCAAATCCCCCAGGCTGAGCACCTCATCCTTAGCCATCACCAACCCACTGGCCAACGGCTCTGCCCAGTTGACATAGCCATGGCAACAGCAATGGAGCACCGTATAGTCTGGCAGCAACGCCCGCACCCGATCGCGGGTAGCATCCCCATGGCTCAGCACCTGATGCCGAGGCAGCACAGACGCCGCCACCGCAACTTCAGATGCGGCATAGTCCAGGGGAGCCGCCTTCACCGGCTGCGGATCGGCAATGCCCAGCAACCGCTCTGGAAGCTGCCGCGCCGCGATCGCCTGGGCCGCCATCAACCCTCGGGCATTGGGCGCATAGGTCAGCATCAGCCGGTCTAACCCGTAGCATCGCCCCGTGGGCAGGGCGGCATCTTCCACCCAGGCAGCATGGAGCGGCAGTAGCCCCAACACCCCCACCGGAATCAGCGTGGCCCGGTCTGCCGGAGCTAGCGCTTCCACCAGCGGCCCCATCAGCACCGTCCATAGCCAGCGGGTGGTGGTGTCTAGCGCCGTAAACCAGCGATCGCGACACGGTTCATCCCGTTGGTTTTGTCGCCACTGATCGTAGGCCCCCAGGTAGCTGGTCGCCGCCGAAGCCTCATCGTGTCCTACCAACTGCTGACGCAGCGCCGATGCTGTCAGATCAGGTAACCACAAGGACGCTACGGTTCCATCAGGTTTGACTATCAGCGACAGCCCACCGATGTCGGTCACCGCAATGTAGACCAACGGCCCCGCCTGGGCTGCCGCGCTAATTGCCTCGAAGGTCAAGGGGTTGAGAAAATTCCCATAGCCCGGCACCTGGCGAATCTCGGCGATGGCCTCATCTAAATCCGCTCGAACCGCAGAAAAATTAGTTGTTTCACCGAGCCTTTCAGAATCGGGAGCTCCCAATGGCCTTTGGGCGAGACGATGCCACTGGGCGGTGGCGGCCTGGTAGCGATCGCACTTCTCCCCATACCCTAATGCCCGCAGCTGGTCTAAGTCGGCCCGATCGCGCTCCAACACCTCCGACAGCAGCCGCGCCAACCCCTGCTCTAGGGCTTCCACCGCCCCCGCCAAATCGCCCACCTGGGCCAGGGCATAGGCCGCCTGAGCCGCCATCCCCTGACTTTCTCGCAGCCAGGTTTCTTTACTCTGACGCAGCACCTGGGCGCGAAACAGTTGCTCTACCCCTTGTAGGCCATAGCGATAGGCCACTGCGGCCTCCTTCCATGCGGCTCGTTCCGTCGCCCAATCGCCCCAGGAGCGAGCGGCCAACAGTGCCGCTTCGGGGGCCATCTCCAGCCCCTGGGTAATAGCTTGCAAAAATAGGGTTTGGGCCGTAGCCCGGTCGGCCTCGTCGCCCGTGATCCCAAAGCGCTGCTTCAGGGCCACTGCCAGGTTATTTTGCCGACTGGGGTACTCCGGCGACTGGGCCGGGGTGAGCTGGAGACCCCGCTCATAGGCGGCGATGGCGGCATTTAAGCTGCCGAGGTCACGGCTGTAGTGAAACCGATCGCGCCGGGCATTGCCCAGGTTGTTGTGGAGGGGAGCCCGTTCGGTAGACTCGGCAGGGACGACGGCAAGCGCCGCTTCATAGGTTTGAATCGTCTGCTCCAGATCCGTGAGCTGGTGGGTGTGGGTGTAGCGATCGCGCCAGGCATTGGCGAGATTATTCAGGCGGCTGGCCCGGTAGACCGAGTCGGTGGGGGTGCGATCGACGGCCTGCTGGTAGGCGGCGATCGCTGCTTCTAAGTCTTGGAATTGCCAGGTGCGGGTGTGGCGATTGCGCAGGGCGTTGCCGAGATTATTCAGGTGGATGGGCAGATTGGCGGCATCGGTGGGGGTTTGCGCTACGGCTTGGCGGTGGGTAGCGATCGCTCGGTCTAGGTCTTCCAGGCTGCCGGTTTGGCTGTAGCGATCATCCAGGGCGGTGCCCAGGGTACTCAGATACCCCCGCAGTTCTGGCGAACCAGCGGGTGACTGCTGCACAGCCGCTTCAAAATAATCAATCGCTCGCTCCAAATCCTCTGGGCTTCCGGATTGAAAGTAACGATTGCGCAGGCCCACTGCCAGATTATGCAAAAACATGGGCCGATAGACCAAGCCAGCGGTTGTCGTTTCGACGGCCTCTTCATAGGCCTGCACTGCCCGATTTAGATCGGTCAGCTCGCCGGTCGCTACGTAGCGATTGCGCAGGGCGTTGCCGAGGTTGTTCAGGTAGCCTGCCCGGTCGAGGGAGGTTTGGGGAGATTGGGCGATCGCCTGCTCGGCAAAGTGGATGGCCCGATCCAGGGAGTCAAGCTGCCCGGTGTTTAGGTAGGTGGTTCTGAGGGCATTGCCCAGATTGTTGAGATAGAGCGGTAGGGCGGGGGACTGGGGCGGGGTCAGATTAACCGCTGTCTCAAAGGCTTGCAGCGCTGCATCCAGGGCGGTAGTGTCCCCAGAGTAGTGATAGCGGTCTTGCAGAACCGAGGCCAGATTGTTGCAGCGAGATGCCATGGAGGGCGAATCGGGCGGGGTCTGCTGGAGGGCTTCCAGGTAGACCGCAATGGCCTGCTCTAAATCGTCAGGGTTGCCGGTGTGGCTGTAGCGGGTGCTTAGCCCCTGTCCCAGATTGCTGAGGCGAGCTGCCCGGTCGGGGGAGTCGGGGGGAGTTTGCTGCACCGCTGCTTCGACGGCTTGAATGGCGGCGGCTAAATCAGCCTCGTCGCCAGTGTGGGCGTAGCGCTGGCTCAACAGGCCGCCCAGGTTACTCAGGTACTGGGCATGGGCATCAGCATCGTCGGCAGCCAGGGTTAAGGCTTGCTGTAGATGGGCGATCGCCTGGTGCAGATCGTTAAGGCGGTTTGTAGCACTGTAATGGTTGAAGTAGGCTCCAGCGGCATCGTGGTAGGCGGCGAACTGGAAGATGGCGTCAGCGGTGGCAAAGTCTGGGTGGCTGAGGATGTTTGCCCAAGTTGCGATCGCAATTTGCAGACGGGTAGTGTCTCCCTTTTTCTGATATTCGGCAGCCGCTTGCTGGGCGAGTTCGACCTCTGCCAGAAAGATGGGGGGAATTTGCAAGGGCGGGCGATCGGAGGGCAAAGCGGGCCTCCAGGGATGAGAGGCGGCGGATGCCCCAATTGTAGCGAGGGGGTTAGACGCCGGTGTAGCTGAAGGCAGCCCAGTGGAAGGGATGGGCTAAGCTCCGGCTGTTGGGGGTTCTGACTCCTATAAATGAATGGATTCTCAAGGCTTAAATTTTGAGGAAGTATTCCTTGCCCAGGCCGGATTGATAGTAACCTGTAGCCAGGTCTAGGTGGATTGGTGCAGCTTTTAGTTGGTTGGGCAGCTGCGCTCTACCTGTGAAAAGGCTAACCGATGCCGTCGAGCACCTGTACCTAGTGCTCTAGCTATGACGATCTTGTGAAAAAAATTCTGATCCTCGCTGCAAATCCAAAAGATACGACCAAGCTTCGCCTGGATGAAGAAGTGCGGGAGATTCAGGAGGGATTACAGCGATCGCGCCGTCGAGATCAGTTTGCAATAATCTCGCGCTGGGCGGTGCGCACCGATGACCTGCGTCGGGCTTTGCTAGACCATGAACCCCAGGTTGTCCATTTTTTGGGTCATGGGGCGGGTGCTAAGGGCTTAATCCTAGAAGACGATGTGGGCCAGATGAAACTCGTCAGCGCTTCATCCTTGGCGCGTTTATTCAAGCTGTTTCAGGACAAAGTGGAATGTGTCGTCCTTAATGCCTGTTACTCGGAGGTGCAGGCAGAGGCCATTCAGCAGCACATCGACTATGTGATTGGGATGAATCAGGCGATCGGCGATCGCGCTGCCATCGAGTTTGCCGTGGGCTTTTACGATGGGCTGGGGGCTGGTCGCTCCTATGCCGATGCCTTTGAGTTTGGCCTGTCCGCCATTGACCTAGAAGGGATTCCAGAAACGGCAACGCCTCAGCTCAAGCAACGGTCTGTCGCAACGCCTCAGATTACCCCAGTTTCCCCATCGAACATATTTCTCAGCTACAAGCGCAACATCGCCCCCGACGAGACAGTCGCCCTGGAGCTTTGCCAAGCCCTAGAATCCCACCAGCACCGGGTGTTTATGGACATCAAAATGGCGGTGGGCACCCGCTGGGTGGAGCGCATCGAGCAGGAAATCTTTCAGGCCGATGTGCTGATTGTGTTGCTATCTGAGGCGGCGACCTGTAGTGAAATGGTGCAGCGGGAAATTGAACTAGCTCGCCAGGCCCAGGCCAAGCGCCAGGGCTTGCCGGTAATTTTGCCGGTGCGGCTGGCCCATGAAGTGCCCTTTAGCTACCCCCTCAGCGAGTATTTGGGGCCGCTCAACTGGGCCATCTGGCGCAGCCCTGCCGATACGCCTCAGTTAATCGAAGAGTTGATGCTGGCGATCGCTGGTCAGGATCTTCCCATTACCTCCCAGGAAGCTGAGCAGCGATTTGCTGAACCACCGGCCCAGGATACCTGGGCTATCCCGACTCCATTCGCTCCGCCCCCCGATCGTCGGGCGGTAGCTTCAGTACCCCTAGAGCGGCCCACCCAGGGCACCATGCGGCTGGATTCCAGATTCTACGTCGAACGTCCCGAAGATGCCAGAGCATTAGAGGCGATCCAACAACCGGGCATTACCATCACCATCAAAGGTGCTCGCCAAATGGGTAAAAGCTCCCTGCTGAGCCGGGTTACCGATGCAGCCCAAAAGGCAGGAAAACAGGTGGTCTTTATCGACTTTCAATTTGTTGAGCAGAAAATCTTGAAGGATGCCGATGCCTTTTTTCAGCAGTTTTGCCTGTTGTTAGCCGATGAGCTTGATCTAGAGGATGAAGTTCTAGCCTATTGGCAACGGCCCAAGGAAGGTAACTTGCAACGCTGCACCCGCTATGTGCGTAATCATATTTTGGGACAGATTGACTACCCTCTGGTGCTGGCCATGGATGAGGTAGAGAGGATATTTGTCGCAGACTTTCGTACTGATTTTTTCAGTATGTTGAGGGGGTGGCATAATAATCGGGCAAGGAATGCCCTATGGCAGCGGCTGGATCTGGCTCTAGTTACCTCCACAGAGCCCTATCTTTTCATTAATGATCGGAGCCAGTCCCCTTTCAATGTGGGGGAGGTCTTGGATCTGAGAGATTTTTCTTTAGCCCAGGTAGCAGATTTGAACCAGCGCCACGGTGCCCCCTTGGCGGGCAGCCAGGTGGAACGTTTGACTACCCTTGTACATGGCCATCCCTACCTGGTACGGCGAGCACTCTACCTGGTGGCTTGCCAACAAATCACACCAGAGATGTTATTTAACGAGGCAACTCAAGAACGTGGCCCATTCGGGGATCATCTGCGTCATCATCTGTCGCTATTGCACCAAACCCCAGAGTTAATGACCGTGCTTTACCAGGTGATTCGCAACCAAACTCGCCTAGAAAATGAAGACTTTTTTCGCCTGCGGGGAGCGGGATTAGTGCGCAAAGAGGTGGTGAACGGAAAAGAAGTCATAGCTCCTCGCTGTCCGCTCTATGCCGACTATTTTCGGGAGCATTTGCGTGGCTAATTCTTATATTTATACTCCAGGCGGTACGGTAAAAGCTGGGCCAGCGCTGTACATTTTGCGGCAGGCTGATGAAGAGCTGTTACAGCTCTGCCAGGAGGGTAAATACGCCTATGTGCTGACCTCTCGCCAGATGGGCAAGTCGAGTCTGGTGGTGCAGACGACCCTTCGCCTGGATGGCGAGGGGATTACCAGCATTATGATTGACCTGAGCAATATTGGTACTACCGATGCTACGGCGGAAAACTGGTATCGGGGAGTGGTCCTAGCCATTGAAGACAAACTAGAGGAGCAGGGTCAGTCTCTTTCCACCGATGTCTATGACTGGTGGGAAACCCATAGCCCGCTAACGATCACCCAACGGTTTATTCGCTTCTTTAGGGATGTGCTGCTGCAAGACCTAGATGGGCAGGTAGTGGTGTTTATTGATGAGATTGACACTACTCTCAATCTAGACTTCACCGACGACTTTTTTATCGCCATTCGGTCACTCTATACGGCCCGCGCCCAGTCTCCTATCTATGAGCGGCTGTCGTTTGTGTTGATTGGGGTGGCCACCCCTAGTGACCTAATTCTTGATGCCCGTCGCACCCCCTTTAATATTGGCCACCGGGTAGATTTGACCGACTTTACCCCAGCGGAAGCTTCGCCCTTAGCCGCAGGGCTAGGGGTAAATGAGGCTGACCAGGCCAAGGTGTTTGAGCGAATTTTGGACTGGAGTGGGGGGCATCCCTACCTAACTCAAAAGCTCTGTATCGAGGTTTCTCGGCAGTCTCGCCCCCACTGGAGGGAAGAGGATGTTGATGGGGTGGTGCGTCAAACGTTCTTTGGAGATCTCGGTAATGATGACCACAATTTGCAAAACGTACGCGATTTGCTGGTTGATCCTAGGCGATGCCCAGATCTGTACCAAGTGTTAACCACCTATCGAGCGATTTGGCGCGATCGACAGCCTGTACCAGATGAAGAGCAATCACCGATTAAGGCCCACCTAAAGCTGTCGGGGGTGGTCAAGCGTGATGCAGAAAAACATCTGCGAGTCCGCAATAAGATTTATCAAACGGTGTTTGATGATCAATGGATCGCTGACCATCTCCCAGTGAACTGGGGCAAAAGGATTAAGCAGCTACAGCGCACCATTGCAGCGAGCTTACTACTCGTAGGTGTTATGGCTGGGCTAACGGGCTGGGCATTGATAGAACGCCAAACAGCCGCAGCAGAACGCCGAACAGCAGAAGAGCAGCGCCGGGAAGCCATAATGGAGCGAGACAATGCCCGTAGAGCAGAATCTGAGGCTGAGCAAAGACGGATAGACGCAGAAGCAGCCACGCAGTTGGCCAACCAGAGGCAGAAAGAAGCAGCACAGGCTAAGGAGGCTGAGGCGAAGCAGCGGCAAGAGGCTGATCGTCGCACCATTGAAGCTCAGGAGGCTTCTCAGCAGGCATTATTGGCTCAGCAAACAGAAAAGGAACAGCGGCGACGAGCAGAAAAAGGGGAAGCAGATGCCCAGGAGAAAGCACGCATTGCTCAAGAGGCAGAAGAACGAGCAAATCAACAGGCCACCATCGCCCAGTTGCGAGAGCAGGCGGCTCGGGTGCTCAATCTTCTGCCAACAGCTAATGCAGTACCTGGTGTCATTCTGGCGATCGACACGATGGATAGGAGTCTATCAGAACCAGCCGCAGAGATGTTTGCCCAGTCCAGCCTATTAAACGCCGTACAAGTGATGACGGAAATAAATCGGCTGCAAGGTCATGAGGATTCGGCCCTGTCTGTGGCATGGCGTGGTGATGGCAAGCGCCTTGTTAGTGGCGGTGGCGATGGAACGGTGCGGATTTGGGATGCCGAGACGGGACAGGCGGTTGGGCAACCAATGCAGCATGGGGGTTCGGTTCGGTCTGTGGCATGGCGTGGTGATGGCAAGCGTCTTGTTAGTGGCGGTAACGATGGGACGATGCGGATCTGGGATGCCGAGACGGGGCAGGCGGTTGGTCAGCCAATGCAAGGTCATGATGCTGGAGTCAATTCTGTGGCATGGCGTGGTGATGGCAAGCGCATTGTCAGTGGCGGTAACGATGGAACGATGCGGATCTGGGATGCCGAGACGGGGCAGACGGTTGGTCAGCCAATGCAAGGTCATGAGGGTTCGGTCTGGTCTGTGGCATGGCGTAGTGATGGCAAGCGCATTGTTAGTGGCGGTGACGATGGAGCAGTGCAGATTTGGGATGCCGAGACGAGACAGGCGGTTGGTCAGCCAATGCAAGGTCATGGTCAAGATGGTTTTTTTAGGATGTTTGATGTGGTGAGATCCGTAGCGTGGCGTAATGATGGCAAGTACATTGTCAGTGGCGGTGGCGACGGAACGGTGCGGACATGGAATGCTGAAACTGGCCAGCCGACTGGGCAACCAATGCAGCATGGGGGGGCGGTCCAGTCTGTGGCATGGCGTGGTGATGGCAAGCGCATTGTCAGTGGCGGTAGCGATGGGACGATGCGGATCTGGGACTGGTTGTTGGACGAGCCGATTGGGCAGCCAATGCGAAACTATGGGAATGTAGTCAATTCTGTAGCGTGGAGTAGTGACGGAAAGCGCATTGTTAGTAGTAGTGCAGACGGGATGTTGCGAATTTGGGATGCTGAGCCAGACTCTCCAAGTGGTCAGCCGATCAACCAGCCGGTAGAAGATAGGGTTGAGTCCCTAGATTGGAATGGCGATAGCAAGCGTATCGTTGCTGGTAGTAGTAGGGGGATTTTGTCGATTTGGGACGCCGAGACGGGGCAGCTTATTGCTCAGCCAATCCAAGGTCATGGGGGTTCGGTTCGGTCTGTGGCATGGCGTGGTGATGGCAAGCGCCTTGTCAGTGGCGGTGACGATGGAACGGCGCGGATTTGGGATGCCGAGACGGGACAGGCCGTTGGGCAGCCAATGCAAGGTCATGGGTGGTCGGTCTGGTCTGTTGCATGGCGTGGTGATGGCAAGCGCATTGTTAGTGGTGGTGACGATGGAACGGTGCGGATTTGGGATGCCGAAACGGGCCAGCTGATTGGTCAGCCGATGCAAGGTCATAGAGGTCGAGTTAATTCTGTGGCATGGCGTGGTGATGGCAAGCGCATTGTCAGTGGCGGTGGTGAGGACAGGACGGTGAGGATCTGGGATGCTGAAACGGGCCAGCTGATTGGCCAGCCAATGCAAGGTCATGGAGGGGGGGTCTCATCTGTGGCATGGCGTGGTGATGGCAAGCGCATTGTCAGTGGCGGTTACCAGATGGTGCAAATCTGGGATGCAGAATCAGGCCAGCCGCTTGGTCAGCCGCTACAAGGTTACGAGAGTTGGGTCAATTCCGTGGCATGGAGTGATGATGGCAAGAGAATCGTTACTGGTGGTAGTGGCGGAGTTTTACGAATCTGGGATGCCGAAACGGGGCAACCAATTGGTCAGCCGCTGCAACTGCAAAGCAATGTAATATATGAGGCTGATAAAGATAGGGACATAATCTATGTTGATTGGGATGATAAAGACAAAAGTATTGTTAGTGGCAGTAGTGCTGGGGGGATAGTGAGGCTGTGGGATGCCTCTCCTGAAGGTTGGCTGACTATCGCCTGTAACCGGCTACAACACCACCCATTTTTAATACAGCCAGAAACCGCCTTCGCCGACCGAGAGTTTATCCTGGTGGCCCAGCGAGCTAGGGCGGCCTGTCAACGGCGGGTATGGCAACATCCCTCCGTTACGAGCCAAAATTCACCCTCCTGGTTAGGGCGCATGTTTCATCACTTGGCTGGAGTCTTTACCGCTCCTAGAGAATCCGATAAGCCAGCCGGATAAAGGTTGCCTTCAAATTCATTTGAAATCAGCATCAGAGCGCAACTTCCTAACGTTCTAAACCAGCCTCGTTCCTGTTAGAACAGCTCTCACGCCTTGCCTGAGCTAGTTCCATCCGTTGAGCCATCCGAGCTAAATCTCCTAAACACTCCATCGGTTTTAATTTAAGTTGCCTAACCTCCCCAACACCAAAACCCACTACATCCCCAGGGTTTTCCTTCACCCTGGATCGCTCCACCCGCTCAATCAGCCGATCCAAATCTTCCGAGGCATACAGCCGCAGCTCCCGCTTCACTCGGCTCACCGCCACATAAAAGCTCTCCCGCCCCACATAGCGATCCAGCGCCCCAATCACCCGCTCCGCCGACTTGCCCTGGGCCGCATAGGTGGTGCTCACCAACGCATAGTCCAGATGCGCCAACTCCGAAGTCTCGAAGCATCCCACCTCCCCCCGACCCCAGCGAATCATCACCTGTCCATCCTCCAAGCCCACCACCTCAAATTCCTGACCATTGCGCCTCCCCAGGGTATGGTCATTGCGCGTCCACCGCAGCCGATTATCCTCCGGATAGGCTTCGCCAACGTCCACACCAGTTGGTGACCGATGATTCTTTGTCCATTTGAGACGGTCACCAACTGCAATCTCCATCTCCTCCACCTCATAGACCGACTTCCGCCGGATCTGGGCTGGATCCACCTGTAACGCCGCCCCCGATTGCCCCCGCAGCGTCAGCCCATTGCTGTGGCTATCGGTCGCCAGCACTTCGTAGCGCTGCCCTTTCTCCAACCCCAGCCGCTTGTAGCTGGCCTGGGGAATCAGCACATTCCCCGGCTGAAAATGGTGGGCATAGCTCGCCTGGGTTTCCGTCAAATCCCTTGCCTTCATCCGCTTCACCGTCAAACTCTGGCCCAGGGTACCTTCTGCCTTCAGGCCCTCTCGCACCAGTTGGGTAATCGTCAGCCGCTCCTGGTTGGTGCCTGCCAATAGCAAGGTTTTCTTTCGCTCGTCAGAAGCCAGGGCGAGATAGTCGCGGGCTATGGCCGCCGCCCTCGCCTCCTGACTACTCACCTGCTGAATGTAGGGCTTCAGCTGGTGTACCCCGCCGCAATCTCCCCCGCCGCAATCAGGTCAACCCCCGCCTTGATCTGCTGGTTTTTCTGCCGCAAGGACTGGGTGAGGTAGGCCGTCGCCATTCCCGCCTGCTGCAAACTCTTAAACGGGTTCCCCGCCTCCACCGCCGACAGCTGCCGGGTATCTCCTACCAAAACCACTCGGGCTTGCTGCACCTGGGCCTGGGTCACCAGGGCCAGCGCATCCTTGGCACTCAAAAGTCCCGCCTCGTCCACGACCCAGACCTCCGGCTGAGCCGGGTTCGGTTCCACCGATTGAGCACACAGCAACGCCGCCACCGTTTCCACCGGCTGAATCTGGGCCGAGTCGCCCAACGCCTTTGCCGCCTCCGCACTGGGGGCAAAGCCCCGCACGGTGTAGCCCTGGGACTCCGCAATCTGACGAAACTGATTTAAGGCGTAGCTTTTCCCCGCCCCGGCCACCCCTTGCCAGGCGATGACGCGATCTCGAGTGGTGGCCGCCAACATTACCCCCTGCCCCTGGCCCTCGGTCAGTCCCTGATCCCGCAGATGTGCTTCTACCAGTGTCGGAGCGGCAATACTCCCCACATCTCCTCGACCATCCAATACCGTACGAATGGTCTCCAACTCCCGCAGCACCGCTGTCTGAGTGGTCAACCGCTGATCATGGGTGTGAATCACCTGCGGATCGGTATCCAAAGTCTGCTGCACCTCACCAAAGCACTGCTGCCCCAGATGATTCTCCAGGGCAAACCGCTCCACCTGCTCGCGATTGAACACCGCCTCCCGCTCAGCGCAGTGGGTGAGCCCAGCTTGGGTGGCCCGCTTCGGCTGGCTCTGCCAATCTATCGGCTGGGATTGAGGGTGATCCAGCTTCAACGCTTGGGCCTGCTGCTGCCAGTAGGTGCGCAATTCTTCTCTGGGAATTTCCTTTCCCTTTGGGGCTCGGGTCATCAGGGTGACCAGCTCTCGCTCCTGGGCCGTCGCGTCCTCCTCCACCGCCGCCAGAATCTGCTCCCGCCGTTTGGAGAATGTCTGGAGGTCGTCGGGTCGATATCCCCGGAGTTCAAATTGACCGTTGGCCCTGGGCTCAATGCCGTAACCCAGGCGCTGCACCTCCACCGCCAGCTCGTTTTGGTAAATCATCCCCAGCAGCTTTTGCTGTTTAAAGAGGATGTCGTTGTGGAGCGACTGCCAGCGGCCATTGGCCAGCTGCGTGGCATTGATCACCACGCAATGGGTGTGCAGCTGCGGATCCTTCTCGCGGGAGGTGTCGTGGTGAAACTGGGCAACGATCAAGTTGCCGGTGGCGATCGCCTGCCGCCCCTCCGACGTCCGCACCCGCGTTTGGGCATAGCGCTCCTCGATGATGGCCAGGGTACGCACCACCGCTGTGCGATGGGCTTGCTCTATCGCTTCAGTCCCCCCGACCAGGGCCGCCAGGCTGATGCTCTTGGGCGCACTAAAGGTCAAATCTAGCCCGGCTCGATGACGCTCCGGGTCAATCTTTCGACCCGATAGGGTTTGGTGCCCTCGGGGATGGGAGCCATGGAGCAGATTCTTGAAGTCGCCTCCCTGCACCTGGCCTGCTAGACCTAGGCTCTTGGCCCCCTGGCCCCACCAGCCGGAATGTGCCTGGTTCTCTTCGCTGGTGTAGTAGTTCTCGGCGGTATAGTAGGTTTCGCCTTGGTTGGCGCTGATCACCGTCAGGCTGAGCATGGCTGACCTCCTAGCCTTCTACCAAACCCTGGCGCTTGCGAATTTCCTGAATCAGCGCCTTACGATTTTCCAGCGCTTGCGGCCCTCGGGCATTGGCTTGCTCCAGGGCGATGGTCTCCAGCAAAATCTGGAGTCCCTGAAACTGAACTTGCAGCAGCTCCATCCGTGCCTTCAGGTCATCCACCTGCCGTTCCAGTTCGCGACGCTGTTGACCATCGCGCATCATCAGGCGAATGATGCTGGCGGCGGGTAGCCCCAGCCGATTGGCCTCTTTTTCGACGATCGCTGCCTCTTCGAGGGGCAGCGAGACGCTAAATCCTTTACCCATGAGCTTTTCCGTAAATTCGTCAGTGATTCATAAACGACCGGCCATTGGCTCCCATGCCTGGAACCCCTGTTGAAGCTGGGTTTCAGCAACCCCCTGGCCCAGGGCTGGGCGTGGTGTGTGAAACGCGGAGCTACGAAACGCAGTAGAGTGGCGTAGCCCCCAGGGCAGCCCATTATGCTTTTGTCAGGGCATTCCCTGGGGAGAATACAAGGGGCAATACTCTCTGTTTTAGCCCACGGAAAATGTCAGTTCTGTTCAGCTCAGAGAGCTGCAAACTTTGTTTTTATTCATCACTTAAATGATTGATTTCGTCTCCTATAGAAAGACCTCAACAAGCAAGTTGTGAATAAGTCGTGAATAAGTCGTGAATAAGTCGTTATCAAGTCGTGAATAATTGGGTGATTCCAGGCTTGTGTTGGATTTTGGATAGGCAAGTCGTTATCAAGTCGTGAATAAGTCGTTAATGAAATTCTTTAGCCATCAAAACGATGATGGATTTTGCCGAAGATAACAATCCAGTCGTTATTAAGTCGTGAATAAAAATGCCAATTCAGAATACAGATATCTATCAGCAAACTTGAAGACACGCTTTGTTCTTCAATCTGTTGATTAAACGCTGTTATTGGCATTCAAACTATGACCCAAATCATCCAGACCTATATCGACATGGGCAGCTCTGCCACCAAGTGCCTCTACTGGCAGGGCCAACCCTATCTGCTGCACCTTGACCCCCAGGTGGCTCGGTTAAACCCAGCGCGGCTCGACCGGCTGATGCTGGGCGGGCTAACCAGCCAGGAACCGGAAGACAGTGCCTATGTGATGGTGGGCAATAGTGCCTATGCGATTGGGGCCTTGGCGATCGCCCAAAAAGGTGACTCGGGCCTGGCTCTACCAAAGCGCGATCGCGCCGTCTACAAAATCTTGGCTACCCTCGGCGTCATTGCCGAGAAAACTCTGGCAGCTCAGAACTCCGACAGCTCAGGTTGTGAGTTCACCGCTCAACTGGGTCTGCTGTTGCCGCTGGAAGAATACTGGCAAGACCGCAAGGAGTTGAAGGCTCAGATTCTGGGGGCCATTTCAGACTTCAGCTTTCGGGGCCGGTCTTTGTTTGGACAGCTAGACCGCATCGAGATGCAACCAGAGGGGGCCGGGCTTTACCTGGCTAAGGGGTTGCAGCTAGCGCGGGCCGGGGTGGGAATTCGCGATTCTACCGTCGTCGTTCTCATGTTTGGCCACCGCAATCTCTCTATCCTCACCTTCGAGAAGGGCAGCACGCCCCAGGAAACCAACAGTACCTCCCAGGGCCCGGGGTTTGTGGAATACCTGAAGCAGTGTGCCACCGAGCTGCCGGGTGTCGCCCCCGATGATCCGGCGTTGCTGGAAGCGGTTTTGCAGGGGCATCCCACCTTCCACGTCCCAGGTCGCAAGGAAGCTCTCGACTTGGCTAAGGCCTGTAGCTATGCCCGTGAGGATGGGTAGCAAGTTAGACTCTGAGACCTTCTGTCAAGAGGTGGCTGGAAGGGCGTAGATATAGGGACTGAAGTCAAGGTTTTTCGGCGGTTTACGGACAGTTTTGATAACACCGAGGTC
>Ga0169931_10007219_pt1 | contig 16533 bp, 10 predicted proteins | sample Kivu_15m_20L_FD_129675 | JGI IMG/M metagenome (GOLD analysis project Ga0169931, IMG submission 129675) | Freshwater microbial communities from Lake Kivu, Western Province, Rwanda to study Microbial Dark Matter (Phase II) - Kivu_15m_20L... | ecosystem: Environmental > Aquatic > Freshwater > Lake...
ATCAATCATAGCTATAATCACATACATCAATCATAGCTATAATCACATACATCAATCCCAATAATAAATAAAAATTGTTTAAAAATCAATATAAACTTTTATATACTAAAAAATCAATTAAAGTTTTACTGATATATGAAATGATACTTATGTTGGTTATTGTATAAAGTAGCGAAAAAGATCAGTAAGTGAGCTGATACTTGAATAGTTCTTCGTTGTATATATAAATCGAAAGTCTATCTTCATGGTTCAGTCCGTCTATTTTTCGATAATCTACTACTCGAATGACCTAGGGATGCAGATGTCGACTGAAAAGTTGCACAGAATCTACAATGTGCGAAATCCCAAGGTCAAGAAGCCCCAAAAAATCAACCAAAAGAGGATTAATGCCTACTCCGTCGCAAAATATAAGGTTGGTTGATTTAGCTAGACTGGCTCGGTAGTATCGGCATAGCTACTACCAAGGAGTCTACTATTTTTTTTCCTGTAAAGCTATTCGAGAGACCAAATAAAGAGCCCCCAATACCAAACACACTTTTGAGTAGCTATATACACCTGTTGAGTAAAACTGAGCTTAGACTAACTGCATTAGGTAATTTAGATTTCTTGGCCTTTTTTAATCTCTGAACTGAAGGGCGTCCAAATGTTCAGGACAGTGAATGTAAACGAAGTTATCCCAGATAGTGGTAAAAAGATCAATCCAGTAAGTGATCGTCTTGGCATTTAATCTAAAACCTAGTTTGACCATAAGATGTGTTTAGAAATCTAGCACTTACTATAGTGAAAAATCTTATCGAGTTGCTTTCTTTTATTATGAAATTTTAACAGAAAGGGCCAAACTCATCTTCGATCTCACGTCTCTAGCTTATTATCTTTTGGGTTTGTTTCTGAGATTAGAGCTGTTTCTCTTTACTGTTCTTTCGGGACTATGCATGTAGCTCAGGCAGAATTTAGATACCATTTCTGCATCGTCCATCTTGATAGCTAGAGAGAGAGCTCCTAGAGCTAGAATTTTGTTGCTGGGAGGAGTGAACTGCATGAGATACTGATCGAGATAGTAGATAGCCAACGAATGAGTTTATCTCCTCATGTTCATGACTCCACATATCCTACCAATCATGTTCAGACATCGAAGTCGCTATCTTAGTCCAGCCTCAGTGCTTCTTTGTTTGCGAATAGTTCCTCTTTCGCTTTAGATCTAGTTTGCCACTTATATTTTGATTTCTTGGATGGTCTCGCTATCAGCTCGAATATTAATGCTCTGAGTTATGGTCGTAAAAGTGATCTGGCTAGCTCCAGATGAAGCCATCGTAGTGTTAGGCTTCTCCTACACTTTCTTTGATTTGACCGACTTTTTATGAGGTTTTTCCTCTCTCTGGTCTTTTGAATAGAGACTCAGATGACCTCTATCTGCACTTCGCCACTTTAACTACATAGATCTATTGTCTTGAGGTCGACTTTTAGATTTGGATTTGCTTGATTTCTTTTTGCGTTTGGCTTATGTCGTGAAATTGAGAGAAAAACTGTACTTGGATGTCGATTGTTCCCTGAAAGAATGTTGTGGTAAATTTTGGTTTTGCACGGCGCTGACAAACTTCCCGTTAGCGTCGATAAGACCCCTAGGGTGAGGCAATTTTAGTTTCTGGAACTGGTTCCCTCCGTACTCTTTGTCCTCAGTGACTCCGTCTCTACTGAATTAGAAAGTGCCATAGTCTGTGTTCATGTGATTTTGTTCTTTTTTTTTGCTTGCCTTCACCTTGTGCTTGGCAAAATACGGGTTCACGCCATAGTCGTTGGCTGCCTAGTGAGTGGGCGATACTATACCCATATCACGAGGCTACCCGCTGCCTAGTTATGCCCTCGAATGACCCGATCTAAGATGTTTATTGTTTTTAGAAGACGAGTGCTTTAGGTCCTTTTTGCTTTTAGAGGTAACCAGCAGGACTTTATGTCTGCTACTGTCCTTGCCGACGCCTGCTTTCTGTTGATTTTTTTCCATGTGGTTCTTTAGAAGCGATAAATTTATAATAACACAGAATTTTACAGGGCAGTACATCATTAAGCGTGCATGAAACGCGTCAAATCTGACAATTTCTCGACCTTTGTCTATACCAACTCGAAAGTCTGTTCTCGCACTCCGTCTGCTCCAATTCTATCTCTATAAATGACTTTGGGTCCTTCTAAATGATGCGATCTCTTCGTAAAATCCTTTTTTTAAGTCTCAAGTGATATTAACTTTTTCAGCGAAAGCCAGTTAAAGTATTAAGTCGTGGCAGCCTAGCCAAGTAACTACTACTGACTGAACATTTGATGTATGAATCTGTTGCTGACCTACAGAGCCTGCTTTCTTTACTGCTATGAACGCACTACTTTTTATGTTTTCTTTTACTATACTGGCATCTTTATCTTCCGCATCATCTACTGACGCTTCTTTCTTTGATTTTTTGCCTCTTCTTCGTCTTACTACTTCTACTGCGGAGACTATTGCTCGTGCTCTGACTCAGTTTGGTCGAAATCGCTGTCAAATTCGTCGCGGCCTGAGCTGCTCTGTACATAGTCTTACTAATCGTTATCACCGTCATCTAGATCGCCGAAAAGTTGACCTCCTTGACCTGCCCAGAAGGGATCTTCCTCTTATTATTTTTTGCGATTAATCAGATAATTCATTTTAGTTCCCCTTCTCTCTCTAAACTGCATCTGCTTCACAGCTGGTTCCCTCACTTCTTCTTCCGAACTTTCCTCATCAGAATCATCGTCATCTTCGTCTGATCCGCTGCTTTATTCGTTGTTAGAAGACTCGCTGTCATCGTCATGAAGTGATCCGCTTTATTCGAAGATCTCATCCCTCTATTCTTAGTCTTCCTTATTAGCTTTTTTTATTCTGGATTGCCTGACTGGACCTCTTCTGGGAGGCTACTTAGTTGCAGTTTTAACCATATATTATAGCGCGAAAATATCTATTTACAAACCCTATACAACTCAACTCCTTTCAATACATGCAAAGTCATTCTATCACTTTTGGTTGATTTTTTCACCAAACTATTCTGTTTTTTGCAAATATTTCTTATATTTTGACTCTGCTCAGTTTGCTTATATTTTCTTACAGATACACCATAAGCAAAAGACTGCGAAACTCGATGTCTGACTCCTCTACTCGATGGCTTCGATACTTGCACTGTACATCGCGATATAGATCTCCGAGTACGTCAAACTCTTACTTTTTTTATTGAAACTAGTTATAGCTTAAGTAGCTGCCGAAATCTTAAAGAGGGTAGCCTCCGCATATGAGGTTCATCAATCTAAGCGCATCTTCCTTTTCGACACCCTCCTTCATTCTCTTCATATTGACATCTTATCCTGACCCATAGTCCAGAAGCTGTCTGGCATGAGAATGCGCTCTGAAAGCTTCTTCCATTTCTTCTGAGTTGATAGAGAAAGAGGGAGGCCTTTAATCTACTAGATCGAGAGTGAGGAAACCTAGTGGATTGAGCATACTTCTTTTCATTTTATATTTATAGTCTTCTTGAAAAAACGTATATTTAATCATTGTTTGTAGTAAAAATGGCCAGCCTTAGTTCTCGTCTGCTTGTAGTAGTTGCTGTAGTCTAACTCAGAATCTTATTAGCTATTCAGTTGCTTTCTTAGTGTCTGATTGATCAACTCAAGGCTTTATATTTTTGCTACCATTTTGTCAATAAGGGGTTTATGCTTATTGATTTCTTACTAACGCATTTAGGCAATCTACTTCTGGTTTCTAAGCAGCTGACTATTGTTGTTGTTTTGTTAAGTCAATACCTTATTCTATCTTTTGAGTATCTCCATTTACTAATTAAGTTTAGTCACAATCTTACGTAATTGCTAATTTTCTTCAACTACGCTTATATATTTTTTCTCAGGGTCATCTCTATACTCCCTCCCCCAATCTATTTTTTTCTACTAGTAGTCGTGCGGTACCTACTGATAAAGCGATCTCATTACTCTTATCTACCTTTAAGCCTGCATACTTCCGTCTATCCGAGCACTCTACTATCTCTTCAATCTGTCTATATGCACCAAAATTATCTTATTATCGCTTTTTAGATTTTTTATCTATTGCAAAAGACCTTCATTCTACCGCTTTAGTTTCTCTTTCTAGTTCAGACTTTGCTGCAAATTGGACTAAAGTAAATACACTCCTTTTTTTAGCTTTTTCATCTAGATTTCAGTGCTAGCTGCCTTTTTATTTAAACTTTACTTTTATTCGTGCAAGCTATTTATCTATTTTTTTAATGTTTTCGTCTCGTTTTCATATTGTGAAACCTTTTTCAAGAGTATATTTTTTTATTCTTGCATAAGACTGGCCTATTTGGCGTGTTTTTGCTACAAAACTTTGCATTTTTCTTACAAATTTTATTTGAATGTAGTCAGATGATTAAAGTACTGACCAATTTTTTCAGAGTACTCTTATTTTTTCTATTCGGCATTGCTATTAATTATTTTGCTTTATTCTCCGTAATTTTGTTGTTTCTTATTTTCAGGTGAGGCCTATCTATTGTTGACTGAAGAAGGTGTGTTCATCATACTGTTTTGTTTGCTCAGAATCATTTTGAGATAGTTCTAGCTGTTGTTGATTTAACTTTTGTGCGCAGACATCTCCCTGTTTATCTGTGAGATTCTGCTTTGGAGCTGATCGGTCATATAATTATTTTATTCTATAGAAATAAACCACAAAATCAAGCACTCTTCCGAGGCAGCAATAATATCCATGATTTTTGCACATTATTAGGAATGTTTTTGAAGAAACACTTGAAACCGAGATGATTGAGCACAAAATACATCAAGAGTGCGTTCATTTTGGTTTAAGTCTTGAGGTAGTACTAAATAGGGTCATTTCTATTATGAGTCCTAGGGTCGTAGCTGTAGTAGGCTATTTTTTCCTTAAAATGCAGGTGTTCTTTGCTAAGCCAATCGTTTAAAATGCCGAATTAATACTCTTATAGCTTTTTATCTTCGTTGATGATAACTTGTATGTACTGACATATGTTTATAATCAAAACTTGTCTCGTATCGAACTTGAAAACGCTATTGTAGCCAACGACATTGTTTAGCTATTTGAAAGGCACATGATGAAACAAAATAGCAGAGTTATTTGCTGCTTTGAGATTATGATTCGTATAACACGTTTTTATTTAGCATTAAATGTTTTTAGTCTTTAGACTGTTTTTGATATTGGGATGATTTTTATGTTGAGTTATTAGCAAAGTCATATGCTTGTAGTTTTTTTGCAAATCGACTATCTAGGATTTATGGGGATCTATTTAGTTATTAAAAAGAACGATTCCGGCTTAAGGCTATACGCAAATATGCTTCTACTAGATCCATCTGCCCCCTCCGTAGGCAGTCTAGCGAAGCATAGCTTTTTCTTATTCGTTACTGTACTAGCACTAAGGAATGTAGTAAGAATTTATTTTCTTTTTGAACAATCGAACTGCCTTCTTAGGGCTTAAATTACAGCTTTTGCCATTGAAAAAATGATAGTTTTAGTATTTTTGATTTTAGGCTAAGTAGTAGTATAGTCTGTCGATAAATTTGGGTACGACTACTATTCGCATCACGTACTGACCAGGAATAAACGCATTTTTGTATTTATTATATAATTTGTCTGTTGGAATCGGAGTGGAAGCCACTGGCACGAAAGATATTTTCACTTACGACTAAGATTTTTTATGTTTCGGAAAAATCCTTTCCTTAAAATGCTAATATAGTATGTTTTTTAGAGTTACCTGGTTTTAGTGAATAATAAGATCGCCTTCTGGAATGACCTACAGGTACTTTTTGTGCGTGTCAAACAGAATGATGCCACCTCCGCTATTCAGCAAAGAAACTACTTATATACTTACTTTTTTCAACTACTTTTTTGCATTTTATTTCTATTTCTATTTGCCCCTCAGCCCAAGCAAGTCGTTTGATTTATGGTCGACTATCAAAGGAATACATCCTGAAATATGGCTTCCAAATTAAATATTGCAATTTGCATAAAAGATGCGGGTGCAGCAAAGACTATTGCTTTCTACTGCGAAATTTATTCCAGTTTAAGATGTTAAAAAACTAGATAGATCTCTTAGTCTTTGACATTTTTTGTATGCTTCGGGGAAATTTTTGCTATACTCTTGCTACAAAAGTTTGTGAATATAAGTCTAGTATAGAAGCCTTTGCCATTCTTAAGGGTGGCTGAAATCGGGGTGTCTTCGGATGTACTCACTGAGAGCAAAGCGCTCCCTACGATCAACATTAGTATTTTTGCCTTAGATCTACTCAGAAATTAGAAACATAGCTTCTCCTTTGTTTTTAGAATCAATCTAGTCGACATAGTGTCTGAAAAGCATATTTGCCACGTTCTTACACGCTCCATCTTGTCGGGCATTTACCACCCTTTTTAACTCTTTCTTTAGTTTTTAAAGCCCAGGAAAAACGATTTCTGATAAATGAGTTTAGAACCTGTTGACAAGGGTGGCTAAAAGAAGTTCCATACAGTAACGATACTGATTGCTAAAAAACTTCCAATTTTCAACAATAAAGCTGATTTTCTCACGAATATTGTGATTTGACTGGCACCAGTATACTCTTAGAGAGCAAAAGTCTCCCTTGGCTATCCATCTCGTAAACTATCGTATAGTTTAGGGAAAAGGCATATCATATGTTTAGAAAAACGTGTTTGGAGTTTAAGCTTTAACAGTATAAAAAATTGTTTGGTCATCCAGAATTTCCGAAAAAACGCCAGTATGCTGATTTTAATTACTTGAAAACTGCAGTTAATATTGTTTATTTTATAGTTTCGTACTCTATTCTTGCGAGTAGTCTGCTTCATGCGAAACTTTTATTTTTTAAGACATTAGTATTATTAACAAAAAAGTAATTAATTTTTAAAATGGCTTTCTTTATTATTATCATACGAACATAGTGAGATCTACATTTTTCTATTGCTATTATAAAGAAGAATATGAACAAACCTTTCTATGGCGTCGCCACCATGCCCAACTCCCAAAGAGGTACTTTCACTTACATTCAGCCCCTTTGATCACGCCCTACGACGCACCGGGTCCAGGCACCTACGACTGCAACAAAGAACGCAAACTCCACGAACTCCCCAAGTACAGGTAAAGCTCAATCGATACAGTCTTTCTCCTAAATTATAACACGGGAGTTGTTTTTAGAACAATTCTATAACACCTGGACCAGGCGTATACGAGATAGAATCTTCAATCGTACCCTTGCACTAAAATAGAAACATCTACCATAGAACAAGTTTCTGTTCAAAGAATAAAAATATAAGCCTTTCATGGAAAAAACATACTCGCAGAACAACTTGCATCTACCTGGAGCTCTTAATATCAAAGGCGGCTTTTCTTTTGGATACAGGGAAGTTGTGCGATAAATTCAGAAGTCTCCAGGACCAGTTTACTACCTGAACGAGAGTACTTAACTCAAGCGAAAGACCAAAATGTAAGTTGTGAGTCATTTAGATAGAATAGTCATAGAGGATTCGGGTATGGAGATAGGAATAAAATGTACTGTAAAGAAAACACGCCAGGTCCAGGATCTTTCTAGTGTCAGGTCAAGTAGGCTAAAAGTGGTAAAGCTGGATGGAGTTTTGGCAGCGGAAAGAGGTAGAATAGTGTGTAAAAATAAGGGCTAGGACCCGGATAGTACGAACCTCAATCTTATAATCTGGTTAGAAGCTTTAAGCTAAGAGGCAGAAGGGAGGACAGGGTCAAAGTCTAGAGCAACACCGGACCCGGATCCTACGATCTTCCTGATACTAAAAATAGAGTAGGAACCAGGTTCAGACCACCTCAGGACAGCAATAGTGAAGGTTAGTAAGGAAATTAGTCTTCTATTTCGCCCTTTGACTACAATCCACCTCGATGCTTTGATAGACCTTCCGGAAGAGGCTGCACGCTTGGCTCTAAATTGAATTCTACTAACCCTGATTAAGGCAATCCTGGACCTGGAAGCTACTAGCTCAATTCTCAAGACTTTTTGAAGAAAAACGGAAGCTACATGGGCCGCAAACTACAATAGCACAAAAAAGAGAACACTATGGACAACTTTTACAAGTACACTCCCCAGATGAACAACATGCCCCGAGGAGCTCCCAAGTTCAGCTTCCCACAAGCCAAAAGAGGTGAATAGCCCTAATCTAGCTTGAAAAAAGCAAGAGGACAGGATTTCCACCAATCTTTAGATATCAAATCTGGAGGATATAGCTACTCGATCGGCAACGGGAAACGTTTTAATCAATTCAAGAAGGAACCTAACCTTATGAAGTAGCAAGCTGCAATGTATTCTACCATAGGTTGTATGCCCACTTACCTTAGAAAAAAACAGCGTGATTGATTACTTTAGTAATAATTATTATGCAAAACAAAGCCATCATTTGCTTTTATGAGCCTAGGAAAGCACTGCCACCTTGGCCTTTATCGACGACAGCAACACTTAGTCGATCTCCCTCTTTTTCTAAATGATTTATTAAGGTCTTCCATAGTTATAGTTTGACACAAATTTTTAATCCATTTTGGCTTTCTCTTATAATTGCTTTGATTTTCGTAGAATCCTATCTCGCTTCTACATTTGAGAAGTGGTCCTATCTCTGAGATCGAGCTACCAACTCATCGAACTTATCTGTTTGTGGTCACTTTTCGATCTCAGCTACTACAGGTAGTTCACGTATCTCTCTTTAGGTTCAGCTTGACCCACTGGCGTGCTTGCCTTGCGTTTCTAAAGACTTCTCATATACTATAAGTATCCATTTCCCAGTTAGTTTATCTTCGAGCGGTCATGTGCTTACTTGAATGCAGGCTTGGCGTTTGCCATTTATTAAGATATTCGTTTTTTTTAAAGCGACATTTTGGGTTTGAAAGTATCTTTGACAAACTGACTGTATCTTTTTTGTTTTTATAAAAAATCCCAATGCGATCCATAATCTTATTCTTCCTTTTCACGCATACGCTATTCCTCTTCCTGATAGAATCTGGACTTGTATGGCACATCGATAGTATAGTTCTGGTTGAATGTTTTCTAGGGTCGGGCTTACTTCATCGAAATGTATTTATTGTCATGTTCGTTGATTTACTACAAAGTTGGCTTTTTTCGGTGAGTCATTGCCTGTAATTTCTTTTTGTTTTACTAAAGCTAAGGCAATTACACTTTTTAGTGGTACATTTCTTGCATTAATACGTGAAGCGGCTTAGTTTTTTTATACTATTGCAAAAAGAGTTTAAACTTGTCGTTTTATAACTTACGAGATTCATCGTTTTGTTTTATTTTTGCAAGATTACTTCGAATCACCTTATGGTATTACTACTTTTTCTACTTCTACAAACTTTTCTTGAACTATTACTATAAAGCCTGTTGCTATGCCTTTTTCTAGGACTGTCTTTGTCTGATTTTGTCCATTTTTGCTTTAAATTACTTAAAATCTTAGTTAATTTGTTTCACTCTTTACCAACATTTGACAGTTCTCATGTCTTTCTAAGGTAATTACTCATAATAGCTGCTGACTTATAATCCGCCTACGCCTATCTAAAGTTTGCCAACTTCGTCGCCTGAAGCTTTTTTGATTTAACCTGTGACGATCTAAGCCATCACGTCTTCCAGTTTTTATTTTGTTATGCGTCTGATACGTTCTTTAAGCACTACCCTAGTGACCTATTTTTAGTAGATTTAGTTGAGAAAAGACGCATCGTCTTCTGTAAAATACCAAAAAGTTCGCTATTATATCTTCCCAGCGATATCGTGGATAAGTGACTTGAGTCCTCTATTATTGGCGTCCTGGGTAAGTATGGCCTTCAACACTAGGCTGTCATCGCTTTTTTGCTTCATACCAATAAATTATTATCTAAAATCATAATCATTTCACAAAGTCAGACAAAGAGTTGTATGCCCCTGGTCCTGGAGCAAAACTAGCTCGGGCTATTGAAGGTCTATTGGTCTTGGGGAACACTTGACCTTTTTTCTGGGGGAAAAGTTCAATAAGTGAATGGGCGTCATTTGAGTCTAGGTAAGATGGATGTACATTGACCAGGCCCAGGAATATTTTGCTTCTTCAAGTACTTCTAGAGCTCGTCTCTCTCAAAAGCCTTACTAAATTTGGCAGTCGGTCCATTGATATACTTGCTAAGACTCGAGCTGCGACCTTACTCAACATCTAGAGTCTTATAGGAGCCAGGTCCAGGTACTGAAAGTATCCATTTTTGTGTCAGATCGACATTTCTGCCTGACATTCTAACTATTTTTTGTGATTCTTGATCCTTTACATTATAATTGCCAGGACCGGGCACTTGGAAAGGTTTTTACATGAAAGCACTATTGGCTTTGACCAACTGCATATATTATTGAATACATCTCTTCCAAGTCCAATGGCTATGCTGTTTGGTCTTTTTTTGTCAAAATCTCCTTAGATAGTATACATATTGGGTGGGGGATTGGTGCCTGCTAGTTTGCTGATATCTAGTTTATTACCAAAGCCAAAAGAAGCCGAACGGTTAGAAGTCGTACTAGGCAAGTTGTAGAACTGCGAGTCATCTAGTTTTCTATGTAAGTTCGAGTATACTTGTTGGAATTCTGCCAGCGAGGAGTGCGGCAGATAGAATACTTCATTTTGCTGGTAGAATTGCTGATGCTCTGCGAGTAAAGCTCTTTTCCTTCGAACTCATGCACTGCGAGTCTCGATTTGCTTGCTTTCTAGGGGTTCTCTGACATAATAAAATTATCATTTCTTTCAATCTAAACACAAATCTAACAAAAACAAACAGGCTCATTGCAAAAACATAAAGTTTACTTATTTAGGTTGAAAATGAAAAAAGTTTTATTGAAAGCTTTTAGTCTTATATAATATTTTTAGACTATGGGCAAACGCAAAATCGCCAACAAGTTCGCAGCAGTCAAAAGGATAATCTCAACTCAAGATCATCGCATGTATTGTATTTTTTAAAAAGAAAGTAAAACAAAGCAAAAGAGTAAGAGCACGACAGGAAGAGAAAGTAAGCCATGGCCCTTCAGGCTCCATAGAATGTCGAGATCAAATAGATGTAAAAGTTTAATAAGGTAGACCCAAGGAACCCTCTTGTCTGTTTTTTACCCATAATAATGCTCTGGGTCCGCCCTATCGCATTCTGATTGATACTAACTTCATCAACTTTTCAATTCAGAACCGTCTGGACATATTCAAGGCCAGTATGGACTGCTTACTGGGCAAGTGCATTCCTTACATATCGGACTGCGTGATAGGCGAGCTCTAGAAGTTCGGAGTCAAGTACCGTTTGGCCCTCAAAATAGCAAAAGATCCAAGGTTTTAAAGACTAAAATGCTTACATAAAGGCACATATGCCGACGACTGCATCGTAGACCGAGTCAAGCAACACAGATGCTTCATCGTGGCTACTTGTGATAAAGACCTGAAAAGACGTATTCGCAAAGTTCCAGGAGTGCCTATCATGTATATTGTTTCACACAAGTATACGATATAAAGAATGGCAGAGGCATATGGAGCTCCTCGTTGATCAAATCACTTTCTGTATTTGCTTTAATTTTTTCAATTCCATATTCAGTAGCAAAGTAAGTCTTTATAAATACATACAAAGAATAATCACTATTGTCCGTCTTCTTGTAGATGAACTGCGAGAAGCATTGCCAAAAGCCCTAAAACAAACATCTAAATCTCTACTATATTGTGACAAAAAAATTTATTTCTCAAAAGATGCTGCCATATATCAGCACCTATATAGATGAAATTTCCAGCCACAAAGGCCATTATGTAATTGTTGGTTGCTTCGCCAATAGCTGATAAAGAAAGACCTACTATAACTCCTACTAATGACATTACGTTAACGAAACCGTTGCAAAGAATAGTTTGTATCCCAGTAAATCCACTCTTCATCAGAATACCCACATCCCCAATTTCTCTCGGAATTTAGTGCGCGAAAATGGCAATAAGTAAGGGCGTGTATACTTTGGGCTGCCTACTAGCAAAAGCAACCCCGACTGCGAATCCATCACAAAAGTTATGGACAAAAGAAGATATGATGTTGAGATATCCGGCTGAATGTTTGCCTTTCCAGCTCTACAAACAGTCGTTTTGTTAGTTTTAGTGCTTGATTTAAGTAAGATGGTCTTAGAAATTGTCGTATTGTACGTCTTCTCCATGCTCAGTATGCACCCAGTGTTCATGAGTAATGCCAAAATTTTAAGATGTCCTTTCCAAGATGAGAAAGAAAAGAATAGCAGCCACGAAAATAGCAGAAACTATGTGCTTATTCGTCTATTTAGAAGTATAAGCATCAGGTAGAAGCTCAAAGACGGCATCGCCTATGATGGCTCCGCATCCCAAAGCGTAGATGAGACTGGTAATGATAGCAAAAGCACTCTAAGACACGCATTTTCTGATACTGACGATTAAGGCAGCGGCCACGAAGCCAAGCAAGGAAAGACCTAGTCCTGAGAGTATACCGTAAAGCCAGGCTTGTTCATGAGTAATCATAAGTTAGCTTTATTACAATAATATTAAAGAATGCCCGCACTCGCAGATCTCTATCGGAAAGTCAAATAAATTTAAAAACATCTAGGCATATCGCTATAACAACTCGAACAGTAGTACTCCACTAGCATGGACAAGATCAACTAACTTACTGCTCGAAAGATTTAGGAAATACACGTCACGAAAGAACATTTTATGCAACAGATTTAAAAGACTAAAAGTTAAGCAGTTATGGGATTATAAAACAAATGGAAGTAGTTCAAGAATTACTCGAAAATAGTAAGGAAAACTTTTCTTGGATAAAGTATTGATCAAGATCTGCCTTCGTATTCTTTAGGTCCTCTACAGCTACAGTTGCACAACATAGAAGACAGTGTAGTACGTATTACTGCTTTGCTTTAAAATTTCAAAGAATAAATATTCGGAGACCATTAATGTTAAAAGATAGCAGTGTAGCCTTTGAGAAAGTAGGAAAATCAGAAGTAGTTGAGCCTCAGTTTCAGTCTGCCTATCAATAAGCCATAAAGTGTCATAAAAAAGATAACAACCTAAGAATCTATTTAGATTTCGCCGATAAAAAATAAAAAAGACAAAGCAGAAATGCACCCTGAAAGAGACCAGCCGCAGTCTCAATAGCCGATTAGGGCATTCAATCGAAGCCCTAACAATCAGCCTATTTCTGCTTTCAAAGTGTAAATGGTAAAGTCCCTAAGACTTCTTGCATAAGGCTAAGTAGTCAAATCGCAATTATAGCCGAAATTACAGCTCAAAGATGTAAGAATGAAAAAAAGTGTATCTCCAGTTGTGAGTGTGCGTTCTCCTTTGGTGATTTCTCAGTCGAAAGCGAGGGGCGAAGTTTAATTTTCGATTCGATCCAGCGGGCTTGAAAGAATCAAAAGTTAATAAGTTTTAGGTAGGGGTTATAAAAATTGTTTGTAGAGCTTGCAAAAACAGCAGCTGAGGTTCGATAGACAACGCTATGGATGACAAAAACGATTTTTGTGTAAAAAATATTTTAAATCTATCTAAAAATCGCTTTAAAATTTACTAACATTTTAGTTATTTTTCAATTTTATTCAGATAATGCAAAGAAATCTAAATATCATGGTTTAACTCTTCCTATTTTTGCTAGCATATTTTTGCACTGTTCTTCGGCAACAGTGCACCTACTGAGCAACTCACTCCTTTCTTTTTCTAAATTTTTGATATATTTTTAATAGTACTGTAGTTTCTGATTGTTCGTTGATGGACTCACTGAGACATTGCTCTTCAACTGCTAGACGTCTCTTCGAAGCTGCTAGTTCTATCTTCTCAGCACACTCACATCCATCTTGTTACCATCTTTCAGAAGCAAGGTCAGTTTTCTGTTTTCTTATGCAAGTCTATTGTTTTATTATCTGAGTCTGTTTGCATCGCTGCCTGCGTTGCTTCTTAGATAGTCGTATTCTTGCTTAACTCTGCTTTCCTTTATTATGGCGTCAGTGGGTGTTTTCGAAAATTGATTGCTAGCCATGCCTCCACTGGCTCTCAATCGCCTTACTTACTACTATAATCTCACATTTTTTATTCTCAACTATGACATTTCTTGGGCATCTCCATCGTAGGTAAAGTCAATACTTTTCAGCTTTCGTATAGCTGGTATGTCTGCGCCCTTGGGACTCCACTACTCAAGCAAACCCAGCAATTAACGCATATTGACCTTTAGCGACCCTATCTATCTCTTTTTCAACTGTAATTCTTTCTTTAAGTTGTTAATATTTTACAGATTATCCGTATCTTTTCGCATAAAATTTTATTTAAGCTCTTTAACTATCGTCTAGTAGTCTACATAGTCACATACTTACTGCTTCCTTTTGTAAGTTCCTCTAGTTTTCGTCTGTATTAGTTAGTCTGATTAAGCTATTTGGCTCTTTGTTGTTGATTTTATTTTTAAAGTCCACTGTTTTATTACTAATAGAAACCTACTCGATCATCCAACTACTACACTTTTCTTTGCAATATCTTAACTCTATTCTGCAATTCAAGATTTTAGTTTTACAGCTACAATCTGTCGTAGTCTTTTCCGTATCCGCTAAGACTGGACCCTTTGGCTTTATTTTGAAATCCCACCTACCTTTCGACCATTTCTTTTCTGTATCTTTATATCTAACCCTTGAGGTAAGTGATGGTTTCTTGGTGTCGTTTGTTTTATCTTTTGAGCTAATCTTCCTTTTAGTTCTGCATCTGCATCACTAGTCTGCTTCGGTCATCTATCGAGTTTTTGTTCCCCCAATCTTTTCTCAACTGCTAGTTTTAGTTTGATAAATTAACAACATCCAAACTCAGATTTTGATTGTCTTCCTTCAACTGCTTCACTTACTTTTGCAGCATTATAAAATTTCTCTTCAAAGCCACAAATTAGACCTATAGATCTCTTCTGCTTTAAAGCGCCTAGTTTAAAGATATGGTCAGCTACTGTATTTTTCCTAGGGATTAGTGATAGTTGTTTTATCTCTGGGCCAGTCTGTTTTACACCTGAAGAGTCTTCTTGCCGTTCTCGTAGTCTTTGTTCTGCAGCTTTTACAACAATTTTGTGTTCTAGATTTGGACTTAGACTAAAGATTTGCCAATTTAAAGTTTTTACTATTCACACCGAATCAGCTAAAGCTGCGCTTAAGACTTGGCCTTTAATGCCTGAGCGTACTTATTTTTCAATTCACTGTATTTTTACAACAATCGAGTATAGTCTTACTACGTTCTCATTCTGACCACTTCGTTTTACAAAAACAGTTTTTCTTACTAAACTTACTTATCTGCCGCCCTTTGTCTTCGCAAGTAAGTCTATGCTCTGAACCTTCTTAGCAATCCGAAAGTGTTGGCACTGTTTACTATCGGATACTGTCTTAGACCATCAAATAGCTGCATAAGTCTAAGAGTGGCCCTCGAGCCCTCTATTTACTGACTTCTTAATACAAAATAGAGCACTAAATGCGAATTTCCGCATATGGTTTACTTCAGCAAAGTTCCTATAGCTGAGTCAGTCTCAGGAATAGATTCAGGTATGTGGTTGTACTCATTCACTATCGAAGCAACGTTCAATAAGCTACGAGTCGACAAAGAAGCCTACTTATGTTTCAATGTGCTATGATTATTAGCCAAAAGCTCAACTCCAGGCAGCTCTACCATCTGAAAAGTATTGATTATTTTTCCATCTTCGCCATCACGAATCACAGTTATCTGCAAAATTGACGAATACAAGTCTTTGAACTATAAAACTAGTTTGTTTTTTTGTTTTATTGCTTTCATCATCTCTCGTTTAAGATCATCAGTGGTTTATATAGGCACGGCTGTTATGCTTTGAATCTCAGGACCCTACCAATCGCTTATTCTGGCCTTAAGAGTGCCATATTTGTTTTAAGATAAACAGTCGTAGATCTTTTCTTTGACCATGAGGCCTACTTTGACTCTTACCTCGAATCGCCTGTAATTTTGCCTCAGAGCGGGAAAGAGTCTGTCTGTGAAATGATAGACCATCGGGTACTGTTGTTTGTCGCCATCGAATATCCTTTCTTTGCCAGAAAAAGAAGCTCCAACTAACAAGACTGTTAGATTCATACCTTTGAGCATTAAATCGAGAGAATTAAGCAAACTTCGTTCATGAATTTGCTAATTTTAGAGATTAGGAGGCAAAACTTTTCCACAAGGAGCTACCTATTCTATGACTTAATAAGAAAAAACAAACGTTCGCCTTGATCGTCGAGGACGGTTATCTGATTTGCTGATATTCTTATGTTATCGCGCTCGCTTTTCTACTAGCGGGTCAGCAAAATATATGAGTTTACTGCGGCAGAAACTGATTAGTCCTTATGCAGGGACATTTAAATATAAACAAACAGACTAACAAAGTCACAGTAAAAAATACAATCAAAAGTGAAAAAATTCTATCGAAAATTAAACAAATTACTACAAATCTCTTTGAAAACATAAAAAAATATTATTTTTGATCATGTTTTTAATTAATTTAGTTAAATTCTCAAATG
>Ga0169931_10007220_pt1 | contig 16532 bp, 10 predicted proteins | sample Kivu_15m_20L_FD_129675 | JGI IMG/M metagenome (GOLD analysis project Ga0169931, IMG submission 129675) | Freshwater microbial communities from Lake Kivu, Western Province, Rwanda to study Microbial Dark Matter (Phase II) - Kivu_15m_20L... | ecosystem: Environmental > Aquatic > Freshwater > Lake...
ACCGCCTGCTTTCTTATGTGCCATGGCTTGGTTCCTTTCCGATCAGGCTGCGTTGATGGAGGCAATGCGCAGCACGGTCTGGTGCTGGCGATGGCCATTCTTGCGGCGGCTATTCTGCCGGCGGCGCTTCTTGAAAATCAGAATGCGGTCGCCACGATTCTGTTTCACCACGGTCGCCGTGACGCTGGCGCCAGGCACGGTCGGCGCGCCAATGGAAAGCCCCGCTTCGGTCGCGATGGCGAGCACATCATGCAAAGTCACCGTCGCACCCGGTTCGGCATCAAGCCGTTCAACGGTGAGCACGGCGTCTGGCGTGACGCGATATTGTTTCCCGCCGGTGCGGATTACTGCATAGGTCATGGGGATGCCCCGAAACTCTTTCAAAAGCGTGGCTACCCGGCCCTTGCTCCAGGCAAAAGACCAGCCGCCCCAGGCGCAGAACGCCGGGGCGGAACGGGTGCGCATATAGACGGGCGGGTCCGGCCCGTCAACGCCGGAGATTGCGCCGGGAGGCCGGGGCAATTATAGGGGGCTGGTTCGCGGGGAGGCTGGCTTCCCCGTCCCGCTGGAGAGGTGCCGGAGCGGTCGAACGGGTCGGTCTCGAAAACCGAAGTACGGGCAACTGTACCGTGGGTTCGAATCCCACCCTCTCCGCCAGCTTCAAAGTGAACCCCGCTCTCCGCCCGCCCGATCCGCCCGCTCTTTGGCAGGATTCCTGGGGTTTTTGGGGTTGACCTATTGACCGGCCAGGGCGGGAAAAGCATAAAAATCGCTCTCCGATGGCCAATTCTCTCCGAACCTGTTGACTTGGCCGATTTAGTACGGAGGTCTTAAGCTATTGGAAAAGCTTGAATTTTGTGTGGCGAAAATGTGGCGTGGTTAGCAGTGAACTTGCCTGAGATCCGTACTGGATTTGCGAACCGAAACGATGGCCGTCGGCTTCGCTCATCCAGCCTTTTCCCCCGGCGTGACGGGAGAGGTTGCTTCGCCTGCTGCCTGAAATTCTTTGTAGGCCTTGTCCCAGTCTATAGCTGGGAAGGCCTCACGGAGGCTCGCGAGGAAATCCGGCTTGTTCAGGGTCTCGAATGTGACGTCCTTGTAGGTCTGCTTGAGCTCCATTTTCTTGATCAGCTCATCCGCTGTAGGGATGACACCTTCCAACTGCTGCCGTAACCAGCGACTGGCGTCCTCATCGGTGGGGTTGGTCGAAAGCAGTTGCCCGCGGAATTTGTCGGGCGGTTTCGCTAACACGGCTGGAACGTAATAGGCGACGATCTCATCGCGGGACGCATTGAGGCTGCCTTGAAGCTTTTCTTTCACCGTCGCCTGGAATTCCTCCAGCTTGGCGCGCAGTTCATCAAGCCGCTGCTCAAACAATGCCTTCTGCGCCTTCAGTAGCACACGCCCGTGGTCCTTCCCGAGTGAGGGCGTAAAATTGTCCCGGATGCCCTTCAGCGCATCCTCAATATGCTTTGAGGACAGCTCGCTTTCGCGTTCGATTAGGTCGAACGTCGTGTTGAACCGCGACTGCGCACCCTGCGGTGCTCCAAGGTTCTGGATGACCTTGGGAATCGCCAGCTTGCGGCGTTGTATGGCTGCGCCGGTAAGATTCAATTCCACATATTGCAGGTAGGGTTCAAAAACGCGCACCTGGCGGGCGACGTCGAACTTCACCGGCGGCGCTTCCGTCAGGCTCTGCTCGACCTTGGCGAATTGTGTCGGCGGGATATCCTGGGACCGAACCTCAACAGCTTGTTCCTTGATCTTTTCTCGCTCCTCTGGCGTCTTGGCCATCGCTACAGCGATCGCCTTGGCGGCCGGGGAAAGCCGAGCGAGGGCTTCCCGCACCTGCTCCGGCGACAAACGGAGCGCGTTGGGGGCTTCGGTCTCCCGCCGGTCGGCCTCAAGGTAACGCGCGATGGGCGTGAAGATGAAGCCCGTGTCGTCAACCACCAGTAGGCCGGTACGCAGCCCTGGGGTTGATCGCACGGTGATCCCGGCGCCTCGGAGAACCGCTACAGCAGCGAGATCCCCGAACCCCATGCGCATGACGCGTTCATCGAAGTCCAGGATCACGGTGATCAGGACCGGATCAAGGTGCTTCGCCAAGCGGGCCAGGGCCTCGGCGGGTTCTTGCTGGATCCCCGGTGCCGCATAGCAGACCGATACTTGGGCACCGCCGATGCACGACGCCATTCCCGCCGAGTCCAGCGAGACAAACATCGGACCAGTCACTGCGGCTTACCCCAGCGCGGGTCTACTAGTGCCGCGTCCAATTCGCGGCCTGTGAGCCGCGTCTTGACCTGGTTGGGACCAAGGATGCTACGAAATACACGTAAATCAGCAATCTGGTGGCCGTCCCATTCCGGATAGCCCCCAATCCGCCCAAAAACGCTTTGAAGTCGATGAGCCGTCGGGGTCTGGTCACTCGCCAACCGATGAAACTTCCCATTGAGATCATCCGTATCTGGCTCAAAACAGATGAGTAGCCGGCCGAGCTCGTCGACCAGCCGGAGCCGTGCAGCTTCATTCTGGGCTGCGGCTTTCGATGCAGCCGCGGTTGTGGATCGGTCGGCCATATCTGCGACTTTGCTCTGCGCAGCGAGGCGCAGCTCCGCTCTAGCGGCCTGCCAGGCTCCTATTGGGGCCTCCTTGCCATCCCAGGACGCCACAAGAGTCTTGAGGTCGGCGAAGGACCTGACCTCCTGCATTCCCCCGTCACCCAACCATGCGCAGAGCGTGACCCGAAAGGAGCCCGCCTCGGCGGAAACCAGTAGCAGTGGTAGCCGCTCACCAGGCTGCTGTAGCTGCTGCCACATGGCGTGTTGCCGCTGATCAAGCCCGTCTACGCAAGCGGCATCTGGGCTGGCTGTAATCGCAGACGGATGCGTCACCAGACGCAGCGGCCCATCACCGATCCTGTGCAGTGAATTGCTTTCCGCCTTTACGGCTACTGCAGTCCCGTCCAGAGCTGCGAGAAGCGCTTCAGTATCGTTCGCTGAGACCAAGGCCTGCTCGACAGGCATCGGTACAGCCTCGTCCTCGGGGAATGCTTGCATCAAGGTTGGATTGGCGCGGATTTCTTCTGCAGCTCGGGCAAGGGCTTCCTCGTCAACCTCAGCGCGGCCGATCAGCATGCGCAATGCCTGCGAGAGCACAGGCTGCATAGGTCCGACAAAAGTCTCAAAAAGCCCGCAGCGTAACGCGAGTGCCTTGTAAACCCTCTCATCAACGCTGTTTTTGAGGAAAAGGTTGACTACGGGAAGCACGGGCAGCTCCTGCCCGATGCGGTCGATGCGCCCAATGCGTTGCTCGACCTTCGATGGATTCCAGGGCAGGTCAAAATTGATAAGGGCCCCAGCGGCTTGCAGGTTCAATCCTTCGCTCGCTGCATCCGTGCAGACAAGAACCTTGATTGTGCCGTCACGGAGCGCCTTGGTGACACCCTCTTTCGTGGTCGAAATCCAATTACTTCCCGAGCGAAGTGCCCCTCCGTCGCCTGAATAGGATGCCACTAATGCGCCGAAGGCACCCAACAGGGCGTCCCGAAGATACTCCATCGTATCAGTATAGCTCGTGAAAATCAGAACAGCCCTGCCGTCTCCGGCTAACTTCTTGGTTAGCTCAACTAAGCGATCACGCTTCGTATCAAGGGCGCCAAGCACAGTGATGCGTTCAAGAAGATCATCAACCTCGATTAGTTCGGCACGTGCTTCCTCGGGCGTCTCAGGTAACGCTGAGGTGAGCTTCATATTCAATAAATCTTCAAGTTCCTGTGCATCATCAATGTCCAAACTTGGATCAGGCGCATGCTGCGCTATCACAGCTTTCAGCCCAGTTGCACGCCGTTCAAGGCTATTGCGTAGCGCCATTGGTGAGCTGGCGGCGCGTCGGCGATAAATCGTCATGACGAAGCCCTTGCCGGGCTTCTGGCTTTCCAATTCGTCAAATCTGCGATCAATATACTTGGTCACTGCCTCATAAACGGCGCGTTCTTCCGCTGCTTCAAAATCAAACGGATCATCCTTCACGTCCCTTTTCGGCGGTGGACGATCGAGTAGACCCATCTCGAAATACTTGCGTAGCGTCCGCCTCGTGTTACGGTGCATACGCCTGGCTAGTGGTGAGCAGGTGCGCAGCCAACGCACCGCTTCCTGCCGTAATGCCGCAGGCAGGAACCGCAACGCCTGAGCGAAGGCATCCGCATCATCGAGAGGTGGCAAGCCCAAGTTGGTCGGCGCAGGCGGGCAATCTGGTGTCGCGGCGAGGATGCGCGCCACGGCGATAGCTTCGCTGCGTGGCAGCGCGCCGCGTTCCAGGCTTGCCAGCGCCTCGTAGAAGCGGCGGACAACATGAAAGCCTGAAAGCCAAAGACCTCCCTCACCGAGTACCTGCAGAAGATCCCATGGCTCCCAGGGATGAGTCTGCATTGGTGTCGCGGATAAAATCATGAAGCTGCGCGCCTGGCCCTTCATCTGCATCTGCCGCAGCAGTCCAAGCAGTAAGGTCGGCGTATTAAATTCCCCTTCGATCTGGTTGGCGCGTCGCGCAGCATGGCCTTCGTCCAGCAGCACGAGATCCCAGGGTGTCGCATTCAGCAATGTTGGCAAGTTGCCTTCTGAGCGCGCCGTCTCGCGGCTCAGAAGAAGAAGTGGCTGTTCCAATGCCTCGGCCAAGCCAGAGATCGCTTGCTTCGTGCCATCTGGCCAAATGAGCGTCTTCGCACCCTCCATCCGCGGTACGCGCAGGCCGCCTTTTTCGCGAAGTTCGCCCTGCCACTGGGGCAGGAGATTGGCGGGGGGAAGAATCAGCGCGCGCTTCACACCGCGACCGGCAAGCAGACGTCTTAGCGCAAGTATCGCTTCGACCGTCTTGCCCATCCCTACCTCATCGCAGAGCAAACGCCCTTCCGGCCATGCCGCAGCCGTTTCTGCCACCACGTGCCGCTGATGAGGCCAGAGCGTGACGGGCGCCATCGCGTCGCAGGTCGCCGCTCCGCCCTCAGGCATATATGGTGCTTCGAGGGCATAGCCCCACAGCATCGCGGCACGCTGGCGGCGGAGGTTGTCTTCTGGTTCCGCTACCAGTGGTGCTTCCGGTGCCAGTTTGATCAGCTCATCCCGCACCGCATCCGGCAGTGGCACAGCCGCGACGGCTGGATCGTCGCCCGACCACAACAAATCGAACTCGTCGCGGAAGTGCGCGTGGCGGTCAGCGTCATCCCAGCTTTGGCTGATTTCAAGCTTCTCATAGTTGCCGCGAATGCCCTTGGCACTCTCGTTACCGCTTCCAGCGAAGACCACAGCGTCGCCAGCGGCGTCCACAAATAGCCCAAACTTGGCGTGCAGGATGCCATCGCCCTGCCGCATGACGCCGACCTTCATTTCCAGCCAGCCTTCGCGCGCCAACCAGGCCAGCATTTCCAGCCGACCTTTCTGTAAGGCGGTCTCCGGCGTGCCAAGGCGCGCGAGCAGCGCACCAATCAACGGGGCTTCATTGCCTGCATCCAGGAGCGCCCGTACGTCAGGCTCGGCCAATTCCTCATTCACTAGCAATCGTAGCGCAGGTTTTTTGGTGATGGTGCCATCGACGATGCGCTGGATGAACGCACCAAAACCGGAAGCCGCAGCCGCGAGGACGGACGAGGAGAAGTAGGCGCAGCAGCGATCGTATCGCACCGCACGGCGCAGCCCAGGCTCGTAGAGTCGGGCGACCAGCTGACCGTCCGGAGCGCGGAGAAAGCGCGGCCAGTTAACCTCGCGGAGCGAGCTACTCATTCCTCCCCCTCATCCTCCTCATCATCGTCCTCATCTTCATCTTCGATCTCCACCTCCTCTGCATCATCGCTGGGCGTGGCGGATTTGGTGATGAGGTCTAGTACCGACTGGTCGGGTTTTTTCTCTGTCCAGTCCGGCGGGGTCAGGGCGAAGACGGGTTGCAGCATGGCGTGCCAAGCACGGAATTCGGCGAATTTCTGCGCTACCGTATTCTTTTCGCGGCGCACGGCGAGCGGGGCCGCGCGTAGCAGGGCCTCAATCAACCGAACGGTCGGGTCGCCAAGCTTGATGCCATGCCGTGTCGCGAAGGACCGTGCGGCACCAATGCCTGCCGCGCCGCCGCCCGCATCCAGATAAGTCAACGCCAGGGCCTGCGCCTTATCCAGATCGGTTCGGAAAACAGTATCGCGCGGATGGATCTTCAGCGCATCGGCCTTCCTTATCCTTTTGCTCTTGCCCGGCTCCAATCCAAATAAAAGCTGCTGCGCCTCGGCTTCCGTCAGCGGTTCGGCACGCCTGCGGTCTGCGGCAGAGAGGATATTCACCTTGTCCGCCTTCACAGTAATAAGGCCAGCCAATTCAAGGCTGGAGACATCCATACCCACCGCGTGGCCGAGCAGTTTTGCTTCATTAAAACGAAATTCGGCTGCGCCAAGGGTGGCCCAGCATAACAGCGCGAATTGGGCTTCCCCTTCCACGCCCTGCAAGCCGCCCTGTGCCAATTGGCGAATGCGCCAACCCGCGACTGCATCGGCTGCGATATCAATGGCGGCGCCGACATTAACCGGCTCACCCGTATCGGTGCGGACCTGGTCGTAGGCCGAGAAGACCTCCATGGCCGGACCGAAGCTACCGACAAGCTGGTCCACCGGATTCAGACCCTCGGCCGAGAGTCGCTCTGCGGCGGCTTCTGCTACGGCGCGGATGCGCGCTTGCATCGCCGTATCGAAATAGCCCGTGCCGGCGTGATCAGGACGGACCCGTGCGACGAGGATGACAGTAGACTGGGCCGCGTTCTTCTTTGCTTGGTGGAGGCTGTGCGCACCCTCCGTCATGACCGGCCACGTCGCAGTGATGGTGAAGCCCGCCTCGATCAGAGAAGCGAAGAGTGCCTCCCACGCCTCCTGCTTCTTGTGTGTGAACATCACGGTGAGCACGCCGTCCTGTCGCAGCACGCGATGCAGTTCGGTGAAGACCTTGGTCATCAGGGACTGGTAGTGCGCCTGCGCGGCCGCCGCAGCGTCCTTCGCCTTCTTGGCACCCGCACGGAAGCGGGCATCATTCTTTACCGCCTCCTCGGCATTTTCGCAGAGGAGGGAGGAGAACCATTCGGGGCGCCGATGACCCTGGCTGCGCTTTAGCCAGACATAGAAGAAGTCGGCAAGCTCGCTATACTGGACGTTGTCGGAATATGGCGGGTCCACGACAATGGCGTCGAGGGAGTGATCCGCGAGATGGATCAACGAAGCCGCTGACCCTTGAGTCATCTCAACTGGCTTAGCCCCTTCAGCACGAGCTAGTGTTGCTACCTCCTGATATGCGGAAACCGCACTATCGAGCGCCCATGCTAACCCGCCGCTGGCAACGACTGGAGCCATCTCTGCGAAAGTTAGCTTAAATGCAAAATCGTGCCTGTCGAAAACTGAGCGTACAGTCTGCGCGAGAATGTTCCAGGAGGACAGGTTCGAGTTCCAGTTCGCCAGTTTGTCCAAGACGAACGCCAGCAAGTGAACCACCGCCTCGCCCATCTCCTCACCATCTTCAGCAAGGATTTCGGTACGAAGTGCCTGCAATTCCTCCATCAATACGCCAAAGCCGAGCAACTGCCGTGGGCTGAACATGTCGGCCCAGCGCGGCATGCCATAGGTGCGGGGCCGCGCGTCAGTTGTGATCTGTGGATACTCTTCGGTTGGGATCAGGTTCCGCGCCTCCCAATCTCCGCGCCATTGCTGCAATTGCGCTTCCGCAGCGTCGAGCACGTCAAGGTCGGCCTGCTGCGGCGGGCGAAACTTAAGGCCCTGCGGCGTCTTCATCGCAACAGCGTAGAGTGCGCTGCCCATTCGCCCTGCCTGCGCCTGTGCCTTGATCCATTCCGCGGGGATCACCTCACCCGTGAATAGGCTGATGCCCTTACCCTTTGCATAGGTTCGCACCGGCGGCGCAGCCAGCGCGCCTGGTCCGACTTCAATGGGCCTTATCTCTGTCGTCCAGGTGCCACCTGCCTTGTCCACTACAGGCTTTGCGGCCTCGGCAATGCCGCCCTTTGGCTTCAGCAAATGCCAATCAGGCACCAGCGGTGTCATGTGGCCAGTTGTTGGGCAGGGCACCGTACGGGCAAAAATATAGCAAAGAGGCGGGATATCACCATAAGTTGGATCGGTGACCGTTGGGAAGAATCGCTCCATTTTTAAGGTGAAGCGCTTCCTCCAAATCGCTCCCCAATGGCGCGCACGATCTGCCAGCTTTGGCCCAAAACGGAAAGGGTAATCAAGCGTGGCTTCCAGCACGCTACAGGCGACCGGGTTGTACTCATTCGCTATGGTTTCAAAGCCAAGGCGCGCACTCTCCAGCGGGATGGAGCCACCACCGGACATCGGGTCCATTACCGTCGGTAGATGTCCCCAGAGCATTTTTGCAGCCTCATGCGCTGCGGTAATGTCCTTGGCCCTAAGCGGAGCACGAAAAGCGCGCATGCCGTGGGGATTGACAATTTTTGTGCCGCTCACACGCGCAGCCGCCAGCATTTCCTCACCGGCCACGATATATGCAGATGGTCCCCAAAATCCCATCAACCGCTCAAATGTCTCGCGCGGGAAATCTGCGGGGAGTACACTTGCCAGCACAGCAGCGCGGCTGGCTGCAAGTGGGCGGCGCGCCCACCACACGTGAAACCGATTCGGCCCCGGATGTCTGCCAGAGCTATTCTCCCGCATGCACTCAACACCAAGAGCGGCAGCTGGCAGCCAGTCCTCGATCAATAGTCTTGGCCGTTCCGCCTTGTTGCCGTCCGGCATGTCCTGTTTCCCCAATTCTACTTCACGGCTTCAGTGATAATGCGCAGCGCCCGCACCCAGCGCAGCCCACGGCCATCCTGCATGCGACCAAACCAGAAAGCGGCCTCGGCCGCGTCAGCACCGCGGAAATGCTCCGCTGACTTCGACAGGCGGCGGGCTTCACGAAGGCCCTTGGCCACAATGGCAAAGCCCGCCACGCGCGCGCCCCAATCCGCATCAAGCGGCTGGTATGGTCCCGGTTCCAGCTTCGCCTTGCCGCCATTCGCTTTCAGTGCCGCGCGCAGCAAACCGGATGATGCAGTCAGCGCCAGGGGCGACAATGCCGCCACCCGATCGAAGCGTTCTTCCATCCGGTTATTCACGCGGCGCCGATAGACAATGGCCGCAAGCCCCGCGCGCCGCTGCACGACGCGGAGGGCGAAGGGTGCTGCCCGCGTCGCCTGGACCTGAAGTGAAGCCATTGTGTCAGGCCGAAAGCGGCGCGAAACGCGCTTCAATGGTGGCGGTATCTGGTAGTTGCATGAACAGGCTCCGTAACATGGCGCCCAGGTCAGCCTTGCCGTCCTTGCCGAAGCCCAACACCAAAGTCACGCGGATGGAGCTACCCGGCGCCAAGGCATTCCCCAGGGTCTGCGCCATAGTCAGCGGTTTAATGGCAGAAGCAACCTTTGTTTCGGCAACACTGAAGGTTAGTTTACCACCATCCTTCATATCACCGGTCAGATCAGCTTCAATGGTGATGTCCGCAGCACCAAGCGGGCTTGCCGCACCAAGCGCCTTTTGCGCATCCGCTGCACTCAGGCAGGTGATGCGCAGCGTGATCAGCTTGCGCTTATCGGCGTGGCCAGAAGCGATTTCTGTGTCTGTTGTGGTGGTTGCGCCCGCACCCTTGGGCGGTGGTGGGGGGATCGGCAGGCTGCCCGGCGGGGGCATGGCTTCCTGTCCGCCTGATATCTTCAACCAGTCTTGTGCCGTTGGGCTGCTGGCTTCCGCGACGCGGGTCGCCTCATCCATCGGAAGTGTGGTCAACTTCCGCCCTTCATCGCGCCTACGATGGCCATTGGTTGTATAAACTGCGCCATTGGCATCGAAGGCAGTTCCATCTTCCTGGCGCACCGCAAGCTTACCGTCAGCAACGGCGCGCAGGATGGACGTACGCACCACGGTTGCATTCGGCACCAAACGCAGCCCCTGCGCCGACAGAAAGCGCCGTTGCAGCGCCGCTGCTGAACGTGCCTCTGGCTCATCTGCCAATGGTACGGCGCCGCTGAAGACCAGGTCCACGAAGCGATCAGGAAAAAGGCTGTCGGTGTCGCCGTAGATGAGTTTGCGATCCTCAACGAAGGCCTTCACCGCGTCCTGACCGGAGGGAAGCTGCATCGGCGGCGTATCGGGCGGCGTGATGAAGCGTTCATCAATCGTGAGGACCGCGCCGTCAGCAAGGACCAGTCGGTTGAAAGCGCGCGCCGCTTCAAGGCGTGTCGCCTTCCGTAATTCCGGGACTTGCTTCTTGAGTTGTTCACGCGCCAGCTTGCCGCCTTCGCTGTTGGTCTGCTCGGCTTCGATCGCCTCGGCAGCCATTAGGCGCTGAATGCGCTGGATGGCCTTCTCTACACCATTAGCGTCGGGGGCCACGGCAAGAATCGCGTTGCGGTAGGTGCGCATCGTCTCCGCACCTGGGGTGTCGTCGGTGTAGGTGACGACTGATTTCGCGATTTCCTCATTCTCGCAAAGGGCGAGTTGCAGTTCGGGGCGCTCTGGCACTGCCTTGGCGTTGGGTGGCCAGGCCAGCAGCTTGGCGAAGGCGCCTTGGAAGGACTTCTGGACCTCGGTCTTGAGCCGATCGAGAGCGTCTGCGCGCGGCACCTGCCCCATGCGTTCTTCGATTTGCTTAAGGATGTTCGGCTCGTAGCGGAATTGCCAAGCATTGGCGCTACCGCTCATTGGATAAAGGTGCCAGCAGGCCCCGGCCAAACGATCAAGCGCTTGGGCGGGTTCGTCGCCGCCATCTTCGGGGCGTACGACGGCAAGAGTGAGGTCCGCCGGATCAAGGCCACTATTGCCTTCCAGCGGCAGGCTTTCGAGGAGAAGGGCAGATGCAACGCGCCGGTGGTGTCCCCAAGTGCCGCCATCAAGCTCACCGGCGTGACCTTCAACATCTGCGCCGACCGCGGCCCTGAATTTCTCACGACCAAGCCGTTCGAGAAGGTCGTCCTGAATTAATGGGCTGGACCAGTTGATCTCACCGGCTGTGATGATCTCAGGGTTGCGCTCGGGATTATCCCAGACGCCGCGGACCATGCGGGCGAATAGGCGAAGCGTGCCGCGCGAAAGATTGTAGTCTGGCAGAACGCGAAGACGTTCCTCGGCAGTCTTGATCAGGCGGGGATGAAGCGGATAGCAGGCGCGCAGCCGTTCCGCGTATTTGGGGGACCGTGCTTCCTCTGGCACCAGCGTCGGGTGGTCCATGGCGATGCGCTGATAAAGGGAATGGTGATCGGCGGAGGCTTTCGCAGCAAAGGCGGGATCCACCTGGTCGAACAGCCGCCGGATGATGACCTGTGCGGTTTCATTGCCGATCGGCTCGATGACGGTGGCCTGGCGACCAGTTTGCTGTTCCAGCATTCGTGCCAGATGCGCAAGACGTGCGGCGCCCTGCGCATTGGCGGGCTGGTCCTTTGGATCGGTGATGACAAGGACCGTTTGTTTGCGCGTGGCAATTGCCGTCATCAGGGTGCGAAGGAAGCCGATCAGATTGCCGATTTCTTGCTCAGTGAGCTTGTCCATATGCAGGACGAGCTCATCAAGGAGAATGAGCGTCGGCTCATTGGGCAGCCATGACTCGACAGTCTGTTCATCGGGCGAGGCTGCCGCGCTATTGGTGGGGCCGAGGGCGTTAAGCGCGCTCGGCCCGCCGAGCTGAAAGGCCAATTCGGCGGCAAGGCTTTTAGCCTCAAGATCCCCATGTCGCGCGAAAACTGGGTAGCCAGCGCCTTCGGCGTCAATGGCGCAAACGCGAACAGAGAGGGGGCGACCAGCCGGGGGTAGGAGATCGGTGCCTTTGGTGGGGTCACCAATCACCTTGGCGAGGTGCCAAAGGGTCATGAGCGCATGGGTCTTGCCGCCGCCGAAGCCGGTTGAGAGCCTGAGGATAGAGCCGCCTTCAGTGGTTGAGGCGAGGCGACCGAATACGTCACGGCAGAGTTTGGTCAACGCGGCGGTGGGGTGGGTGTTTTTGAAGAACTGGTCAGGGTCGCGATAGATCAGGGCGCCGTCATTACGAATGAGTTTGCCGAAACTGGCGGCAAAGATGGCGTCATCCAATTCGCCTTGTAGCACATCGTCGCGCGGCTTACTGCCTTCTTTGACGCCCATAACGCTTAGTTCTCCCGGCCAGAACGGATCAAAAATTATAGGAAGGCAGTCCCAAAACTCTACGGGTGGGGAGATGCGCTGTCCTCTCAGATCAACATCTTACCCCAGCAGGCCGAGGTTGTGAAAGATTTAAAGGTCCGCAGGGGCCTACTGCGGGCGCAAGAGGGGGCTTTTGGTGGGGTTAACCGTCATGTTTCCGAGATTTCGGCTATTGCGATGCAGCCTGGGTGCAGATGGTCTCACCGTCATCAGCCTCTCGAGAAGCACGGTAATTTCATGGAAGCCGCAATTCAAATCTCTATGCGGTCTCAGCGTGTGAAAACGAAGCGCTTATCTTCAGCAATGCCGAAAATATCTGCGAGCAAAAGTCGATTGGTCTCATCTCGGACCAAAATATAGCTGCCAGCGTTCGAGTCACCGAGGATAGCAAAGTGGATTTTCGTCTCGTCAAGTTCAGAAAAAGCCGCATGTAATTCGGATTCTTCCTGTTGAATAAGTGTCGTGATCCAAGCGCCTTGTAGCTGAATATAGGGATTTGCTGGCTTGAACTTCGCTTCTAAACTTGCAAAGAGACGGCGTGTTTCATGACGTGGATCGGCTATCACAGCCTCAGTGGCGGGATTATCCATCTGTTGAATAAAGTCGAAGGTTCGACTCTTTACATCAATCAGAATTTCTCGCTTCCCTATTGGCCCAATCAACCAATCAATCGTCTGATTCCCCGAGCCCCTGCCCGAGACCTCAAAATCAACAGGTATAGTTTCACTAAGATTCAGAACAGGAAACATCTCTGCGATTACCTCAGCATGCTTCTTGGAATTATCTAATCTCGCGAGGTATTCGTGAAGCTTGGCAGGCGACAGACGCCGAGTACAGCAGCTCAGAACACGCAACAGTTCATCAACGCGTCGCCACATATGGGTGCCATGTAATAGTGCTCTCTCAAATTGGAAATGGTGACCAAACTCATATCGCCATAAATTCTGCGACCGGTCGAAAAAACAATTTGCGTTTGAAAGGTTGTTTGGGATTGATTTCAGCAAATCCGATATCTGATTTTCGCCAAAACCAAAAGCGCGCGCCTTCGCGGCTAAACACGTCGTGAGCGGTGCGAGACCTCCAACGATCTCAGGACAAACACTCAGTATTTGCATGGATTTTCTACTTTTGATTGCTCTGCGGAGAACTTCGATTCACCCTCCTAGCTAGTGGATGAGTTTGAACGAAACGGTCTGCGATGGTCAATCGGCAAAAAGTCTTGATCGGTCACTCGACTGTTCCGTCCACCCGACCGGCGCCCCCTCCATCAACCGCGGCAGCATCACTCACGACGCCGCCGCGCCGGGGCGACCCACTCGCGCGGCGGGCTACCTGGCAGCGCCTGCTCGCGCTGGGCGATGGCCGTGTCAGGGGCGTTCGTGAACACGCCATTCACGCCGTTGCGGAACATTGTCGCATGCAGGTCGGGATTCGCATTGGACAGGGTATAAACATGCACGAACAGCCCCGCCGCGCGCAGCCTTTGCAGGCAATCCGCATCGGCTTGGGCAGCCTGGGTGCCGACGCCATCAGCGCGCGCGGCAATCGCTGGGATATCCGCCCTGGTCGGGCATTGCGGGGAAAGCTGCACCACCGGCAGCGTTGATTGACGCGAGAGGTAGGCCACCACCTCACTATCGAAAGACTGCAGAATCACATTGCCGCGGCGGCCGTCGAACAGCCTGCCATGGCGGGGATGAGCGAGCTCGGCCAGCATCGCATCCGCCAAAGCGCGGTTATAGCTGTTGAGGCCCTGGCCGATGGTCTTCACCTCCGGATAGACACCCACGATGCGCCCGGTGGAGGCGTGGAGCGTGCGCAACTCATCCAGCACCTCAGCGAAGCTCGGTACCCGCAAGCCTGCCGGACCGGCCCCAGGTGGCGCATAGGCCGCGCCCCCGCGAGAGATGGCCTGCAGGCCCTGCAACTGCCTGAAGGTGATTTGATCGATGTTGCTCGGCAGGGTGGGATGGGATGCGATATTCGTGGTCGCGCCGAGCGCGCGGTCATGGCGGGCCACTGCGATGCCATCGGCGGTCAGCAGTAGGTCAGGCTCGATGAAATCGGCGCCCTGCCGGATGGCAAGGCGATAGGCCTCCATCGTGTGCTCGGGCAAGTATTGGCTGGCGCCGCGATGGGCGATGACCAGCGGGCGCTCTCTGGCCGATTGGGCCGTAGCGTTGCAGGTGAGCGCGACGAATAGCGCCAGTGTGAGACTGGAAAGATGCGACGGCATGGAACTTTCTTTGCTCTGATACGGTCCTTGGCGTTGATGAAAAGCCTAGCCCGGCGCATGCGTCCGAGACAATTGCTGCCGCGCGCCGCCTGGTCGCCATCAAGCGGCGCCGGTCACGGCAATGAGCAGGCTGCCTGCTGTGTCCACTCCATCGGCACCCCCTCGAGTAACCCTGGCAGCGTCACTCCCTCCGGCTGCCGCCCATCCAGTATCGCCTCCACCATCTTCGGCGCCAGCAGCGTCAGCCGCAGCATGCGGGAGACATAGGACGGGTTGATCTTCTCCGCCGCCGCCAATTCGTTGATCGTAGCGAAATCGCCCGATTCCAGCATTCCCCGCCACCGAAACGCCCGGGCCACGGCCTTGATCAGGGTGATATCCTGCCGGGCTTCCAACGCCATGACGCCGTTGGTGACCATGGTCTTCCGCCCGCCGCGCAGTTTTTTCCGTAGCGGGATGACCACGGTCAGGGTCTGCGCTGCCTCACTCATGCTGCCACCCCCTGCGCGGCAAGGTCGCGCACCAAGCCGCCGAGCCCGTCCAGCCGCAACCGCACCGCAGCCCCCTCAGCCCGGACATCGACCCGTTCCACCAGCAGCCGGACAATCCGCGTTCGCTCGGCCGGGAATAGCTCGTCCCATAGGGGCTCAATCCGTTCCATCGCCTGCAGCACCTCCTGCTCCGTGACCTCCGGCGCCATGCCTCGTGCCGCACGCCGTGTGCCGACCAGCATTTCGGGCTGGCGCAGCAACGCGCGCACCTGGTCGGTCACGGCGGCCTCAATCTGGCCAGCCGGCAGCCGCGCGATTGCGGGCCTTTCTGTGACCGGCCCTTTCAGCAAAGCCTGGCTCACATAGTAGCGATACCGCTTGCCGCTGCGGCCCCGACTATGTGCCGGCGACATGGCGTTACCATCGCTGTCAAAGATTAGGCCGCGCAGCAATGGCGCGGTGGTGTTGCGCGATCGGTTGATCCGGATACGCGGATTGATTTTCAGGATGGCCTGCACCGCATCCCACTGCGCTTGCGTGATGATGGCGTTATGCTCGCCGGGATAGGAATTCCCCTTGTGCACCGCCTCGCCCAGAAACACCCGGTTGGTCAGAATGCGATAGACGTCGCTCGTATTCATGGGCTTGCCGCGTTTGGTGGTGGCGCCCTCGGCACGCAACACGCGAACCAGCTTCGTGGAGGATTCCAACTCAGCAAAACCCTGGAAAATGCGCCGCACCAAAACGGCCTCGGCGTCATTCACCACCAGCTTGCGGTCGCGCACATCATAGCCCAGCGGCACAAAGCCACCCATCCAAATGCCCCGCTTGCGCGATGCGGCCACCTTGTCGCGAATGCGCTCGCCGATCACTTCGCGTTCGAACTGGGCAAAGGAAAGCAGGATGTTCAGCGTCAGCCGCCCCATGCTGGTCGTGGTATTGAAGGATTGCGTGACGGAAACAAAGGTCACGCTATGCGCATCAAACACCTCAACCAGCTTGGTGAAATCAATCAGCGATCGCGACAGGCGGTCAATCTTATAGACCACCACAACATCAATCAGCCCGCCTTCAATGTCGGCAATCAGGCGCTGGAGTGCGGGGCGTTCGAGCGTACCGCCAGAAATACCACCATCATCATAGCGGTCATGCACCAGCACCCATCCCTCGGCGCGCTGGCTTGCGATGAAGGCCTCACAAGCCTCGCGCTGCGCATCGAGGGAGTTGAATTCCATGTCGAGCCCTTCCTCACTCGACTTTCGCGTATAGACAGCGCAGCGCAGCTTGCGCGTGGCCGCGGATATCGCGCTGACCTGTTTTGCGTCGCGCTTCATGCGGCGAGGCCCCGGCTGGACCGCAACCCAAAGAATACGCGCCCATTCCAACGCGTACCGGTAATGGCGCGCGCAATGGCCGAGAGCGATTTATATGGTTGGCCCGCATACTCATACCCGGTGCGCGTCACGGTCACGACATACTCGACACCCTGGTATTCGCGGATCAGCATCGTGCCAGCGATCGGCCTGTCATCGCCGCGCATGCGACGGATGGTGATTTTGCCGCCATCGAATTGCTGGCCCAGCGCTTCAAGCCGCGCCAG
>Ga0169931_10007221_pt1 | contig 16529 bp, 10 predicted proteins | sample Kivu_15m_20L_FD_129675 | JGI IMG/M metagenome (GOLD analysis project Ga0169931, IMG submission 129675) | Freshwater microbial communities from Lake Kivu, Western Province, Rwanda to study Microbial Dark Matter (Phase II) - Kivu_15m_20L... | ecosystem: Environmental > Aquatic > Freshwater > Lake...
ATCTGTAGTTGTAAAAGTCAGCGTATTTGGGTCACTTTCTTTTTCTTTTGCTGCATCGCTGTACTCGAGTAATTGAACGCGACCAATAGGATATTGTAAATCTGTATGCATACAACTGAAAATACTTTATAATTAATTAATTGTTTCTTAAAATAGTTAATATTGAAGTCAAAATTACATAAACTATTTTAGCACAAACATAGACCTTATGACCCCTGTTCGAATACCTCTTTTGTGCTTCTATCTTTTAATCAGTTCAGGTTTATTGGCACAGGTTGATTCTACCAAACAGCTTCCTGCAATATTTGTTACAGCTACAAGAACAAAAATTAGCATCTCTAAAACTCCTTTTTCTGTTTCTGTATTTGATTCCTCTAAAGTCAAGCAAAATCTCTTGCGTACTGTACCTGAAAATTTAATTGGAATGTCCGGTGTGTTTGTTCAAAAAACAAATCACGGAGGCGGATCACCTATTGTTCGAGGACTTACCGGGAATCAAAATTTATTATTGATTGACGGATTTCGCCTGAATAACGCCATTTTCAGGTATGGGCCTAATCAATATTTGACGTTATTAGATCCCTACCTTGTTGAAAGAATCGAGGTAGTAAAAGGAACTGGTTCTGTTCAATTTGGTAGTGATGCTTTAGGGGGTGTAATTAATGTCATTACCCGACAACCTCGCTTATCCGTTAAACCGGCCTTTTCAAGTACTTTTTTGCTGCGTGGAACCAGTCAGGGAATGGAACACACAATGCGTCCTGAAATTCAGTTCAGCAATAAAAAAATCGCGACTCTTGTTTCTGGAACATTTAACGATTTTGGGGATCTTAGAGGGGGCGACACTTCGGGTTTTCAAAGGCCATCTGGTTATCGGCAGTATTCTTTGGATGTACGAACTACGATTGTGCCTGGGAAAAATTGGAGTATGCAAATGGGACTATCAAATGTTAATCAACATGATGTTCCGTTATATCATAAATATCACTTGGAAAAAGTAATCCTCTCTAAATCTGCGTTATTGCGAAGAAATATGATTTTTTTAAAAACCCAGAAGAGCTACTCATATGGTGTAATTCGATCGTTTGCTTTTGATATTTCGCAACAGCAATTAACTGATCATAGACTTTCTAAGACAAAAAGCAGCAGCCCACTGGTGAAAGAATTTGATACTGTTAACAGCATGTCAACTGCAACGGATATTATTACAGTATTTACAAAATTTTGGAGTGCCAATACGGGCGTGGAATTGAATTGGGATTTTGTGAAAAGCACCCGTTTCCAATTTAATACGCCTACAGATATAATTCCACGAAGAGGACTTTACCCCAATGGATCCAAGTATAAAAGTTTTGCTACTTTTAATTTACATCACTTTACGTTTAAAAAATTGCAAATTGAGACTGGTGTTCGTTTTCATCAAAATAAAATTGCTATCCAAGATACATCGATAGGATCCATTTTAATAAAGCCAACCGCATTGGTTTATTTGTTTGGAACCTCTTATGCATTTTCAAAGCAATTAACACTATTCTGGAACTTTAATTCTGCTTTTCGAGCTCCCAATATCGATGATATGGGTACGTTGGGGATTATTGACTTCAGGTATGAGCAACCTGCTTATGATCTCAAGCCAGAGCGTTCGATTAATAAAGAAATGGGACTGCGCTGGAAACAAAAGAATTTTCAAATTTCAGCAGCCGCATTTCATGTTACTTTAAGAGATTTAATCGGCAGAATTAAAACACCCGCAATTATTAATAATTACTCTGTGTATATTAAAAAGAATATTGAGCAAGCATTTATACGCGGTGCAGAATTTGAAATTACCAGCTTCCCTTTTCCTTCACTGCTTGTACAAGCTAATCTTTCATATTTATTTGGGCATAATTTAACACGAGATGAGCCGCTTCGAAGAATTCCACCTATCAATGGTCAACTTTCTGTCACCTATACTCGCCAAAAATGGCAAGCAGGTATTATAAACGATTATGCAACTACTCAACAAAGACTTGCTCAGGGTGACAAGGAAGATAATAGAATTCCTCTTGGAGGTACCCCCGGCTTTACGGTATACCACTTATTTGTTGCAAAAGAAAATGGAAAACTTCATTATCGATTTCGTCTAAATAATTTAATTAATACAGATTATCGCACACATGGTTCAGGAATTAATTCAATGGGAAGATCCTTATCATTTTCTTTACAGTATACTTTTAAAAATTAAACTATGAAATACCGAGTACTTTATTTTTTTATCTTTTTGGCGTTCTCTTTGGCTGGTAATACACAATTGTTGCCTCCGGCCGTTCAGCTCCCTAATGGGTGGAAATTAAGTCCAGCAGGTAAGTCTTTTACCTTGGGTGACTTGCCGTTAAATATGGTTTTAAACCATTCTGGTAACCTTATTGCGGTTACTAACAATGGACAAAGCACCCAATCGATACAGTTGATTGATGTGGCCAGTGAGCGAGTAGTTGATGAGGTGCTAATTCAAAAGTCATGGTACGGACTTGCCTTTTCCGCGGACGATAATCTTTTATACGCTGCGGGTGGTCATGATAATCAAATCTTGCTATACAGAGTTCAACAGCAGAAGTTAATTAAATATGATAGTATCTCGCTTGGTAAACCTTGGCCAGTTCGAATTGGACCTGCTGGAATAGCAATAGATGAAAAACGAAATCTTTTATATGTGGTTACAAGAGAGGATAAAAAACTATACCTGATTAATTTAAAAGATAATTCAATCCTTTTCACTTATGGATTGGACGCAGAAGCCTATGATTGTAAAATTAGTCCTGATCAAAAGGAATTGTATATCTCTCTGTGGGGTGCTGATAAATTATTGGTTTTCAATTTAGATACAAGACGTTGGTCACATTTCATACCCGTAGGCGATAATCCCAATGAAATTGTAATAAATTCTCAGGGAGATTTATTATATGTATGCAACGCTAATGATAATAGTGTGAGTGTTATTGATTTAAAAACTAAGCGTGTTATAGAAACGCTTGATGCGGCATTATTCCCGGCTTCTCCCAGTGGTTCAACTTCAAATAGCATAGCGCTGGACCCGGGTGGTAAAAGACTATACATAGCCAATGCGGATAACAATTGTCTGGCTGTATTTGACATAAGTCAAAAGGGAAAAGGTAAGTCGCTGGGATTTATTCCCGTGGGGTGGTATCCAACATCAGTTAGATTTATTGCTGGAAAATTGTGGGTGGCAAATGGTAAGGGGGAAACCTCAAAGGCAAATCCATTTGGACCGTCACCCCTAAGAAGCCGCGAAGAGGTTATTCATCATGGATTTAAAACTAAACCCGGGAATCAAGTAGAATATATTGGGGGGTTATTTAAAGGGACCATGTCGGTAATAGCTATTCCAAATCAGGTCACCTTAAAAGAATATACTAAAGCGGTCTATACTAATTCTCTCTATAGTCAATCACGCTTACTCTTAGCAGATAGCCTGGCTCCTGGTTATCCGATTCCAATGACTCTTTCAGAAAATGGAAAGGGCACTTCTCCCATAAAGTACGTGTTTTATGTTATCAAAGAAAATCGCACCTATGATCAAGTATTATCAGACCTTCCAAACGGTAAAGGTGATACGTCTTTACTATTATTTGGGAAAAAAATTACCCCTAATCAACATCAACTTGCTGAACAATTTGTTCTACTAGATAATTTTTATGTCAACTCTGAAGTGAGTGCTGACGGACATAATTGGACCATGGGGGGTTATGCAAATGATTATCTTGAAAAAACCTGGCCCACTAATTACGGCGGTCGCGGGGGTAGTTATGGCGGGGAGGGTGAACGTGAAATTGCTAATAATAAAGCAGGTTTTTTTTGGGATAATTGTTTTCGTAATGGTGTAAGCTTCAGGTCTTACGGTGAATTTGTTAATGGAGATAAACCCACTATTAAAGTTTTACAGAATAATATATGTTCAAAATTCCCAGACTATAACTTATCAATTCGCGATACAACTCGAATTAGAATTTGGGAAGAAGATTTTGATTCTCTTTTAGCTATTAATAAATTACCTCAGTTTAATACAGTTCGGATTGGAAATGATCACACTGAGGGCGTTCGTTTAGGGCGTCCCAGTCCATTTGCGCATGTTGCTGATAATGATTTAGCCGTAGGGCTGCTTATAGAAAAACTTGCCGCTTCACCCATTTGGAATGAAACTGCTGTTTTCATAGTTGAAGATGATGCCCAAAACGGTGCTGATCATATTGATGCTCACCGTAGTACAGCATATCTTGCCGGAGGATTTGTAAAAAGAGGTTATGTAGATCATACGCTATACACTACAGCTTCAATGTTACGAACAATGGAGTTAATCTTAGGGCTACCTCCCATGACTCAATATGACGCCGGTGCCACTCCTATGTGGCGATGCTTTGATACTATAGCGCAATCCTTTTCTTATAAAGCTATTGTACCTGAAGTGGATTTGACTCAAAAAAATACTGTTCGTTCGGAGTGGCAAAGAAGATCAGAATTATTTGACTTTACAAAAGAAGATGCCAACAATGATATTGAGTTTAATCGCGTGTTATGGCATGGTATCAAAGGGACTATCCCATTTCCCGGACCCCGCAGGGCGGCTTTTGTTCTTTCAAACAATACTGATTAACTAAGTGAATAACATTCTTTTAACATTTCAATAATTTATTGCTAACAATCAAAACACTTTTGCGTAATAGTAGGTCTTTAAATTACATTGAATTTCAAAATCAACAATTTATGCGTAAAGACATTGCTTCTCTTCTTTTGTGTTTGCTATTTTCAGTAGTTACTACTGCTCAGCAAATTAAAGGCAGAGTTCTAAACGGTTTGACAAACGATCCACTTAGCGGGGTCAGTTTACTAGTAAAGGAAAACAGCAGCTCTACCGTCTCTGACAAAGATGGAAATTTTACTATAGTTGGCGGTATAGGTAATAAATTACAGGTAAGTAGTATAGGATTTGTATCTATTTCACGCACAATTGATTCTGTGTTTTTGTCAATTAAATTAATTCCAGAAACAAAAGAGTTAGGAGAGGTTGTGGTGACTGCGCTTGGAATTAAAAAGGAAAAGAAAAAACTCGGTTATGCCATTCAAGAAATAAAAGGTGAAGACCTGACCATTGCACGAGAAACAAATGTTGTGAATCAGTTAGCAGGTAAAGTAGCCGGGGTTACAGTTATTGGCAGCCCTTCAGGTGTAGGTGGTTCCTCAAGGGTTACCATCCGTGGTGAGAGATCCGTTGACTTAAATAAAAACCAGCCCTTATATGTAATAGATGGTGTACCTATAAGTAATGCAATTACTGGTGCATCTGGACGTTCAAATCTTGAAATTGACTTTGGAAATGGTGCAGGGTTTGTTAATCCTGATGACATAGAATCTATGAGTGTGTTAAAAGGACCTGCTGCCTCTGCTCTTTATGGTTCAAGAGCAGCTAATGGCGTGATATTAATCAAAACAAAGTCAGGAAAAAAGCAAAAAGGGCTTGGTGTTGAATTTAGCACCAATTCAACATTTGAAACACCCTTAAAACTACCAGAATACCAGACAATATATGGACAAGGGAATGGAAGCGGAAGTGCTTTTGCATTTGTCAATGGTGCCGGTGGTGGTCTGACAGATGGTACGGACGAGGGATGGGGGCCTGCATTTAATGGGCAGTCTTATCCCCAGTTTAACTCCCCACGTACACTTAATGGCCAAGTAATCCCATTTTTTGGTGGCGATTTAAATGCGCCAGCTGGAAGTGTAATTACATCTACACCGTGGGTAGCCGATAAGGATAATTTGAAAAATTTTCTTCAAACAGGAACCACTTTCACTAATAATGTTGCATTGGTTGGAGGAAATAACGAAGGAGATTTTCGTTTAAGTTATACTAATCTGAATCAAGTGGGGATGATTCCTAACACAGATTTATCCAGAAATACAATTTCTTTATCAGGCGGATACAAGCTTAGCTCAAAATTTTCTGCAAGAGCATTTGTTTCATACATAAATGGCGAAAGCTATAACCGTCCTTCCATCAGCTATGGGACAGAAAGTATCATGTATTTATTTAATTGTTGGTTACCAGCTTCTGTAAAAGTCAGTGATCTTAATCGTCTTTGGCAGCCAGGACTTGACAACGCACGCCAATATGGTTGGAACTATAATTATCATGATAATCCCTATGTGACTCTTTACAAGAATACCAATGGCCAGCAATATAACCGAATCATGGGAAATGTGATTTTGAAATATGATTTTACAAGTTGGTTAAGCCTTCAATTTAGAACAGCAACAGATTGGAGTATTGAGCGCCGTGAATACAGACGTGCTTTTAGCACACAGCGTTTTCCATTTGGTCAATATCGTGAAACAAATATCATAAATGAAGAACGAAACACTGATTTTTTACTGTCTGCCGCAAAAGATATTAATAATAAATTTTCATTTTCCGCAACGGTAGGGGGTAACGCCATGCAGCAAACCTCAAATTTTAAAGAAGCAGTGGCAGGGCAACTCAATATTCCTGAGATCTACAGCCTTAATAACTCTCGAATAGCATTAGTTAATGAACAGCGTAATGTAGGTAAGCGAATTAATAGCTTGTATGGATCTTTTGGTGTTTCATTTAAAAATAAAATATTTCTGGACTTTACCGGCCGTAATGATTGGAGTTCAGCATTGACACTTCCCGAGAATTTAAAAATGTTTGGAATTGAGGATAACTCTTACTTCTATTCCTCCGTTGCGCTTAGTGCGGTTATTAGCGAAATGGTAACTCTCCCTAAATTTATTAGCTTCTTGAAGGCGCGAGGCAGCTTTGCTCAAGTTGGAAATGACACTGATCCATTTGCATACACGCAAACATTTAGTCGTAGTGAACCTTTCGGATCTTTTCAAATATATGGTGAAACAAGTAGCCTGGCTAACTTGAATCTTAAACCTGAAATAAGTTCTGCCATTGAAGTAGGTTCTGAGATAAAATTTTGGGATAATAGGTTAGGGCTTGATGTCACCTATTATAAAAGCAATACCAGTAACCAAATTTTAGCTATTCCACTCTCAACAACAAGCGGATATGCTTCACGCAGAATTAATGCAGGCCTGATTACAAACTATGGCGTGGAGGTGATGCTTAATGGAACGCCAATCAAAAAGAAAAATTTTACGTGGGACGCCTTTGTAAATTTTTCAGCTAATCGTAGTGAGGTTATAGAACTTTCAGATGGTCTTACAAATTATGTAATGGCAAGCCGTCGAGTTACGGTGGAGGCCAGAGTTGGTGAAAGAATGGGTAGCCTGTATGGAATTGGTTTTGCTCGCGTACAAAGCACGGACCCAGCGGGACCTTATTATGATGCGAGTGGAAAGTATACAGGTCAAATGGTATTTGCCTCTAACGGACGCCCAATTCGCACTACAAACAGAATTTATTTAGGTAATTACAATCCTGATTGGCTTATGGGTTTGGGCAATAGTTTTAATTTCAAGGGTATCAAGTTGAGTGTATTATTTGATATACGTCAAGGCGGAAAGTTATACTCTGAAACACAAACCGTTGGGCGTGAGGGTGGAATTATTATTGAAACGCTAGAGGGAAGAGCAAACGGATATGATCTTACGCAAGCCGGGAATGGTGTAATTGGTCAGGGCGTAATACAAAACGCCAACGGCACTTTTAGTCCTAACACGACCAAAGTAACTGCAAGAGAATGGCATACAGCCTGGACAGGCGGACGTGCGATTGCAGAGGGAGTCATGTTTGATGCATCATTTATAAAGCTTCGCGAAGTACAATTAGGTTATACATTTCCAGACAAGTGGTTTGTAAAAACTCCCTTCCGCACTCTTAATTTAAGTTTAGTTGGACGTAACCTACTGCTTTGGGATAAAGTGCCTCACGTTGATCCGGAAAACATGTCTTACACAGGCGGAACGGCACTTCCAGGCATTGAAAATATGAGTATGCCCACCTCACGTAGTTATGGAATCAATCTGAGCTTAAAATTTTAATCTATAAAAGCTATTAAAATGAAAAATATAATTGTCGGCATCCTCTCTGTATTGCTTTTTACCAGTTGTACTAAAAACTTCAGGGAAACTAATACTGATACAAATAACCCTACCTCTGTTACCTCTGACCTGTTATTGAGCGGAATAATTAGCAGTTCACTAAGTAACCAAGTAGGCGAAGCATGGTCAATCGGTAATCTTGTAGTTCAGTATAACGCAAAGATTCAATTTGTTAATGAAGACCGTTATGGATGGGCAGAATTAAATTCAATTTGGAGTAATGTATATGGTAATTACCGCAACCTGCAAAATATATTCACACAAGTTGGGTCAAATACAGCTAATCCTTATTATGGCGTGTCCCTCATTTTAAAGTCATGGATGTTTTCGCTTGTTGCTGATGCATATGGAGACGCCCCATACAGTCAAGCTGGAAAAGGTAAGACTGACGCAGCTTATCAACCTGTATACGATAAGCAAGAAGATATTTATACTGGAATACTTGCTGATTTGAAAAAAGCAAATGAAGTTTTAGCTACTGCAAGTGGACCCTTTTCTGGTGATTTAATCTATGGAGGAGGCCCCTCCGCTTTAATAAAATGGCGCAGACTGGCTAACTCACTTAGATTGAGATATTTGATGCGTTTGTCAAAGCAAAAAAGTGTAAGCGCTGAGTTACAAGCTATTTTAAACGACCCTATTAATAATCCAATTTTCACTGGAAATTCAGATAATGCAGAATTAAAATATCTTGCTGCAGCTCCTAACCAATGGCCGCTGTATGGAACAAGAGTTGGCTCTTTTGATGAGATTCGCTTAAGTAAAACATTTTCAGATCGACTAACTGCATTAAACGATCCGCGTATTCGAGTTTTTGGTCGCCCTACTCAAAACTCAGTTACAGCGGGTACTCCCGTAATTCAGGGAATTCCAAATGGTCTTAGCGACGTTGCGGCACTAGCATTTAACGGAGGTCCACAAAACGTATCAAGAGTGGGTTATACTTTTGCTTGTCTGGTATGCAATGATCCAGGCCAAGCAGCTCCAGTACCCGATGCGCCACGCGGTATATTAATGAATTATGCTGAACTCCAATTTATACTTGCTGAAGCCAGACAAAGAAATTTTATTACAACTGGTTCTGCAGCTACCTATTATAATCAAGGTGTAGCGGCTAATTTTTCCTATTGGCAATCAGTTGTACCCACAGCCTACAATTTGCAAATTGCCATGCCAACTGGTTATATGACACAGCCTTCAGTTGAGCTTACTGGTACAAACAATGCGATATTAGAAAAGATAGCACTACAAAAATGGATTGCACTTTATTTTAATGGACTTGAAGCATGGTTTGATTGGAAAAGAACTGGGCTGCCTGTAATTATTCCTGGTCCTGGCAATTTGAATAATAATTTAGTACCTGTTCGCTTTATATATCCAATTAGTGAGCAGGCGCTTAATGCTGTAAATCGGGCTGCTGCAGTACAGCGTCAAGGAGCTGATAATATTAACACACGAACTTGGGTAGCTAAGTAATTACGTTTTAGATCTCCCTGCATGTTAATTATCATTAGATTTATAGTGCTCAGTGGTTTATTCACTTTTATATTGAAAGCAACAGCACAGGAACCTGTAATGTTACAAGTACCCGGAGTAAATCAATTTACTAAAATTAGTACTTCTGATTTTTCTGTATTGCCGAGTGGAAGATACGTGAAGCCTGCAGGAGAAGTCTATCAAATTACCAACGATCCCTTTGGGCTAGCTATTTCTCCAAGCGGAAGATGGGTGGTTACTTTACACAATGGTGTAATTACCCGATATGACAATTCTACCAAAGAAATTCAAAGAATACCTGATTACAAAAAAACAATTAAATCTCCCTTTCCAAAAGGATCATTTTTAGGAATAGCATATGGTAAAAATGACTCTATTTTATATTTAAGTGCAGGAGATAGAGGTAGTATTATTTGCTATGATCCCATACAATTAAAAACAATAGACACCATTACTCTAAATGGTATTATAAACAATATTCGTTTTCAAGACAGTTTTACGTCTGATCTAGTTTATGATAATACCCGTAATGAGCTATTGGCACTGGACTTGTTTAATTATAGGTTAGTCCGAATTAACTGTACATCAAATACTGTTATAAGCTCCATTTCTACAGGAAGGCTTCCTTTTGGACTTTCTACATCTCCTAATGGTGCTTATGCTTTAGTGGCTAATGTTGGGATGTACGAGTATCCCTTAATCCAGGGAATTACCAGCAGTAATTATGATTCCATGTTAATTCCAAGACATCCTTATGGTCATAATACCAATGAATCAAAATCTGGTACTGTTATAGATGGAAAAGTTATACCAGGCGTTGGCGATCCTAATGTAGATGAATCTATGAGTGTTTACGTAATTGATTTAGTGACAGAACAAGTCAATTTTAAAATCAAAACAGGATATCAGATAGGGGAATGGGTGGATGATAAAGAAGTAGTGGGTGGTTCAAGTCCTAACAGTATAGCAGTAGGGCAACAATTGGCTTATATTTCAAATGCCACTAATGATAACATTACCGTATTAGATTATCGAAGTGGTAAATTGTAAACCATATACAGCTTTCAATTGATTCAATCTTAGATAAATTAAGAGGCTATTTACCTTTTGGTATTGAGCTCTCTCCCGATGAAAAAAGACTGTATGTTGCATTGCTTGGACTTAATGCCGTTGCAGTAATTGATACTTATACGGGAAAAACAGTAGGTTTGATTCCCACCGGCTGGGGACCTACACGTGTTAAAAGATCAAAAAATGATTCTTCCCTTTTTATTACAAGTTGTAGAGGATTAGGTGCGGGGCCAAATGGGGGAAATGAATTTAAAGTTCCGGTTCAAGGCACCTATGTTGGGGATATTCAACTTGCCACATTACAACGCGTTCCATTGCCAGCTGATTCATCGTTACAGTCTATGCATGCGGACGTGATTAACTACACCTATCAACGTACTTATACCAAGCCTTCATTTTTACCAGCTTATCCTGGCGAAAAATCAACACCTATAGAGCATATTATATATATAACTAAGGAAAACCGTACCTATGATGAGATATTTGGTCAACTAGTGGGCGGCAATGGCGATTCTTCTTTATCTCGTTTTGGGAATAATGTAAAAGTAGTTAGACAGCGAGATACGTTACAACATGTTAATGTATCACCAAACCACTCAAAAATTGCATTGCAATTTGGTTTTAGTGATAATTTTTATTGTGATAGCGATGCTTCAATTCATGGTCATCATTGGATGATGGGAGTGATTCCGAATGAATGGGTTGAAGCAAACTCTAACACAACAAAAACAGCAATGTATTTTTCATCTGCACCAGGACGACGATTCCCTGGTTCCACCGGTAGCATGGATCCAGAAGATTTTGCAGAGACAGGTGGTTTATGGGAAGCACTTGAACGTAAGGGTATTTCGTTTTATAATTTTGGTGAAGCAAATGAAACGGCACATGTTCGTGAAAATTGGTTTGATACAGCTACAGGTGCTGCGCACGGCGTAATGGTTCCCATGCAGAATGCTTTATTTAAAAGAACCAGTCAGCATTATGCCGGTTACAATACAAATATTCCAGATCAGTTTCGAGTAGAGCAATTTACGGAGGAATTTAAAAAACTATGGATAGAGGGAAAAGACTCACTCCCATCACTTATAACTATTCAACTGCCGAATGATCATGCCTCTTCACCACGTCCTGAAGATGGATACCCCTTTATGCATAGTTACATAGCTGATAACGATCTAGCGCTTGGCCGTATTATTACTTTTTTATCCCAAACGCGTTTTTGGAAAAAAATGTTAGTCATTATCACAGAAGATGATCCGCAAGGGGGTGTAGACCATATCGACGCACACCGTAGTATATTGATGATGGCTGGTCCTTATGTCAAAAGGGGATACGTATCTCATACCCATGCCAATTTTGGATCTATACTTAAAACAATATACCATCTTTTGGGTGTTCCCTACGTGAATCAATATGACCTTACCGCATCACTATTAGACGATTTTTTTACAGCTGACCCCGACTTTACGCCTTATTTATTTCAAAAACCGGATTTACGAATTTTTGATCCTGTACGGGCAATGAAAAAATATAACCGAAATATCGATTGGAGGCAGATAATTCAAGATATTCCTATGGATGATGTTAAAGAAATAAAGAAGTTACATTACAACAATAAATAAATGAATAATAACACTCCAGATAAAATAGCTGACGAGATTGCATCCCTTTTTAATGATCATGGACAAGATGATTACATAGGTGAAAGGGTCTCACAAATACAACATATGACGCAATGTGCTGAGCTGGCTAATGCGGCAGGGCATGATGAGGAGATAATATTAGCCGCACTCCTACATGATATAGGTCATTTGTGTGAATACATCATGCCAGTGAAACGAATGGAGGAATTTGGTGTAGTTGACCATGAACAACTGGGATTTGAATATTTAATGCAGAAAGGTTTTAGTGATAAGGTGTGTAAGCTAGTTGCTTCGCATGTACAAGCAAAGCGATATTTAACTTATAAGTACTCCCACTATTTGGAACTTTTATCTGAAGCCAGTAAAGCTACCTTAGAATTTCAGGGAGGACCAATGCTTCCTAATGAAGCCGCTCGATTTGAACGTGATCCTTTATTCCAATACTATCTTTTACTCAGACGTTGGGACGATCAGGCAAAAGATCCTACAATTGCCCCCCCTTCAATTGGCCACTATCACGCTATGATTATTCGTCATTTGGATGGCAGGATTTAAGCGTACAATGGTTTACATGACGAGTAAAAAAATTAATTGGTCACAGATATTTTTTATACTCTATGCTTCACTTACAGCATTTATCGTTTACACCTGCATGTATGGAGTACGAAAACCATACACTGTATCTACCTATGAAGGGTTAGAGCAATTTGGTATTTCATATAAAGTGGTATTAGTATCCTCTCAAGTATTTGGCTATATGCTGAGTAAATTTATTGGAATCCGCTTTATTGCTGAAGTGAATCCAAATAGCCGTCCATCATTCATCATTGGATTAATACTTATAGGGTGGGTTGCTTTATTTTTTTTTGCTATAGCCCCCTTTCAATACAAATTCATTTTTTTGTTTATTAATGGGTTGCCGCTAGGCATGATATGGGGTTTGGTTTTTGGCTACTTAGAGGGTCGTAGGGTTACCGATATATTAGGAGCTGTTCTAGCTACCAGTTTTATTGTATCATCCGGTATAGCGAAAACAGTAGGACAATATTTTTTAGTAAAATTATCGGTTGATCAATGGTGGATGCCATTTATGGTTGCAAGTGTATTTTTAGTCCCACTTTTTATTTGTACATTTTTTTTGAGTAAAATTCCGGCACCGGATCATGAAGATTGTTTACAACGAACACCTCGTGCTCCAATGCATGGAAAAGCAAGAGTTATTTTTTTAAAGGAGTATGTACTTTTTTTAGTTGCACCTGTCATTTCTTATATGTTATTGACTGCACTTAGGGATTTTTGTGAAGATTTTGTCGTGGAGCTTTGGAATGAAACTGGTAATAGTGGCCGGTATTTCTTATTCATGAAAACGAGTACTATATCGGGTTTCATTGTTTTATTTATTGTTGCAGGAATCGTATTCTTAAAAAATCACTTTAAAGCATTTAGTATAATTCATCTTTTAGTGGTTTTAGGTTTTTTAGGTCTAATTATAAGTACTATTTTGTTTCAACAAGGTTGGGTAGACGCTGTAACTTGGATGGTCATTGCCACCACTGGCCTCTACCTGGGCTATGTGGCATGTAATAGTTTTTTTTATGAACGGTTTGTTGCCGCATTTCAAATAAAGGGTAATGTTGGGTTTTTAATGTATATCTCAGATGCCTTTGGCTATTTAGGAACTGTGTTTGTTTTGGTGTTAAAGGAGTATTTTAGTTTTCAAGCAAACTGGGTACAGTTTTTTTCAACCGCATTTTTAGGTGTTGGTTTCTTTGGAATTATTTTTATTATTTTATCACTTTATTTATTCTCTAGTAAGTATAAAAAAGTATATCATGCCTAGTAAAGCAATTGTAATTGGAGCGGGTATAGTGGGTTTGGCAACCGCACGAGCGCTTGCTGAAAATGGATTTAGTGTTGATGTATATGAACGTTCAGCAGTGGCAAGCGGGGCTTCTATTAGAAATTTTCGAATGATTTGGCCAATAGGTCAACGATCTGGCATCCAATATGAAAGGGCAATGCGTTCAAAAGCAATCTGGAAAGAAATATGTTCTGAAATGGGAGCTTGGTTTGAGGAAAATGGAAGCTTGCATCTTGCTCAAACAGAACAGGAGGAGCAAGTGATGCAAGAAATAGTGGAGAAATTTTCTTCAGAACGTCCCATATTTTGGGTTGATCGTGATAATCTTGAAAAATTAAGTCCTGCAATTAATAAAGATACTGTAAGAGGCGGACTTTGGTGTAGAGATGAGGCCTTGATCGAATCGCGAAAAATAATACGCGATCTTCCGGTCTTTTTACAAGAAAGATACCCCATACAATTTTACTTTCAGCAACCAATAACGGGTATCATACAAGGAAAAGTATGGGTAGATAATAAAGCCATGGAGGCTGATCTTATTTGTATCTGTTCTGGGGTAGATTTTTCTAATTTTTTTCCAAATGAGTATTTGCGCAATTTTTCCACTTGTAAATTACAAATGATGCGCACCGTTTCGCAGCCAAATCAGTGGAAGTTAGGACCCTCTATTTGTGGTGGACTTTCCTTGGCCCATTACCTGAGCTTTGAGGCTGCCCCCTCATTACCCAATTTAAAAGAGCAACTTGCTGGAAAATATCCTGATTATTTGAAATATGGAATACATGTAATGGCATGTCAAAATCATCTTGGCGAATTAACAATTGGTGATAGTCATGAATATGATTTATTGGCAGAGCCATTTGATTCAGCTTCTGTTCACCAATTGATTCTTAATTACTTAAAGCAGGTTGTACAGCTACCAGATTGGCGTATTCAGCAAACCTGGAGTGGATATTATGCAAAGCTTCGGAATGGCCAGACGGAGTACTTTAAAGAAATTGAACCCGGTATTTGGGCCATTAACGGATTTGGAGGTGCTGGGATGACTCTCTCTTTAGGAACAGTTGAAGAATTGTGTCAAGGGATGAGGCCATGATTCACTCCCAATCCACAAGAAATTCACATTAGTTTTTGGTTATATTTAAATAACATTATGCTAATATGTCAATGATATTATTGAAAGACATTAGGACAAACGTTCACTATGGAGTCCATAGTAATTGTACATACACTAAGACTTATTCATCAAGGGGTATTCAACCGATTTACTGACCTTCAACTATCTCAAGTTTATATTAATTTATTAAGACCCGCCTCTCTCAAAACTGATCAACAACTGTTGCAGTTTTGGTATAAGGGTGATTTTTCAGCTACACAAATTTCTTTTCAATTAATCAATTCCACTAATAAAATTTTAGCATCATATAATCAACCAGTTATTGAAGGCTATGTTCAAATTGCCTAATTCAAATTATGACAACGACTAATTTCAACATGGTTGTATTTGATTTGGCGGGCACTGTAATCAATGAAAATAATTTGGTGTACCATACCATTCACGCCGTCTTGGAAAAAGAGGGATATGATGTGGCACTAGATACGGTACTAAATGTAGGGTCAGGAAAAGAAAAATTTCAAGCAATTAGCGATATAATTCAGTTTCAAAAAGTAATTATTTCCATTGAAAAACTTTCACTCCTCTATCATAAATTTTTAAATGCACTACTCATTTCATATGAAAAGCAGCCAGTTACAAGTTTTCCATTTGCCGAGGAATTATTTGCGCTGTTACATCATCATCAAATCTTAGTAGTATTGAATACTGGATATAATCGACATACAGCAGAACTACTATTAGAAAAAGTAAAATGGAAACCTCGGATGCATTATGATTTACTGGTCACGTCTTCAGAAGTTACTAATGGTAGACCAGCACCAGATATGATTGCAAGGGCCATGTTTATGTTGGGCCTTAAAAAGGCTGATAAAATTGTAAAAATTGGAGACTCTTGTACAGATATAGTAGAAGGTCATGCCGCGCAATGTGGAATGGTAATTGGTATTACAACTGGTGCACAGCAACGAGAAGTACTTCAAAAAGTGAAACCTCATTATATCATTGACTCATTGCAGGAAGTCCCTGCATTACTTAATTTATCTTCTCGGTTAAAGAAATTGGTATAATGATTCAGGGGAAAAAAGTGGTGGTAGTTATGCCCGCCTATAACGCTTCAAAAACACTCCGTTCAACTTATATTGAAATTCCGTTTGATATTGTAGATGAAGTTGTATTGGTTGATGATTTTAGTAATGACGATACAGTTTTTAAAGCACAAACGTTGGGTATTCATCATGTGCTACAGCAT
>Ga0169931_10007222_pt1 | contig 16528 bp, 14 predicted proteins | sample Kivu_15m_20L_FD_129675 | JGI IMG/M metagenome (GOLD analysis project Ga0169931, IMG submission 129675) | Freshwater microbial communities from Lake Kivu, Western Province, Rwanda to study Microbial Dark Matter (Phase II) - Kivu_15m_20L... | ecosystem: Environmental > Aquatic > Freshwater > Lake...
ATTTAAATAAGTTGCTTAAATTGAAACTGTTATCATCTACGGTACTCGAAAACCTACATACGTAGGGCCGAATTTTTTCGATATTTTCGGCCTCGGCCTCGGCCTCGGCCAAGGCCGAAAGGCCGAGACCGAGGCCGAAGTTCGGCCCGCACCCCTAGCGGTAAGGCGCATATTTTTTACGCGCGCGAGATTAGTATAGCATAGCTTGCTACGCTTACTATGCTTATAAGCACAAATAAATCTTGATCGGCAATAACGGTTGCTGGAGTTATGCACGTCTTAGGGCATCTCTATTTTTAAGCACGGGCGTACGGACGACTGACGATTTCGCATCGCTGACACGATGTCATATGTAGTCAAGCTCGATCAGCAGCTCGTATGCTATGTATGCTAATAACTAACCATTTTGATTGATTTTTATCATCAATTGTTTCAGCTCATTTATTTTCCTCATCATGTACACCTGGACACTAGTATGGATTTCAACGTCCATGTTGATGTCGAGTACGATGCCATTTATTCAGACTACTCCACGTTTCCGTCGTTGTCAACGTATAACGAATCTTTCGGTAACTAGAAACAGCGTTGAAATTGAGCCCACCGTCACTCGGTCAAAGGTATTGGAGAAGCTTGTTTCATCAGCATTTATTATCACAGCCTTTGGTAACGAAGTTAAAGCATATCCACAACCAAATTATTCTTATGAAGGTAGGGGTGGTCCAACATATCTAACTGAACCGACACCAGAATTTCTTGATAATGAGAAGAAAGCCGATGTCTTCCGAAGAGAACAGCTTGCTATGAAACAAGAATTCAAGCGCGTCTTGGATGAATTTACATCCATATCATATTCTGGAGGGAAAGAAGACGAGGAGACTACAAAAAAGTTGATTGCGAGTATAGAGAAACTAATTTCTCTAGTAAAACGTCAACAGGGGTTACCATCGGGTATTCAAAAAGAATCTGTATACAAATTAGTTCGTACAAAAAAGAAAGAGGGAGTATGGCCCACTTCTGTTGAATACGTGTACGTGAATACGTTGTCGTTTCGTTCTTATATAATATTTATCGATTGCGTCATCACTTTCAATGGTTCTTTTTCTTTTTTGCAGTTATCAGGCTTTGAAACGTGAAATCAGCTTTGAGCAAAGTCCAAATCGTGAAAAAGATACATCGAATCCTTTGTAAATAAAGGCAACATCAACAAAAAGTAAAATAAATAGGGAGGAGTATGAATTTAAATTTAACCTTGTATGTACAAAAATAACCACAGCGCGTGCTGATCGAATAATCCGCCAGCATTATTATGTAACACAAACACCATCGCACAGCATCTGTCGCAGTCAAAAGCAAATACCATATGCCACTCCCGATGTATTTATAGTTGTCCATCGGTTCCTGGAATAATCATGCCTCGGAGAAAGAATTCCACAAAAACTAGTAAAGTTTCTCAATCTGTACCGAAAGGAGGAGATGAAAAAGATTCCGAAAAAGTCATTGTTGAACCAACTCCTGCCCCTTTGATTTTGACAAGTGAGAAGAAAAGAGGAGTATACGAATGTGATTGTTGCCGTGTAGATATTTCTCAGGCTCCTCGTATACACTGTGCTGTATGTGCAGATTATGATATTTGTTTAGATTGTTTCATCAGAGACGATTCTGTGTCGGGATCCTTGTCCTCGTCATCGTCGGTTGGGAAACTTCATCGTCATAAACCATCAGTACATGGTTATCGTGTGGCTGATAGTACGCGCTTTCCGCTCTTTCCATCTCTTCATGGTGTTGTTTCTGCCACGACCTTTTGTTATGCAGCAGCAACAGTAACAACAACAAATGCAGTGAATAGTCGAAAATCGTTTCCTGTAACCGGAAAATCAACCGAAAAAGCTTTTGAAATAGACGTTGAAACCAAAGATCAGAATGATAAGGGAACACCTATGGAAATACCTCTTGATAGCCAACGAGTTGAGATGGATCCCGCAAGTCAGGAAATACAGACTCTCACCGTTGCTGATTCAACTGTTGATATTGCAGCTGCTGCGGTATCAAGCCGACTGGATGCTTTGGCGTCATCTTCAATATCAATAAGCAACATGGAGGATGATACAAGACCTTCCCACTTGCTGGATATAAATACTGTTGCAATGACAATTGATGATGTGAATCATCACGATTCCGCAAGTAATAATATCCCACAGGATACAAATACAATGGACGATTTAACTTCTTTCAAGGTCAATATCAACTCCGAGCCTTTGCCTAGAGATTCTCAGAATAATATCTCAACGGATATCCCTCCGATCGCTGCTGAAAATACAATACCTATTATTACTACTACTGAAACCAGTGCTCCTACAGTATCCTCATCCTCTCCTACAATAGAATGGGTATCTACAGATGACCCTAAATGTATGTGGACGGTAGAAGAAGACTTACGTTTACTAGACGCTATACAAAGCTTTGGTGTGGGAAATTGGGAAGATATTAGTGAAGCAGTCGGTAGTGGTTTTTCATCTGTCCCGCCCTTACTAACACATGCCTTGTCGTCTATAAGTCTCAATGCGTCGTCACATTCTACCACCAACTCAGGTAATACGGGTACCATTAGAAAAACATCCAAGCATTGCATGGAACGATATTTGGATGATTATTTGGGAAGATACGGTCATATTGTCCCCCCTTTCTTGTTTGAAGAAGAGCTGGATTATGAGACTAGGAGGTCCGCCAGTATAAATCAGGCAAACGTTTATGAAACGCCCCCGATAATGCCCATTGTCCCTACGAGTTCATCAAATGACACATTGGCTCTCGTTCCGACTCGAATGAACTTTGCTTCATCGAACCTCCTTGACGATACGAATAAAACGATGACTGATGTATCTGTTGAAACAGGAACAAATATCGCTCATCGTGTATCTACAGATAATGCACAGCCCGTTCATTTGAAATTAACAACAACACGGAAAAGGAAACGAAATGAGGATCTCTCGTCTGTGAATGTTGGCTCTACCCCTTTTCCGATCATCTCATCTCCTCAACTACTTAGCAGTCGTGTTCAAAATGACACTGTAAACTCAAAAGTCGGTAAAGCTATGAAAATGCTTGAATGCGATTTTAAATCTCCTTCAACACAAATAACGAAACACACTATACTGGCAACTCCAATCATAGCCCCGAAGAAGAAATATCGAATCATTCCCTCCTCTTCCACACAAGGATATGATTCATTATGGCCGATCAAGTATATTCCACCCATTCCAGGGGTAAAACTGGGTGACGAAGTAGGAAGAGAGGTTGCTTATCGTGCCGAGCAAACGTTTCACAAGCAAATAAACACTTGTCCTGACAAGGACGAAGCCGATCGAGTGCGTAAGCTCTGGGAGGAAACGCGCTTAAATAAACCCGATGGACCACGAGTTCTACCGTATCGATTGGATGACATTAAATCTCTCCCTGGCGCAGACCTTGTAGGATACATGCCCCGACGAGTTGATTTAGATGTAGAATGGGACAATGATGCTGAACTGATCCTTGCGGAGATGGAATTTTCACCCACTGACTCTGCAGAAGATCGAGCCTTGAAAGTAAAAGTCATTGAAATTTATAATAAGCGTTTGAATGAGCGAGAGAAAAGAAAACAATTCTTGGTTGATCGTAATTTACTGGATTATAAAAAGAATCAAATGTTACTCCAAAAGCTTCCAGCGGAGGAACGAGATTTAGTTAACCGTATGAGACTATTTGCGAGATTTCACAGTGCTGACGAACACGAGACATTTGTTCAAAATCTGTTGAAAGCAAAGCTTTTAAGAAAGGAAATAGCAAAGCTACAAATGTACAGACGAATGGGAATACGATCAATGTCTGAGGTTGAGAGATGGGAATTGGATTTGCAACATAGAGCGTTGTCAAACACAGTGCATTCGTCGAATGGAAAGAGTCCTACTCAATCAGTTGGAGCTTTAGCTGGCATGGATCAAAATGTGTCAGATTCAACGACAGATGCGTCAGATAGGAAACATGGAGGTAACGGTGGCTCAAACAAGCCAGGGCATGACCTTTGGAAAAAAACTAAATCCTATAGGAACTCTGATCGTAGCGATAGAGTCTATCGACAAGACTGCAAAATCGTGGACACAAGTATAATTAACAAGGATGACTCGAAATCGTCAACAGTTGAAAAGTGCACAGATTCTATCGATTTGATATCCTGTCCTGAGTCATCGAATATGGACATCGATGCGATGGAGGAAAGATTGAAGGCTCCGGTCGATGTCGATGACGTCGAAATTAAGCAGCTGTATACGACAAGAAATATAGATGACCTCAATTTCTCAGAGAATGGTTTGAACGTTGTTGTGAATGAACCGAATCCATCGACTCAGGAGGACCAGTGTGACAGTAAGGAACAGGCTGTTACTTTGGGGGGATCTGTGGATGATAAGGAATCAGTTAGGGATCCGCTAGATTCTTTGTTATCGTCAAAAGAAATTGAATTATGCAAGAGATTATCTCTGTTACCTTCTCACTATGTACAAGTAAAAACTGTTCTCATTCGTGAATATTTGTCCAAAGGGAGATTTCATCAACCAGAGTTAGATTCTTATCAATCTATTGTGAAAATCGATATTCATAAGTACAACAACGTAGTTGAGTTTTGCATGCGTAATGGATGGATTTCTAGATGATTATAATGGTTGTTTACATGGATTCAATTCGATTATGTTGCCGGAAGTAATAGACTTATAATCATTATAAATACATGTAATGAACAATGACCTTTCTGAGTGCGTCTCTGCTACTGTCTGTATCTGAAAAGCCTTACAGCTGCCTGCTATTTACTCTATGTAGAGTCTGGCTGCGCGCGATTTTCTCCTGCCCGATTCTTTTGCGACGAGCCGACGACGAGGACGAGCTTCATCGAAACCCTGCCTCCCATCAGAACGGTTCTTTACTGAAGAAGATTCATGTACAGTAGATTTAATTCAAATGATACTCTTTGCTTCAATCTGAAGGTTTTAAAAAATTTATGACACGTAGAATAAGTACCAAGCTCTGGACGTTACAGAATGGCTGCTGTGGGCTTACAAGACCGACTTCTAGGGAAAAGCGTTCTCATTATTGGTTGTTCGAGTGGCCCTAAGTCGATGGAGATCCTTAGAAGTTGTCGTAATACTGGAGCTGTATTATATATTGCAACATGTCCTCGACATTACGAAACAGTGTATGCTTTGTTACAAAAGGAAGAATTATATATTCAACAAGGGATTCATTTTTTAATCGTACCAAGCATGACAAGACCCACCGAATACACAAGAGAACAAATCATTTCTGATATTGTGGATTCTGTCAAGGCAATACCCACGATTGTGAAAACCAAGGATGATTTTCCAGGATTAGATGCGTGCGTTACCTTCCAAGAGGTCTATGTTGATTATGCACCCTACATTCAAAAGTACTTAGGATTGCCTGGTTTTGATCCTGTTGGGGTTGACATTGCTTGCGATAAATTACTTTTTAGAAAAACCTTGCAAAGAGCAGGTACCTTTGGTATTATTCATGCATGTAGCTTAAATGACTACCTTTCAGATGATAATGCTTTCATGAATCTTTCACAAAAGACAACGGTAGTTCTTAAACCTACCTTCGGATCCGGTACGTTTGTATTTCTTTTTCATGTGATCTACACCAACAAGAGGATTTTCTTTTCAGACATATTTGTCTATCGGTTCAATAGGAAGCGCTGGAGTTTTTCTTTGCTCTTCCAAAGAAGAAGTAATTCAAAAACATCATGAATATACGAACGTTCATAGAAGACATCATGATTGGATGGTAGAAGAGTTCATAAGTGGTCCAGAAATGGGAGTTGAATTAATCATGTTTCATGGATCGTGTATATTCTCCTCGCTTATGGAATGTGAAAAAACAGCCCCTCCATGCTTTCAGGGTATAGGGCGTTTCTTCCCTTCTTGTCTATCCCAATATCAACAAGAACAAGTTCTGCAAGAGTGTATTCGAGCTGCTCAATACTTACATCTGGATCATGGTGTGATTGATATTGATGTCAAGTATGAAGTCAATGAAGATCATCGAGGACCACTTATTCTTGAGATTAATACTCGTATGGGGGGCAATAGTGTAGGATTTATGCACAATGCTATCTACGGAATTGAGCTAATAGAACATGTTTTAATGTGCGCATGTCAAATAACTGTTCCATCCGATATCTTTCTTCCCAAAGCCAAAGCAGCCTACGCAAAAATGATTCTTGCTCAACGAAATGGGATCTTAAACAATGACATGAACACTCAAATGTTTACTACAAAATTGAAAGAAGCTCTAAGTGATAAATCCTCCTTGCTAACATCTGCACGATGTACGGCTGTCGCTGGCGCTCATGTTCTCGGAACATGTGATGTAAAAGATGTACCCACGATACTAGGAGTTGTAATAGCTACAGGTGAAACGTTAGTTGATGCACAAGCCCGAGTAATGTTCATTCACACCATCGCGACACAAGTTTTAAATTCGTATGTCCTTCCTCTCGTAGAAGAAATACATGATAATGACGCATGATACATGTAACAGAACTCCCTTCGTTTGCAAATGTCATTGGGCCATATTATAACGCTTGTAAAATAGTGTTTTTTTACAATTACGACATGAAAGTTATATTGCTAGTTTCCATTTCGTTTTTTAAACCTTATGTTTTCGTCCGTTGATGGAGCGAACGATGTGTGGCTAGAATCCTCTGGGATGATGCAACTATTTACAAACTTACTCGCATGGACATGAACTTTGTTTACCTTCTCCAGAGCATCAATTGCTGATGAGCCATGTGCCGCAACAACTGCTAAGATGGGAAGTGGGTGATTATTACCTCCACCGTCAACAATCGTTCCAGGTTGAACGACTAACGTTCCAGCTGTGAGGAAGGACTTGATTTCAGTCGGGAGTCCGAGTCGAATGGTGTCGGTAAAACTGTCCAGCGTGAGATTGCGTAAAACACCCTTACGATTAGGGCTGTCACACAAAATCATTTTGGCAAAATAAAATCCGTTGGGCTCATAAGTCCCACCTGTAACAAAGAAATCAGGCTCAAGACCGCAACCACATCGAATATGTTGTATGACGAGATCAACGCCGAATGCAACTTGGTGCATGACACCTACAGAAAACCCGCCCATTCTACAATTGATTTCAAGTAAAATCTTTAAACATCTCATAAGAACACTAAGCAAAAACAAAGATATTTAAGAGATAGAAATAGAGCAGCCGATTCGGTTACTTACAGGGCCACGACCTGGAATGTACTTGGCATCAATATCAAGTACGGTGTTATGTAATCCCAAGAGCTTTGCAACAGTTATAGCCTCACGCACAAGTTCATTCTGTTCATCGATTCCCAGGGAGCATGGTACAAAACGCCCAATGCCTTGGAAAAATGGTGGTGGAGTCTTGGAGACTTCCATCACAGATGCAAAGTAACATTCACCATGAAACATAATCAGCTCGACTCCCATCTCAGGCCCATCAAGATATTCTTCCACCAACCACGATTGAAACCGATGAGGGTAATCTTGTTCATATAAACTTCGTTTTTCCTTCATTTCTTCCAAAGAATGAACAAGATAGATTCCTCTTGAGCCATGTCCTGTAATAATCAAATAAGATCAGAAATGATGTAAAGCCGGAAAATAAGGTTTTAACCATATGTAAAGGATTGAGTGAAAACCAACCTGTACAAGGTTTGAGAACTAACGGAAATTTCATCGCCGAGCTACTTCCCTGTTCTAGATCAAGAGCGAAATCTTCCATCTTTTGACAAGAGACTCGGCCTAATTTAAGTTCTTCTACTTTTTGTCTAAATAAATGTTTATCAATCGTACTCCATACACCATCGGGAATGCAGCTATTGAGTCCCCACAAGTCACATAAATCACATGTCAGCTGTACATGATTATCTTGAAACGTAACACAGGCATCAAAGACTGGATAGTCGAGGGTACTGTGAGTGGAGAAGGAAGTAGTCACCTTTTTTGTTTGCTCTAAAATGACCTCAGCAATTGATTCTAAATCCGGTCCGATAAATAAATTTGGAACGACAAGCATATGAAAGTCTATATGCATAAGGGGGTTATTATCTTGGTCCACATATGATCGAATTATTCGTTCATGATTGGCAAGTAATGCAACAAATACAATGACACCTGCTTCGCGAGCCTTACAAAAAAATCGATATGAATGAGATGCTCGTGCACCTCCAAGAATCAAAACTTTCTTCCCAGCAAGAGACTTGCGTTGATAGGTCTCTAGATAGGGACGGTGAATCAGCGGTGATGTCGACATGGGAAAACTGCAATTAAATCAGAAGATGGAATAAGCAAAGACGACTATGATGACAGACGCTGGGATAGGAATTCCCCACAGCCGTATAGTAGTACACTATGTACTGTACTATGTTCCACATACGGTACATTAACTACTGCTTAGTCGTGCGGAAATATACCGATGACTTCCCTCGAGTTACATACGGTAGACTGATTATCAATTTTTTAGATGTAAACAATCAATCGACAACATTTTGTTGAGAGAATCATTCTATATGAATCATAATCATCAAATAGAACTAGTTAGAGCGTGAATCTAGATTTCAACTGATTACAATGAACATTTCTAAATTTCATCCCAATCGACACGATGAATCTTACTATAGAAGCATCCATCAGGTGCTTCTTCTCTGCTCACTACAAAATACTTCTCGGGCATACTTAAGCCAGAATGAGTAGCTAGATCGATTTTCATTTGCGACACGAATTCCTCATCATGAGTAATGATAATCAATTGAAAATTCTTTTGAGCCACCCGAGTTGAAATTATCTGAGCAAGAGCTGTTGCAAGTCCGCGTTTGTTGGCGAAATCTAAATTGGTTGTCGGCTCATCAAGGGCCATGACGCCGCACGAAAGACAAAAGGTTTCAGCCAAAGCCAATCGAATCACAATGCTTGCGAGAACTCTCTGCCCCGCACTACAGCGACCTCTCATATCCATTTCGGCGTTACCCTTAGTCATAACAACACGATAATTGTACGACCTGCTAGCTTTGGAGCCCTCCTCTTGATCGCTTGTAATACGAATACTCGTAATATCTTCGCCCTTATACGTCAGAGTCCAAAGCTCAGCTATAATTTTGTTTATTTCGGCAATTTTCATACCGTGATAGCGGAGCAATGCTTTGTCAAGCGCGTTGTAATATTTGTCCAAATCAGAAACTGCTAGAGAACTGATCTCGCATTCAATCATCTTCACTCTAGTATCAAACGGGTAGACATGTCAGGGTTTTAATGAAGGGCATCTGTTTATTATCTAATCTGTGCACATGATTTTCAACTTACCGATGGCGCTCATCAACATCATCATACTCGGTAGTTTTCAATTTACGCTTAACGCATGTCTACTGTTAGAAAGGTTCAATACAAGAAGTACATCAGAGAAATGGGTGATCAAAAAGGCTTACCTTGAGCTCACGCATTTGGGATTTATAAGTCTCTGCCATACCTTCACGACGATCCTTGTCAGAAGTGTACTGCTGAATCTTCAGTGTAGACTCTTGAATATCTTTCTTCACCGTTTTACAGCCTTGAACGGATGACAATTTTGCATCGAGTCCAATCTGCTCTTTTTCAAGAACTTGAATTTTGTCGTACATTTTTTTAAGATCAATATTTTTTGAAACATTTTCGCGCATTCCTTGTTTATCGTTTAGATTAGCTTTAAGCATCTCAATAACAGGCTCATTTTCTTTGAGTTTCAAATGTTTGGTCTTCAATTCATTCGATATCTTGGCAATGTTTGTTTCCGTGTCGTTCAAAAGCTCAATTTTCTTGGACTGAATAAACAAGTTGATAGACGTAGATAATTCATCGAATTTGGAGTAGAGTGCCTTGAAATCAATCAACTTCGTTGACGCTTTGCTCTCCGAGGTTTCCGCAGATGCCCGAGCTCGTGATCTTTCATTCTCCTTCGTTTTCAGATTTTGGCGCAATTGAAGCAATTGAGTGCTCAACTGTTTGAGATGGACGAGTTACATGAGCTATGGCATTTCATGGAAAACATTACATACAGTGTTATGAAAACGTACTCTTGCCTCTTCCGATTGGAGCTTAGACAAACCTTCAGTGAGTGTAATTCGCCTTTCATTCATTTCTTGCTCTTTGACAAATTTCTCTTCCATTTCTCGCAACTTTTTCTCGTTTTCCACAACAAGTTGGCTGCTTTGATTGACTTTGTCATGTAGAGCAGATAACTCTTTGTTTAGCCTTGAAACATAAGCGGAAAGATCATCCTTCGCTTGCATTTTTTGCGTGAGTTCGAGCTCAAGTGTACGAAGGTCTCGACCCCCCGCAGATGGAGCACTTAGAGATAACTTTCTCCGCATCGCAACAACCTGGTCCATTTTCCTTGCAATTTTACCAGCTTCATCAGCAAGGCGTCTTGAAACATCTAAAATTTGACGAAGGTCGACTTGATCCTGCTCAAGTCTACTTTCTTTACTTTTTTCTAACCTGAGATCATTCTTGAGACCGTCTTCGTCTTGTACCTTTCCATCAATAACTTTCTCAACACCCTCTAGTTCATGGGAAATTCTCCTGAATTCGTGCCAATCATTCATGTTTTCAGAAACTAAAGAAGAGACAAGATTAGATTTGAGATTCCGTTACAGGTTAAAATATATAGTTATTAATAATTACCTTGAGCCCTCCATCGCTCATATTGCTTCAAGTGTTTGCTGTTCTCCTCATATTGAGTTCTGTCCAATTTGATGATCTCAGACTTCTCCAGGTCTGCCAATGTTCCCATCGACTCATTGAAAATTGCATATTCCTTCTCATCCATGGATCTTTTACAGCAAGGGCAAGCACTGGTTTTATCTAATCTAGGGAGATATTTAAGCTTCTTTATAGTACGCCTGATGCTCTCAGGGCTGTCAATGTCAGAGTCTGAAATTCTTTTGTTCAGATACTGGATGATACCCTGGGGATCGGGGTCAGCATTCAATTTTTCATTATCTGGGACTTTGTCCCCTTGTATGATAGATTGACCTATCTGATTGATGATTTGCACAGCTCCATTCAGAAGATCTTGACGACGTAATTTCAAGTCGGAGCTTTGATGCCGACTGTGATTCAAAATGGCCGAAACGTGTGACAGGCGACTTTCGATTGACCTGATAGTGCTCCTAACTTCAGACAAATCAGAGTTATTGGAATCATCGCGTTTGGCGATCTCATGGAATAAGTTTTGAGTAGTATTTTCCAACTGCTCACTTGTCATTCCAAATGAAATCTCAGCTTGGAAATGAAATTTCTCATAAAGAATCTTGCTTTGTTCTTTCATTTCGATAAGACTCTGCAAGTCTCCTTGAATTTGACGGTTCAGAAGGTCAATCTCATTTTGCGCCTCTGCATTTCTACGTAGTTCAGCTAAGGCCCTAGTTTCATCTTCTAAGCTATTCCTTATGTCTTCGATTTTTCGCTCAGCCTGAGTGATCTCTGCAGGAATCGACAAACGTTTATTGTCATTTAGAGCATCGTCACGCATTTTGATAACATCCAGAAGATTTCTTTTCACCTCGTCAATATCACTCAATCTAATACGAAATGATGTTGAGGTAGATCTGGACACCATTTGCAAGTCTCGATTAGCTTTCTCACGATCGATGCTGTTATTTTGTAGCTCTAATAAAGATAAGGAAAAGATTATTTAGAACGACCTCTATCTAGGAATTTTTAAACGCTCATCAGGCTATCTTAAACATACCTGTATCCATCGACCTAACCTTTGTCATGAATTCTCCGATAACCTTCTGATACTCGTCGTCCTCGCTTTGATGTCGCCTCTTCAAGTTTGCCAGATCATTCGCTAGTTCATCGTGCTTCTCCCTAATAAGACGTTGAAACCCCGCTAATTCTTCTTCGGGAATCACAATAGTTGATTCTTGTGAGAGCATAGTGAGACTGAGGCGTCCCGACGTAGCCACGCTCCCTTGACTCACAAGACTCCGCTGTGTTCCTACATCAATAAGACTTCCTTCTTTATGACTAACCTGACTCTGGTCGTAGTTGATCTCGTAATTGTTCAGAATTTGCGTAATTATTTCGACTCTTCGCTTCAGGTCGTTTTCATGGTTTCTTTTCTCGCCGATCAACACACCTTTCGCTTGAATCAACTCATGCTCGCGCTTCTGTAACGCCGTAATGGCGTTTTTGATCTCATCAGCATAATCTCTTCGCTCTTCTAGTTCACTTAAGATTCTACCCGCGGAGGAATCAAATACTGCCAATTGGTTTTCTAACTCACTGAGACTTTTAGCCGTCATATCTTCCTTCAAGCTACTCTTAATCGTCTCAAGGCGTACACGCTCTTTCTCAATTTGATGAGCCTTATCAACGCACTCTTGATTGATATTCCCAACTTCACTCAGAATCTTTGAGTACTGAGCTTTAACACTCATTTCATGTTCAATTTGTTTATTGAGAGCGTGAATTTCATCAGTTATTGTACTCAGATTTCCATTTGTCTGTGTGAAGGGACGATGGTGAGTTACCGTATACACAGAACACAAAATCAAAAAAAAATACCTGCCGATTGGATTGCACTATAAACCATGCACCACATTAAGGGAATGGTCTTACCTGATCCAGTTCACGTCGGAAATTGTTTGCGGCATGCTTATGTCCGAGTAGCAACGCTAAGTCAGTCTTGAGATCTTTGACCTTGTTCGCATAACGCTTCTTAGTCTCCTTGATCGCCTCTAAGGCTTTCGCGTACTTTGTACTATCAAATATAGCATCAAACTTAGTCTTGAGTACAGCTCCTTCTTGTAATACCCAACATGAGTCCTCTTGATGCACAAAAACAACATTATCCAAAACTGCTTTGGATACTCCAAGCATCAGAGGTATCGTTTTTTCCATCTCGGAACAGGTATGGGAGTTCGAAACAGTTCGCCCGTTTTCATCTGTTGTTCGGATCACTCCATCCAGTGACTTAAAGGTAACGGTACTCTTTTTCTGAGATACTTCCATCGTTCTATGGACGATCATAGCCTTTCCACTCAAATTGTTGAATCGGAGTTTCACGGAAGCCTTGACGACAGCATTCTTTGAATGTTTTGGGTCATGAACGAAACATTGTCCTGATTTATTTCCTGGAGGTAATCCTCCAGTGACGGCATAGCGAAGACATTCGATGATAGTGGTTTTACCACTGTTTAAGAAAAAATGAGATCCATAAAAGTGTCAAATGAATCAGCTTTTGTCTTAGAGAGAAGAATAATGAAAACTCACGAAAACGTACCATCCATTGGCACCCACGATGATAGTAAGAGGAAAGTAGAACTCAATGATTTGATCTTCATCGTCTGGCGAAAAGGATCGAACACCGCGTATAGATAACTTTTCAATCGAAGCCGGCATTTTTGTTCTTCTTGGTCTTCAGCCATGAATATCACCCATTGATTTTACCTTTCGACAACGTAGTACAGTGATCATCTCATCAAAAGCGATCATTTTGTTCTGTACTACTTACAGAATACAGTACTCGTACTAAAGTTGTCACGCAAAGACACGACTTATTTGCTATTCCTTACTTTTTGGCCTAGGCAATTATTACATGAAAATATGAACAACGCCGTTGATGACAATAACAAGAAATTGACTCAGATTTCCATAAAAGATACCTGTCTCTGTAATATAGGAAAATAAAACTCACGAGGAGTAAGATGCAGGAATTTTTGTTCTTACTGGTCTTGTTTCTTCAGCCTCTGACAATCACCCGTAGATTTTTATCTGCATCTTACTCCTCGTGAGTCTTATTTTCCTATATTACAGAGACAGGTATCTTTTATGGAAATCTGAGTCAATTAAAAATTGTCAATATCATCAACGGCGTTGTTCATATTTTCATGTAATAATTAATTGCCTAGGCAAAAAAGTAAGGAATAGAAAAATAAGTCGTCGTCGTCGTGTCGTTGAGCGACAACTTGATGTGGTACGGCGAGTACTGTCAGGTCTGTAAATAGGTAGGGCCTACAGTGTACATCATGTCGGCATGGCCACTCTATCGCACAATAAAAAGCTTATCTCTACAACAGGAAGAAACGAGTGTGATGTGGGGTTTTCGGTTTTTCATTTGGACCACAGAAATTATTGATATCTACAGTCCGAGTGATACATAATCGATTCCTACACGTTCACTCCTGTCGTTCATTTGGTTACTGATCACGATGCAGTACCATCTCATCCTTGTATGTTGGCTGTTCTGGGTCACTCAATCATCAGTGACAGGATCCACCACAACATTAGTAACGACCTCTAATGTGATGTCATTACTATCATCGTCCAACGCCAAACACGGTGCCATGTCTTCTGTCTTGAACGATTTAGAGGCTGAGGGGTGTACAAAAGTAGCTACTATCACATTTCTCACATCAAGGTCTATTTCGAGTGAAGATAGGATCAATATCTTACAAACACTCTTTCATGTCGAGCCCCCAGGATCAGATGTCATGGCTGTAGCTGTCAAGAGTACTACTGCTACAGAACAGGGTGAACCGCAAGAGGTTGGCTTCGCTGTTGCAACTCCTACATACTCTGTATCTGAGACATCAATTGCAGCTCAATCCAGTGGGGGAACTCTTCTTTACGCCGTTCACTGGAATGATATACTACGAGGAGGCCTTGAGGGAATATTTGATTTACTCACTCCAGTAATCGAACGAATACTTGCTTCAGCTTCCTCGGCAGCGATTGATACGAGTCAATCCAAACTCCTTGTTCTTTTTGTTGGATTACCATCGCTAGAGGATGACGATAATGCGATAACACAGGCTACGCAAGTCTTTCAACAGGCTGCAGCAACGAGTCTCGCGTACATGGCACCAAATCCTTATTCGTCTTTAACACAAATATTTAAAGGTGGAGTGCTCTTTTTCTCAAGTACCGACGCAGTTCATGATTTCATCCATGATAGCAAATCGTCTCTTTGGAAGGATTTACCCACAGCCCTTGCGGAGGTTACTCGCTCCACAGCGAATCTACCCGATTATATTTCATCCACATCCAAAATTCTTGCAACCTCTCCCACTGATTTAGCAGCTGTCCGTAGATTACTGCCCATCTCAAGGCAGGCTTTACAACAATTTATTGAGAGCATTTCTCAAGCAGCAGAGACTTCTTTAGATATTTCCACTGGATTCAAAGAGATGAAACCGATGGATACGTTTGGTGAACTAGCCGATGCAGCCATTCAACGTTCATTAGACTTTTACGATGTGCAAATGAAAAGCGCGTCGACAAGTGTAGCACAGTCTAGTCTATCCCAAAGAATACGGTCTCATCTAATTACTGAAATTCATTCTACTATTCTACTCATGTATGAGGTCCAACTAGAACAACTCTATCAGGCATCGATGGAAGGGTTTAAGGCAGGACTGTCAAAACTGCGAATCTCGCCTAACTTGGGTTCCGATATGAATAAAGTTTCTACCTTGACTCTTCAATCTTTCCAAACAGCCTCGAAGAAACTTTTTCCCAAAGCCTTATCCTCGACAACGTTGTCAGTGCCCTCAGCTTCTTTACTTTCAGCAAAACTAGGAAAAGAACTACGAGAATTCATCACACTGCGTCTATTAGCGGCTAGAGCCGATGGAAAGTTTAAACCTATACCTCGAAAAGGAGTTACGCTAGGATTTCACTGGTTACTACCAAAGCCTTTTGGAAATGACTATAGACAAGAACCTTGGATGGTCCATACGAAAGATGACTTAGTTTTTGTGCCGAAGGACAAAATTACGGATGTTGCCAAAGAGGATATTATGGGATCCACAACAGAAGGGGAAGACTGGACACGTAAAATTATACCTTGTCCTGCAGCGAATGAAATGATTTATATGAAATAGAATTGGTTGTTTTCATATTAATCTTAATCATTACAGTAGCAAAATATAGATTCCACTCAATATGAGGCTATTGCATAATATCTTTCCATCATGAATCAAGCTTCTAAAAAGAAAAGTGAAAACAAATACTGCCATCTAATCCATAAACAACAAGATAAACCTGAAACGTCCTCATGATCACAAGTTCAAAAGGATGTCCCTATTTGAACCAATATAGCTACACTCAAGCTTAAAAAAAGAAAGGTGAAAATACATATTGCCATCCAATCAAGGCAGCCATAATTTCTTTGGGTCCTCCACCTAATTCTACCATAACCATTATATTATTGGCTGTTGGAGTAATAAAAACAATCATCATAACCAAGTAAAAGGAATCTGCAATTGCTAAATGAAAACAAAGACATTTGCTCGAGCCACGAGCGGATGGGGCGGCATTAATATTTATCGGGATTCTTAAAGATATTTGTAGATATATATTTTAAATGAAAACAAAGACAAAAAAATTATGAGGAAAAAATCTTTCAAACAGAAAAAAATTACAAAAGGAAAACTTTTCTCCCCCCCCCC
>Ga0169931_10007223_pt1 | contig 16526 bp, 15 predicted proteins | sample Kivu_15m_20L_FD_129675 | JGI IMG/M metagenome (GOLD analysis project Ga0169931, IMG submission 129675) | Freshwater microbial communities from Lake Kivu, Western Province, Rwanda to study Microbial Dark Matter (Phase II) - Kivu_15m_20L... | ecosystem: Environmental > Aquatic > Freshwater > Lake...
GAAGGCTGCCCCCCGGATCGACCGGCAGCGCGAGCAAGCCCTGTGGAAGCGCTTCAGCTCCGCGCGGACGGGCTTCGATCGCCGGCGTCGCCAGCACTTTGCCGCTCGCGAGAGTGAGCGCAAGGAGGCGCTGTCGGCCAAGGAGTCCCTCATCCGCGAGGCCGAGAAGTTGTCCACGTCGCGGGAGTGGGCCGAGACGACCAGGGCCTATCGCTCGCTCATGGATCGATGGAAGGCCGCGCCGCGGGGAAGCCGTCAGGACGAGGACCGGTTGTGGACGCGCTTTCGGGCGGCCCAGGACGCCTTCTTTGCCTCGCGCGATGCCGTGAACGCCGAGCGCGATGTCGAGCACCGGGCCAATCTCGAGCGCAAGGAGGCGCTGGTCGTCGAGGCCGAAGCCCTGCTGCCCATCCTTGATGTGGCCGCCGCCAAGCGCACCCTGCGGAGCGTCCAGGAGCGCTGGGAGGGCATCGGGCACGTGCCCCGCTCGGACAAGGAACGCATCGAGCGCCGCCTGCGAGTGGTCGAAGACGCCGTCCGGCAGGCCGATGAGCGACGCTGGGCGGCCTCGGATCCCGCGCGTCGTGCCCGCGCGGAGGACACCGCGGAGAGATTCCGCACGGCCCTGGCCCGAGCGGAGCAGGACCTGGCGTCCGCTCAGGCAGGTGGAGACCCCCAGAGGATCGCCTCCGCTCAGGCCAGTGTCGACTCGACGCGGGCTCTTCTCGCCGCGGTCGAGGGCACGGTCTCGGAATTCGCCGGGCCTTCGGGCAACTAGACGCGGTAGGCGTCAAACACGCCCTCGACCTGGCGGACTGCCTTGAGCACGGCGCCCAGGTGCTTGGGATCAGCCATCTCGAAGGTGAAGCGCGACAGGGCAATGCGCTCACGTGTCGTCGTCACGGAGGCACTGAGGATATTGACGTGCTGATCCGAAAGTGCACGCGTGACGTCCGACAGCAGGCGTGCGCGATCGAGGGCCTCGACCTGGATGTTGACCAGGAAGACACTTCCGGAGGAGGGTGCCCAGGCGACGTCGACGAAGCGCGCACCGGCACCCTGCTGGGCCTCCAGGCCCGGGACGTTGACGCAGGAGCGTCGATGCACTGACACGCCCGAACCACGGGTGACAAATCCGACGATGTCATCGCCGGGCACGGGGGTGCAGCATCGGGCGAGCTTGACCCACACATCGGTGGCCCCCTTGACCAGCACGCCCGGATCCCCGGCCGCCACAGCGCGTGACGACGATGACGGGGTGAAGGCCTCGGCGACGTCGTCAGCTGCCCCATCGACCCCGCCCGCTGCCGCGACCAGCCGTCGCACAATGCTCGCCGCAGAGATGCGGCCTTCGCCCACGGCGGCATAGAGCGCGGAGACATCGCCTTGATGGAGCTCTGCGGCGATGGTCGAGAGCGACTGATTGGTCATCAGTCGCTGGAGGGGCAGCCCCTCCTTGCGCATCGCCCGGACGATGGAGTCCTTGCCCTGCTCGATCGCCTCCTCACGGCGCTCCTTGCTGAACCACGCCTTGATCTTGGACTTCGCGCGCGGGGACTTGACGAAGGACAGCCAGTCGCGACTGGGCCCGGCCCCGTCGGCCTTCGAGGTGAAGACTTCGACGACGTCACCGTTGGAGAGCTCAGACTCGAGCGGGACGAGCTTGCCGTTGACGCGGGCGCCCACGCATCGGTGCCCGACCTCGGTGTGGACGCTGTAGGCGAAGTCAACGGGTGTGCTGCCCTGCGGCAACGCGACGACGTCCCCCTTGGGCGTGAAGACGAAGACCTCTGAGGAGGACAGGTCATAGCGGAGCGAGTCGAGGAACTCATCGGGATCCTCGGTCTCCCGCTGCCACTCCAGCAGCTGGCGGAGCCAGCCGAAGTCGTCCGGCCCCTGCTTGCCGCCGACGTCACGCTGCTTGTAACGCCAGTGCGCGGCCACTCCGAACTCCGCAGCCCGGTGCATATCCCAGGTGCGGATCTGCAACTCAACAGGCTTGCCCTCCGGGCCGATCACTGTCGTGTGCAGGGACTGGTACATGTTGAACTTCGGCATAGCGATGAAGTCCTTGAAGCGGCCCGGGACGGGGCTCCAGCGTGCGTGCACGATGCCGAGGACGGCGTAGCAGTCACGGATGGACTCCACCAGGATGCGTACGCCGACCAGGTCGTAGATGTCGGCGAAATCCCGGCCCCGGACCACCATCTTCTGATAGACGGAGTAGAGGTGCTTCGGGCGACCCGTCACGGATGCCTTGATCCGCGCCCCCCGGATATCGGTCTCGAGATCGTCGATCACGCGCGTGAGGTAGTGGTCGCGCGAGGGCGCGCGCTGCGAGACGAGGCGCTCAATCTCGTCGTAGACCTTGGGATAGAGCGTCGCGAAGGCGAGGTCCTCCAACTCCCACTTCATGGTGTTCATGCCGAGTCGGTGGGCCAGCGGGGCATAGATCTCGAGGGTCTCCCGCGCCTTCTTCTCCTGCTTCTCCGGCGGCATGAAGCCGAGCGTGCGCATGTTGTGCAGCCGATCGGCAAGCTTGATGACGAGCACGCGGATGTCGCGCGCCATCGCGACAACCATCTTGCGCACCGTCTCGGCAGCGGATGCCTCGCCGTAGGTCACCCGGTCGAGCTTGGTCACGCCGTCGACCAGGTCGGCGACCTCGTCGCCGAAGTCCTCTCGCAACTCAGCGAGTGAGTAGCCGGTGTCCTCGACGGTGTCGTGCAGTAGGGCCGCCGAGAGCGTGGGGGCTGTCATGCCGAGCTCGGCCAGGATCGTGGCGACGGCGAGGGGGTGCGTGATGTAGGGGTCTCCCGAACGGCGCTTTTGATCACGGTGAAGGTAGGCCGCGGTCTCGTAGGCCCGCTGAAGGAGCCGGACATCGGACTTCGGGTGGTATTGACGCAGGGTGCGCAGCAGAGGATCGAGCTCCGTGGGGCCACCGCGCGACCCCGTGAGTCGGGCAAGGCGCGAGCGCAGGCCACTTGCTCCGGCGTCAGCCGGGACCTCGCGCATCGCCTCCTGCGTCACCCGCACCTCCCGCCGTCGTCGCGGTCAGTGTACGAGTAGCGATACGGATTGCTGTCGCGCGGCTACTTTTTGCCGCGCTTGGAGCGCGGCTGCCGCTTGGGTTGCTGTCGCTCCCCTGCTCCGGCCGGGGTCGTTGGAGCCCCGCTGGTCGGCACCCCGTCCACGACGCCCACGGCGGCGGCAGCGGCCTCCTGCGACTCGACGGCCCGGCGGCCCGAGCCGCCGCGCCGGGCGTTGACGCGGGCGTCCAGCGCCTTGATGTCGGGCTGGCGCATCTTGAGCATGACGGCCACGGGGGTGGCGATGAAGATCGAGGAGTACACACCGGCGAGCATGCCGACCGCGAGTGCGACAGCAAGGTCCAGGAGCGTGCCCGCACCAAGAAGGCCGGCTCCGATGACGATGATGGCAACGACGGGCAGCAGCGAGGTGATCGTCGTGTTGATGGAGCGCACGAGCACCTGATTGACAGCCCGATTGGCGGCTTCGCCGTAGGACATAACCGACTGTGCCGTGATGCCCTTCGTGTCCTCCTTGACCTTGTCGAAGACGACGACCGTGTCATAGAGGGAGTAGCCGAGGATGGTGAGGAACCCGATGAGTGTCGCCGGAGTGACCTGCAAACCAGTCACCGCGTAGATCCCGACGGTGAGGATGATGTCGTGCGCCAGCGCGATAAGCGCTGCCACGGCAAACCGCCACTCAAAGTAGATGGCGAGGAAGATGGTCACGAGCACCAGGAAGACGATCAGGGCCTGGATGCCCTTGGCCGTGATCTCCGCCCCCCAGGTCGGTCCCACGACCTGCACGCTGACGTCCGTGGCGGGCACACCGCACGCCTCGCCGAGCAGGCGGGCGATCTCCTGACTCTGCGCGGGCTCGACCGGGGGGGTCTGCACGCGCACGATGCCGGCACCCGTCTCCGTCACGATCGCTTCGGCTCCCGTGGCAGCAGAGGCGACCTCGCGCGCATCGACCACCGAGCAGGTGGCGTTGGGCACGGAGAAGACGGCGCCACCCTGGAACTCGATGCCGAGGTTGAGTCCGCGGATGCCCAGCGCGCCGAGCGAGATGAGGATGAGTACGCCGGAGATGATGAACCACGTCCGGCGTCGACCGACGAAGTCGACACCGGATTCGCCACGGTAGAGGCGGTCACCCAGGGAGCTTGAGCGTGACATCAGGACTCCACTCCTGCCGTCGGGCGATCGGCTTCTCGCGCATCGGTGTCCTTGGCATCGACGGACCTGTCCGTGCGCCGCAGACCCGTGAGCCAGCTCGTGCGCTGCATCCACGATGACCGACACACGAGCACCGTCAGCGGATAGGTGAAGATGAAGGCAACGATGAGATCGACGACGGTGATGAGGCCGAGGGTGAAGGCGAATCCGCGGACGTTGCCCACCGACACGATGTAGAGCACGACCGCGGCGAGGAGGGTCACGAAGTCCGCGGCGAGGATTGTGCGCCGGGTGGCCATCCAGCCGATCTCGGCGGCCTGCCGCATGCTCTTGCCCTCGCGCAGGGCGTCACGAATCCGCTCGTAATAGATGATGAAGGAGTCCGCCGTGATGCCGATGGAGACGATGGCGCCGGCCACGCCCGCGAGGGTCAGGGTGAAGCCCACCGTCTTGCCCAGTGCGACGAAGAGCAGGTAGGTGAGGCCTCCGGCCATCACCAGGCTGGCGATGGCGACGATGCCGAGGACCCGGTAGTAGAGCAGGAAGAAGATCACGATGAGGATCGCGCCGATCGCGCCAGCGATGAGGCCGGCGCGCAGCTGGTCGTTGCCCACCGTCGGCGAGACGCTCGTGACTTCCACGACATCCAGGGTCACGGGCAGGGCGCCGTAGCTGAGGATATTGGCGAGGTCCTGCGCCTCCTGGGCGGTGAAGTCGCCCTCGATCTGCGCCTGGCCGCCGATGATCGGCTCATTGAAGCGGGGGGCCGAGACGACGACTCCGTCGAGCACGATCGCAAAGGCGTTGCACGGGCTGGGGCCGCCCGGGGAGCAATCCGGTAGTGCGTAGAGCTCCTGCGAGGACTGCGCCAGGGCGCGGGCGCCCTCGCTGTCGAAGGTGAGGCTGACAACCCAGCCGCCCACGCCCTGCTGCGGCAGCTGGGCAACCGCGTCGGTGACGTTCGTGCCCTGGATGAACGCCGGCTGGAGCGAGTACTTCGCAGCACCGTCCTGGTCGCAGGTGCCCAGCCATAGTTGGGGATCATCCGGGGTGCCGCCAGCCTGGTTGATCGGATCCAGGCAGTCCAGGGCAGCGAGTTCGGCTTCGAACTCGGGCGTGTTCTCGGCTGCCTGCACGATCCGCGCCGAGGTGGCCGTGTCATCACCGGTCGGTGCGGGAGCGGGGGCCGATGTGTCGTCCAGGGTGGCCGGTGCGGGGCCGAGGATCGTCCAGACGGGCCGGAAGTCCAGCAGAGCCGTCCGGCCGACCAATTCCACGAGGCGCTCCTGGCTCACATCGGGGACCGACACGACGATGGCGGCCCCCTCCCCGGAGCCTTGGACCGTGACCTCCGCTTCGGCGACGCCGACGCCGTCGACGCGCTGGCGGATGATCTGGACCGTCTGGGCCAGTTGGTCGTCGGTGATCGTGGCCCCCTCCTGCACCGCCTTGGGCTGCAGGATGACCTGGGTGCCCCCGCGCAGGTCCAGGCCCAATCGGACGGCGTTGTCCTGGCCGGGCCACAGCGCCCAGGCCGCGATCGCAGCCGTGATGAGCGCCATGATGAGCAGTAGGCGCCCAGGGTGTGTCTGCGAGCCGGTGCGGCTGCTTCGGTTGGCGGGTGGCACGTGAATTCCTTCTCAGCGTGGGGTGGCAGGAGGGTTCGCGGGGGGCCCTAGGCGCTCTGCCCGGGCGGATCGGCCGGCGCGACGGGCTCGATGACCTTGCCGATCGCCGCCTTGACGACGCGGATGACGACTCCCGGTGCGATCTCGATCTCGGCATCCTCATCGTCGATGGACACCAGGGTGCCGTAGACGCCGGCCGTGGTCATCACGCGAGTGCCCGGCTCGAGGGCCGACATCATCTGCGCCTGCTTGCGCTGCCTCGCCCGGGCCGGACGCATGATGAGGAGGTAGAACACGACGCCGATGAGGATGATCGGCAGGAACGTGCCCAGGCTTTCCACGATCGCACCCCTCGACGGCCACGGCGCCGGAGGCGGCGCACTCGGGCATTGAGCCTAGCCGGAGCCACCCGGGGAGGCATCGCCGGTGGCGGCCGGGAAGCCCAGGAGGCCCTGCGCGAGCCCCGGGCCGGGGAGGCCCAGGTGCTCGTAGGCCGCCGCGGTGGCGACGCGCCCGCGCGGAGTGCGGGCGAGGAGTCCATGGCGGACCAGGAAGGGCTCGGCGACCGTCTCCACGGTCTCGGGCTCCTCCCCGACGGCAACGGCCAGCGTCGACAGGCCGACGGGACCGCCCCCGAATCTGCGCACGAGGGCGTCCAGGACCGACCGGTCCAGACGATCGAGGCCGAGCTGGTCCACCTCGTAGAGATCGAGTGCGGCACGGGCTGCGTGATGGTCGACGTCGCCATCGCCGTGGACCTGTGCCCAGTCGCGCACCCGGCGCAGCAGGCGGTTGGCGATGCGGGGCGTGCCGCGCGAGCGTCGAGCGATCTCGGCGATGGCCGTCTCGTCGATCGTCACGTCGAGCAAGCGGGCGGACCTGCCCAGGATCGAGCGCAGGTCGGACTCGTCGTAGAAGTCCAGGTGAGCGGTGAAACCGAAGCGGTCGCGCAAAGGGCCGGGCAGCAATCCGACTCGCGTGGTCGCGCCCACGAGCGTGAAGGGGGCAAGGTCGAGGGGCAGGGCCGTGGCGCCAGGGCCCTTACCCACGATCACATCGACCCGGAAGTCCTCCATGGCGACGTAGAGCATCTCCTCGGCTGCCCGAGCGAGCCGGTGGATCTCGTCGATGAAGATCACCTCACCGGGTTGCAGGCTGGACAGCACCGCCGCCAGATCGCCAGCATGTTGCAGGGCGGGCCCGCTGGTCAGGCGCAGGGGTGCCGCCATCTCCTCGGCGATGATCCCCGCCAGCGTGGTCTTGCCCAGACCGGGTGGACCGGAGAGGAGCACGTGGTCAGCCGGCCGATCGCGGCGGCGCGCTGCTTGAAGCACGACGTCGAGTTGGGCGCACACCCGTGACTGGCCGACGAATTCATCGAGGCGCCGCGGCCGCAGGGCGCCTTCGATCACGCGCTCAGCGTCATCGGCGCGAGCGTCGACGAGGCGATCCCCCTCGTCGCTGGTCATCGCCGGTCCAGGTGCTGCAGCGCCGAGCGCAGGAGCGTGGCCACATCGGTGTCCTGCCCCGCCACGGCCGCGACCGCGCGGTCGGCATCGCGGGCGGGCCAGCCGAGGGAGACGAGCGCGGCGCGCACTGTCTCCTGGTCGTCTCCGACGGAGGACTCACCCTGTCCGGGGATGGCGCGCAGGCGATCCTTCAACTCGATGACCAATCGCTGGGCTCCCTTGGTGCCGATCCCGGGCACCCGCGTCAAGCTGGCGAGGTCCTCGGCGGCGATGGCACGTCGTAGGTCGTCGGGCGACAGCGTGGCGAGCACGGCGAGTGCTGTCCGGGGGCCAACGCCGGACACGGTTTGAACCAACTCGAAGACATCCCTCTGCTCGGCATCGGTAAACCCGTAGAGCGTGAGTGAATCCTCGCGCACAACCAGGCTCGTGCACAGTGCGAGCGCCGCACCTTGTCGCGCGGACGCGGCAGCCTGGGGGGTGCAGGCGATGCTCACCCCGATGCCCCCCACGTCGATGACGACCGAGGACGGGCGCACGGCCGAGACGACACCTGCGACCGACGCGATCACCGGCGAGCCTCTGCCGCGGCGCGCAGGCGACGTTCGGCACCACCGCGCCAGATCTCGGTGATCGCCAGGGCGAGCGCATCGGCGGCGTCCGCGGGTCGCACCGGCGCATCCAGGCGCAGGACTCGCGAGACCATGGCGGTGACCTGGGCCTTGTCGGCCCGACCGCTGCCGGTCACGGCGGCCTTCACCTCGCTGGGCGTGCGCAGGCTGAGCGGAATGCCGCGGCGACCAGCCGCCAGGGCGGCCACGGCGCCCGCCTGGGCGGTGCCCATCACGGTGCGGACGTTGTGCTGGCTGAAGACGCGCTCGACGGCGATGACGTCCGGCAGGTAGCGCCCCACCAGGGCCTCCAGGCTCTCGTCCAGCCGCGTGAGGCGCTCCTCGAGCGGGGCCTCGGGCGGGGTGCGCACCACCACGACCTCCACCAGGCTCAGAGCCTGGCCGGGCGAGCCCTCGACCACTCCCACGCCACACCGGGTCAGACCGGGATCAACGCCCATGACGATCACGAGCGCCTCCTCCTCGGGGTCCCGGTCTATGCGAACACCTGTGCGAAGACTACTGCTCCGGCGACGCCGCCTCGCGGATCGCGCGGGCCTTCGGCGTGCCGTCACCGGGCTCGGCCTCGCCCAGGGGGTCCGCCGGGCCGACCGGGCCCTCGGTGACCGTGGCGAAGCCGGACCGCAGATCCGTCACGAGGTCATCCAGGTGCGGGACCGCCCGATCGTCGGCCGAGACCCCGACGAATGCGGATCCGTCGTAGGTCACCATCGTGACGTTGACCGCGGCACCGATCGTGGCCACGAGCGGGTAGATGCCCGCGATGCGCGCGCCGGCGATGAAGAGCGGGAGCGGAGGCCCCGGCACATTGCTCGTCGTCACGTCGCTCGCGAGGGCTGCCTGTGCGAGCACCGGCACCGGCACCAGCCAGCTGATCTCCGCGAGTGGGTCCGCGAGGCGCAGGGCTGGCTCGTGTCGCCAGCGCGCCACAGCATCGTGCGCCGCTTGCATGCGCTCGTCCACCGTGAGTCCCGCGACGGGCAGGGCGATGCGCGCGATGGTGACGGCGTTGGAGGCTTGCGCAGACGTGTCACCCGCGTCCCCGCGCAGGCTGATCGGCACGTTGAAGCGCAGTTCGTCGGCCACGCTCCCCTGCCGTACGTGATAGCGCTCCAGGCCCAGGCCCACAGCTGCCATGAAGGCGTCATTGACGCTGCAGTCACGCGCCTTGGCCGTCGCGCGCAGTCGGGCGAAGGGAAGGTCAAAGGCCGCGAAGTGGTACGTCGTGCCCCGCGCGGTCATGAGCGGTGATAGCGGGCCGTCGGGCACCGCCGTGAAGCGCCCGACGGATGCCAGCGTGCCCAGGACCGAGGTCCACGTCGCGACGGGGTCGGTGATCGTGCCCCGGGCGAGCGCGACCATGGCCTCCCCGACACGCTCAGCGGCCCCCAGGCCGCGGCGGACGTTGTCGGTAATGTCGGCCAGGCTGACCTCCGGGGCACCCGCATCGACGGGTGCCGGAGCTTCCGGGGCCTCGGGCTCGTCCGGATTGGGGTCCGAGCCGAGTTCCACGAGGTTGAGGCCGATGAGCACCGTCGCCTGGCCGTCGGCGATGGCGTGATGCAACTTCAGGAGCAGTGCGGCGCGGTCACCCTCGAGGCCTTCGACGAGCACGAGTTCCCACAGCGGTCGGTCCCGGTCGAAGTCCGTGAGGCTCACTCGCCGCGCTTCCTCGAGCAGCTCGCTCCATGTCCCCTCGCCCGCCAGGCGCATGCGTCGCAGGTGCAGCCCGAGGTCGAAGTCGGGATCGACAGCCAGGCGCGGCGACGCGACCCCGAAGACACCCCGGAGGGGCCGTTGGCGCAAGACGGGCACCATGCGGGTGAGGCGCTCCACGCGCGCACGCAAGCGCTCCCAGTCCGGCGCGGAGTCGAGCAGGACCAGCGCCAGGACCGTCGAGCGCAGGTGCGGGCTGCCGGCGGACGTGCGCCACGTCGCGGCATCCCAGCCGGTGAGTTGCCGTCCGGCTTCAGGCATCCGAGCCTCCCCTCGTGCGTCAGGCTCGATCAGGCGTCGAGGCTCGCGAGCACGTCGTCGCTGACGTCCACGTTGGTGTAGACGTCCTGGACGTCATCGCTGTCCTCGAGCGCCTCCACGAGCCGGAAGACCTTCCGCGCCACGTCGACGTCGACCGGCACGGACATGCTGGGCACGAAGGTCGCCTCGGCCGAGTCGTAGTCGATGCCCGCCGCTTGCAGTGCCGTGCGCACCGCAACGACGTCGCCCGCCTCGCTGAGGACCTCGAACGCCTCACCCAGGTCGTTGACCTCCTCGGCCCCGGCCTCGAGCACCGCGGCGAGAATCGAATCCTCATCAACCCCTTCGGCGCGGGGCACCATGACAACACCCTTGCGACTGAAGAGGTAGGCGACCGAGCCCGGGTCGGCCATGCTTCCCCCGTTGCGCGTCAGCGCGACCCGGACTTCGGAAGCGGCGCGATTGCGGTTGTCCGTGAGGCACTCGACGAGCACGGCGACACCATTGGGTCCGTAGCCCTCGTACATGATCGTCTGGTAGTCCGCACCGCCGGCCTCGGCACCGGAGCCTCGCTTGACCGCGCGCTCGATGTTGTCGAGGGGCACGGAATTCTTGCGTGCCTTCTGGATGGCGTCGTAGAGAGTCGGGTTGCCCGCGGGATCCCCGCCGCCCTGCCTGGCCGCGACCTCGATGTTCTTGATCAGCCGCGCGAAGAGTTTGCCGCGCCGGGCGTCCACCACCGCCTTCTTGTGCTTGGTGGTGGCCCACTTGGAATGGCCGCTCATACGCGCTGCCTCACAATCTGGACGAACATCTCGTGGAAGCGCGGGTCGCCGGTGAGTTCGGGGTGGAAGGACGTGGCGACAAGCGGTCCCTGCCTGACCGCCACGATCGTATCCGGCCCACCCGGAGTGGTCACCCGCGCAAGGACGTCGACCTCAGCGCCCACCGACTCCACCCAGGGGGCGCGGATGAAGACCGCGGGAAAGGGGGCCTGGAGGCCATCGACCTCCACCTCGGTCTCGAAGGAGTCCACCTGTCGGCCGAAGGCGTTGCGCCGCACCACCATGGCGATGCCACCCACCGTCACCTGGTCGGCGCGTGCGTCGAGCACGTCGTCCGCGAGCATGATCATGCCGGCACAGGATCCATACATCGGCATGCCCTGCGCCCGCGCGGCGCGCAGGGGCTCCATAAGCCCATCCCGCACGGCCAGCATCGACATCGTCGTCGACTCGCCACCGGGCAGGACGAGCGCGTCTACGGCGTCCAGCTGGTCAGCCCGACCCACGGGGACGGCGTGGGCACCCGCATCGGCGAGTGCGCGGAGGTGCTCGCGGACGTCGCCCTGGAGCGACAGGACTCCGATGGTGGGCGTTGCGCCCGTCACCAGCCCCGGTCTTCGAGGCGATGGTGCACCGGAATATCGGCGACATTGATCCCGACCATGGCCTCGCCCAGCCCGCGGGAGACCTTCGCCACGATGTCGGGGTTGTCGTAGTGGCGGGTCGCCTGCACGATCGCCTCTGCCCGCTTGACGGGATCGCCGGACTTGAAGATGCCCGAGCCGACGAAGACGCCATCGGCACCCAGCTGCATCATCATCGCGGCGTCCGCAGGTGTGGCGATGCCGCCGGCCGTGAAGAGCACCACGGGCAGCTTGCCAGCCTTGGCGACCTCCACCACGAGGTCGTAGGGGGCCTGCAGCTCCTTGGCGGCGACGTAGAGCTCGTCCTCGGATCGTGCGGCGAGCGCACGGATCTCGCCCAGGATGCGACGCATGTGCGTGACGGCGTTGGAGACATCACCGGTGCCGGCCTCGCCCTTGGAGCGAATCATGGTCGCACCCTCGGTGATCCGACGCAGTGCCTCGCCGAGGTTGGTGGCGCCGCAGACGAAGGGGACGGTGAACTGCCACTTGTCGATGTGGTTGGAGTAGTCCGCCGGGGTGAGGACCTCGGACTCGTCGATGTAGTCGACGTCGAGGGACTGGATGACCTGGGCCTCGGCGAAGTGCCCGATGCGCGCCTTCGCCATCACGGGGATGGTGACGGCCTCGATGATGCCCTGGATCATGTCGGGGTCGGACATGCGTGCCACGCCACCCTGGGCGCGGATGTCAGCGGGCACGCGCTCCAGCGCCATGACCGCCACAGCGCCGGCATCCTCGGCGATCTTGGCCTGGTCCGGCGTGACGACGTCCATGATCACGCCGCCCTTGAGCATCTCCGCCATGCCCCGCTTTACGCGAGTGGTGCCGGTGACGTGGCTGGGGGAATCGGACACGATGACCTCTCACGACTGACGCCGCGACGCCCGCGGCCTGGACCCATGGTAGTCGGGTCCTCCGGCGACGCCAGGGCGAGTGGGCGCCAGGGCAAGACGGGGGGCGCGTCAGGTGATCTTGGGCTTCATCGTCTTGTCGAGGAGCACGATCCACTCCTGGCCGATGGCGAAGGGCATCGCCGACCCATCGGGCAGCAAGAATCTCGTGCCCTCGCCGAGCGTGGGCCGCTCCCAGGTGACCGACCACATCCGGCCATCGCGCACGACGATCGCGGCCCCCTTGCCCACGGTCTGAATGAAGGGGGTCCGGCCGCCATACCGATCGCCGTATCCGGAGTCGGACTGCTCCACCGACTGGAAGACGACCGTCGCGGCGCGCTGGGGTCCGCCCTCGGTCGAGCGTGACTCTTCGCCGTTGAGTCCGACGATGAAGTCCCCTGCCTGCTCATCCCAGGTGAACGAGACCTCGGACGAGGGCCACGTGGCCGTCACCGACGAGACGGGCGTGCCGCCGGGAGGGGGCTCGGCGGCAAAGACGAAGCCGATATCACGGGCGGTCTCAGCGTTGGGCGCTGCCGCGAGGAGCAGGGTCGGGTCGGCCATGTGGTCGACGGGTGATGGCCGCCCGGGGTCATTCGTGAAAGCGGAGTAGGCCTTCTCCGCGGACACGTCGTACAGGTTGGCCTGGGCGATCACCCGCAGGAGCTTGGATTGCGCCCCGGAGTTGGAGAAGGCGATCTTGCCGAAGGGAGCCAGGATGTCCATGTCGCTGATGCGGGCTGAGCGGACGGGGCCGATGACATCGGGGATCGTGGAATTGAAGATCGCGATGAATCGCGTCAGATCCCACTCGACCTCGGTCACATAGATGAGGTCTGCTGCTGTAAGACCGGTGTGAGGCTGTGCCTGGCGCGTGTTGTCGATCTTGATCGCGAGCACCGGCTTGTCAGCACCCCCGGGCAGGCCCGAGAAGGGAGACGCCCCCGGAGGGATCCCGTCGTTCGGCGTCGGCAAACCGGACGGGGCCGCGGGGGAAGGGCTCGCCGACGATGAGACCGGAGCCGGCGTCGAGGACTGCACGGCGGTCTCGCCCCCGCTACATGCGGTGAGGAGCAGGGCTCCCGCGACGAGGGCGATGGTCAGGCGCATCCGACCACGGTACGTCGAAGCCCTCTAGCGAGCGGTGAGGCCCGGGGGCGGCGTGTCGTCCATCTCCACCGTCTCAGGCCAGGGCGTGTGGCCCGCGAGCCTGAGCCACCGCACCAGGCGCTGCCTGCGCACCTGACGACAGGCTCGCACGGCGTCGTTGTGGAAGCGCCGGGAGAGTTGCACGCGCACACATGTCCCGCGCAAGTCGTCAAGCATCGTCGGGTCAGCCGCGACCTCGCGCAGCGCATCGGCCTCCGACACATCAGGGATCGCCTCAACCAGGACGCGTGTCAGATTGCTCTCCGCGAGACCACGGGGCACCACGTCGTCCTCGGATGCCGCACGCGCGGCGTGGGCAGAGTCTGCGAGCACGACCGTGGTCGCAGGATCGAAGAGCCCCGATGACGCGACATCCAGGACGAGCGCTGACCGGCCCAGGAGCTGGGAGTCCAGTGCGTGGCGAGACGTGTCGATTCTGCGATGCAGTCGGTCCAGACGACCCGCGGTCATGCTGAGGTAGAGACCGAGGACCGCAAGGAGCAGCGCCGCAGCCAGGATCCACCACCCGAGCGTCATGATGCGTCATCCCCGCCGAGCTCTCGCCGGCGTGCCAGTCGCCCGACGATTTGGCCGCGGAGATCCTCTCTCACGCCGCTCTGCCCCGCCGTGACGCTCGCGTAGACGTCGATGAGGTCTCCGGCGACAGTGCGCCAGTCGTAGGCCGCCACCCTGCGGACCCCCGCGGCGGTGAGCCGGCGACGAGCGTCCGGATCGTCCAGCACCGCGAGCAGCGTGCTCTCCAGAGCCACTGAGTCCCCGACGGGGAAGAGCACCCCGCAACGGCCGCCGTCGAGCACACGCGCGAAGGCATCGAGATCGCTGGCCACGACGGGCGCACCTGCCGCCATGGCCTCGAGCAGGACGATTCCGAAGGACTCCCCGCCCGTGTTGGGCGCGACATAGGCGTCGAGTGATGCCAGTGCCCGGGCCTTCTCCCCCTCGCCGACCCGGCCCAGGATGACAATTCCCTCCCGGACGTCGGCCGGGACACCCGAGAGCACCTCGTCGGCATCCCCGGGTCCGATGAGGACGAGGGTGGCCGTTGGCATCCGAGCGCGGACGCCCGCGAAGGCCGCGAGGAGGATCGCGAGTCCTTTGCGCGGCTCGTCCATGCGTCCGAGGAAGCCGATTGCCGGCCCCGGCCAGGTGCGCAGCGGCTCGGCGCCGAGGTAGTGGTCGACGCGCACTCCGTTGGGGATGAGGACGGCATCACCGCCAAGATGATCGACGATGGTGCGTCGCGCATGCTCGCTGACGGCGATGAGCGCCGAGATCTTCTCAAGCGCGGTCTGGGCGAGGTAGTAGCCCGTGATGAGCACCCGGGAGCGTTCTTGAGAGGAGTGCACGGTCGCGACGATGGGGCCGCGTGCGGCCCAGCAGGCGAGGACTCCCAGCGAGGGGGCCAGGGGTTCATGCACATGCAAGACATCGAAGTCGCCCTCGCGAATCCAGCGGCGCACGCGGGCGGTCGCCTTCACGCCGAAGGTCAGCCGTGCGACGGACCCGTTATAGGGGACGGGGCGGGGGCGACCGCCGTCGACGGCGTAGGCAGGCAGAGTCGCCGGATCCTCGACGGGCGTGATGACACTCACGGCATGACCCATGTCGATCAGGGTCTCTGCCTGGTCACGGATGTGCGCCTGGACTCCCCCGGGGACGTCCCAGGCGTACGGGCAGACGATGCCGATCCTCACGGGGCGGCTCGTTGCGGCACGTCGCTGAGCCATAAGCGCTGCATCATGTGCCAATCAGCGGGATGGGCCGCGATGTTCTCGGCAAAGGCGTCGGCCATGGATTGCGTGAGTGCAGCGGTCCGCTCTGTGCGCGCGACACCCTCGGGGTGCGGAAGCGCGCTGCTCACTCGCCCCTGCAGGCCGCCCTGGACGTGCCACAGCCCGACGTGCATGAGCGGAGCCCCCGTGAGCAGCGAGAGCATGGCGGGCCCGGCCGGCATGGACGCGGTCTCGCCGAAGAAGTCAACGGGTACGCCGCTGCCGGAGAGGTCACGATCAGCGACTAGGCAGATCAGCCTGCCCTCTTCGAGCCGTCGCAGCAGGGTGCGGAACGTGTCGTCGTCGCCGTGCGCGAGCACCTCCATCCCGAGGGATTCCCGATAGGCGACGAACTTGTCGTAGAGGCCCTCGGGCTTGAGTCGCTCGGCGACGGTGACCAGGCCGCCGTAGCGCTCACAGGCCCAGGCCCCGGCGTGATCCCAGTTGCCGCTGTGGCTCGACACCATGACGGCGCCGCGGCCCGCGGCCACGGCAGCGTCGAGCTCGTCGAGGCCGGCGGTGAGGTCGAAGGTGTCCCGCAGGCGCTCTGGGCTCCAGGCCGGCAGCCGGAAGGCCTCGCTCCAGTAGCGCAGATAGCGGCGCACCCCCTCGTGGGTGGTGTCCTCGAGGACCGCGGACCGCGCCTGTGGGATCACCCGCGCGAGATTGGCCCGCAACTGGCGTACGCCTGGCCCGTTCTTCCGATAGGTGCGATCGGCCATGGCCTGGAAGGCCCGATCCACGACGGGCTCGGGCATGCGCTTGACCGCCGCCCAGCCGGCCCCGAAGCCCAGGTCTGTGACGGTGTCCGACAGGCTCACGCGCCGCTCCCGCTGGGGGGCTTGAGCTGCCGGCGCACAGCCACGATTCTCTGGACCACCGTGACGACGCTGAGCACCGCGAGGATGCCGAGCGCGATGGGGAGCACGTAGGGCACGCCCAGTCCTGCAAGGAAGGCGGCCAGAAGCACGACGATGAGTCGCTCTGCGCGCTCGGCGATGCCCACGTTGGCTGTCGCGCCGACTGCCTCCGCTCGCGCCTTGGCGTAGGAGATGACCTGGCCGCCCACGAGGCACGTGAGTGCCGCCGCGGTCGTCCACGGATTCCCGGTCGCGGCAGCCCAGAGCACCAGCGCGCCGAAGACGCAGCCGTCGGCGACGCGATCGAGGGTGGCGTCAAGGAAGTTGCCCCAGGGCCCGGCCCTGCCGGAGAGTCGTGCCATCGTGCCGTCGAGCAGGTCCGCGATGACGGACAGGCCGATGATGAGCACACCGGGCACGAAGTCACCGCGGGGGAAGAACACCAGGGCAGCCGTGCACGTGATGAGGGTGCCCACGAC
>Ga0169931_10007224_pt1 | contig 16526 bp, 15 predicted proteins | sample Kivu_15m_20L_FD_129675 | JGI IMG/M metagenome (GOLD analysis project Ga0169931, IMG submission 129675) | Freshwater microbial communities from Lake Kivu, Western Province, Rwanda to study Microbial Dark Matter (Phase II) - Kivu_15m_20L... | ecosystem: Environmental > Aquatic > Freshwater > Lake...
AAAAAGAAGATGCAAGGAAAGCAGAACGATCGGTAGAGTTGCTAGTATAAGTCTCACTTTTCGTAAATTCCTTCGATGACATAAAGGGGTCGATTTTTGCTTTCATCATGAATCCTACTGATGTATTCCCCGATCATTCCAAGGGAAATCAATTGAATTCCACCTAATACTAAAACTATGATAACCAAGGATGTCCACCCTTGAATTGTTCTATCAGTAAAAAATTTTAAGTAAAGAGCGTGAATCGCATAGAGAATTCCAAGAAAGGAAGTAGAAATACCCAGATAAGAAGCGAATTTTAATGGAACAGCAGAAAAGCTTGTGATCCCATCCAAGGCAAATTTGAGCATTTTTGCGAGAGAAAATTTGGTTACTCCAGCCTTTCTTTGTTCTCTCTCATATTCTAGACCGGTTTGTTGGAATCCGATCCAACTGATCAAGCCTCGTATATAGCGGTGAGTTTCTCGTAGGGAACAAAGGATTTGAACTACCCTTCTAGACATGATTCGGAAGTCTCCTGTGTCCAGAGGGATATCGAACTTTGTCATATTTTTCATCACTCGATAAAATACCCTCGCTGTAACCAATTTGAACCAGGACTCTCCAGAGCGTTTGGCTCTTTTTGCATATACAACATCAAACCCTTCCTGGAACTTCGCGTACAATTCAGGGATGAACTCGGGAGGGTCTTGGAGGTCCCCGTCCATAACGACAACTGCTTCTCCTCTAGATAAGTCTAGTCCAGCGGTGATCGCCAGTTGGTGACCATGATTCCTACTCAAATTGACGAGGCGAAAGCCTTTTTCTTGGGTTGAAAGTGCTCTTAGAAACGCATAACTTCCATCCTTGGAACCATCATTTACAAATAAAAACTCGATAGATTCAGACCGTAGGGAAAACCTTGACTTGAGGGTCTTTCTCAAAGAGAAGAGGCGATCCCGCAATTCAGGCAATATTGCCTCTTCGTTGAAAATCGGGATTACAACAGAAAGAAGTAGTTTCTGGTTCTTGGATTTCAAAATGGATGCTCAGTCTCTAGATTTTCTAGAATCCGAGGATTGGAAAACTGTTTTTTTACAAAAGGGAAATTGGTCTAAGGAACATTCTATGAATAAGATCTGTCTCTGTCTTCTCGCTCTGTCTGGTATGGTGGGCTTTGGGAATTGTGCCTCTGCGAGCGCTGGACTCGCTACAAGTAATATCCCAGTAGGAGATAAAAAATACACCATCCTCGGACCAGTCGAAAAGAGCACGCGATTCTATGCTATCGATTTTGGGTTGGTCGCCTTCCCCACAGAAAGACCACCTCTGTCACGTTTAGTGGATGAAGCCATGGCAGAAAAATCGGCGGATGCCCTGGTGAACATTCGATATTGGAATGATAGAATCATTTTTCTTTTTATCACCATTCATCGAATTGGCTTACAAGCAGAAGCAATCAAATTTGAAGATGCTTACTCCCTTCCCCCCGTAGGTCCAGCTAAGAAAAAATGAGAGTTTTTTTGTATATTCTTTTGCTCGTGCATTCCCATTGTTTGGGTTCGCTAAACAAAGAGGGAAGGTTTGAATCTGTATCTTGGTATCCGGAAGCGACCAATACAAAAGGAGCTCGCTACAAAATTTTGGGCAAGGCAATGGGAGAAAGCTCAACTTTTTTTTTGGTTGGGATGGTGCCAGTGACAAATCCCCCCAGTCTAGAATATGCTTTCAGCAGAGCTTTAGATACGAATTCAGAAGCTCAAACTTTAATCAATGTCTTAGTATGGGAAGAGACGCATACCTACTTTCCACTAGGGATGGTAAGATCCATCAAAGTAGAAGGAGACCTTATTCGATACATTGAGGATCAACCGTAATCAAATGTTTCGGGTGTTTTCTTTGGTTGTATTTCTTTTTTTAGTCAACTCATGTCAGTTAGATACTTCAATAGCTGCAAGTGATGCCAATAGCCAGATTTATGCTGCTGCCCTCTTCAAAAGCAGAGAATGCGGTGGAGGAATCCCTCAAATAACAATAGCCGTAAACAAAGTAGCTCAGAGAAACCTCGCTCTTTGTACGATTGCTATCCTTAGAACTAGCTGTCCATTTTCTTCCTTCCCCGCGATCTGCCTTTCAATCTATGACAAAAAGCCCTTGGGTTCCATACCTCCTTTTTTAGATTTTCAATGGATTCAAAACCAAAAGTTATGAAGTTTTTCTTCCCCTTACTTTTGATTTTCTTCAGTTCTTCTGCTTATGCGATTGATTTTAGAGGAAGGCTGTATTCAAGAGCAAAGGAAAAAGGCGAGGCACAGCAATCTATTTTGATTTTTGAAACCAAGCAATTTTTACAAACAGATGCCAATGGATATTTTGAAGCCAAAGTCCCAAAAGCTGGCGAGTATACTTTTAGAGTAATTCGAACTAGTGGTACTCAGGAATTCAAAAAAAATATAAGTAGTGATGGTGAGTTGGTAACAATTTATACAGATAAGGTGGAAGTCCCAAAGGGTGGCATTGTAGTTTCCGGGGAAAAGGAAAAAACGATTTTATCTCGATACAAAGTTCGGCAAGACGAAATCAAAAGAATGCCAGGAACATTGGGCGAGGCTTTGAGAGGTCTAGAAACTCTTCCAGGAGTTGTCGCTCCCCCTTTTGGAGGAGGAGAGATTGTTATCCGAGGCGCTGACCCAAATCAGAATTTGTATTTGGTAGATGACCTACCGATCTTATATCCCTTTCATTTGCTGGGGCTCAATTCTGTGGTTCATAATGATTTGATCAAGTCAATAGACCTTTATACAGGTGCTTTTCCATCAAGATTTTTCAATGCAATCGGTGGAGTGATAGAAATAGAAACTGTTGACTCTGTAAAAAAAACAGGTGGTATGGCAAGTGTTAGCTTATTTTCTACAAATGCTATTTACCAAACCCCAACTGCTGGAGGGAAAGGTTATATAATTGTAGCGGGAAGAGTGAGTTATTTGGAAAATACTCTTGGTTTAACTGGTTTTGTACCAGAGGGAATTCGTCTTCCTCAATATCATGATAGTCAAGTCAAAGTAGTGCATAACTTCAATGATCGTCATCAAATTTCATTTACTTCGTTAACTGCCCAAGACGGGTTCGCTGCCCGATTGGAGCCGAGACCGGTCAATGACCCAACCCAAGAACCCCCTCCATTTATTGCGGGAGCAAGAATTGCTTTGGGTCGAGGCTTTGCAACACAAGGACTTAGATATACCTGGACCCCTGGAAACAAATTCAATAACAGAATTACTTTGATTCACTTCGATCCGTTTAACAAAGTAAATGGGCAGCTAGGATCTTTGAATGCAAATACAATCCAGAGATTTGGATACGTAGGACTTAGACAAGATGCTTCTTGGGAGGCACTCGATTGGCTTAAGATAGACTTCGGATCTGAGTATAGATTGCTCGACTTTGATATTTCCGGGACCAGTGTTAGGCTCAGAAATCCAAGCAATAGAGCTCCTAATCCTTATGATACTTTGAATCCAGCTTTTGAATCCATACCAGTGAGCGATAAACCTCGATCTCTTTACACCTATGGTTATACGACAGTTAAAATGAGATTTGGAAATTTCAGTTTCGAGCCCGGGACTCGTTACGATTACATAGCCATAAACAGGCAGGGAGTTTGGGGTCCGAGATCAACTGTTGCTTATAAATTTGAAGGTATAGCCCAAGGGACTACTATTTTTGCGGGTGCGGGGGACTACTTCCAATTTCCGAATTCCATTGCTTGGTCCAGTGTCTCTGGCAATCCAGGCATCGGATGGCAAAAAGCTACCAAATACGGAGGTGGAATTGACCAACAATTCACTCAGGAATATTCGATCAAAGCGGAAGTTTTTAAACAAGAATTTAGTTCTCTAATTGAAAATGACCCAAATATTTCCCAAGTTTTTGGACAAAATCCTGACAATGGGCAGCTTCTCTCTCAACCAATAGTTTTTAACCGTGCACTGAACTTTTCCAACAGGGGGACAGGTTGGTCGCATGGCTATGAAGTTTTTTTAAGAAAACAGAACAAACCAGGTACGATGGATTGGTTTGGTTGGATTGCCTATACTTGGTCTCAAACCTACCGAAATCCAAATCGATACAATCCAGCCTTGGCCCTCCCTCCTCAGCCAATTTTGAGCCCCGTTGAAAACAGAGTTCTGTATGAATTTTTTCCAAATTCAAGAGAAGTATTTTATGACTTTGATCAAACCCATATTATCAATACAGTCTATGGTTGGAGGATAAATGAGAGTTATCAATTGGGAGTTAGGTGGCAATACAGAACGTCTTTTCCTATCACTCCAGTTGTGGGAGATGACGGTGGTCAGTTTCGTAATCCAGCCACAGGACAAGTCTTTTTCAATCGACAAGAATCGGTTTTTATAAATTCTGCGAGACTTGCACCTTACCATCGATTGGACTTTCGTATTGATAAATTCATCAATTACGAATGGGGCTACATGAATTTATTTCTAGAGGTTATAAACTTTTACATGAGACGCAATCAAGTTGGGACAAACTTTGACGAAGCCTTGCCTTTTTCCTCTCTCAATCCCGTTCCACAAAATGATTTTTCCACGCTTCAAACTCCTGGGGGAACTGTGATCCCACTTTTCAATGTAGGGTTGGAGGTAAAATTTTGAAAAGAAACCTAATAGCAATTTTGTGTTTTGGAGTTATTTTTCAGTGCCGAAATTCGGACACCGATGCTTCATTACAGGAATACCGCAGGAGAGTTCTCTTTGCCTTGGTTCTGAGCCCAGCACCAAACCCTATTGAAACCTGTGAAACTGCTCTGAATCGGATGCAAGCCTGTGTGGTCCAAAGCAAGACTCCGCCTCCAGTGGTCAATGAAAGTACACTTGCTCCCTTGATTGGTTCAAATCTGATTCCCAACTCGAGACCAACGACTTACAATGCCCTTTGCCAGGATGTCATGGCCACTAGTCTTTTTCGAAATGCCTCCGATAGAGCCAAAAGCTGTCTTATCGATTGTTACAGGAAACAATGGGATGCGAGAGAAAATTCGGGGGCGTGTCGATCCCAAAGCTTTGCCAGTCTACTTTCTACAACCCCTCTCAATGATCCCTCCTGTGTTTTGGAATGCCAGAGGATCACAAATTCCAACAATCCTTAAAATAATTTCTGCTTTAATTGTGACCGATTCTCAAAATCTAATGACTAAATAGAAGGAAGTTCCAATGCAAGATTTCGTTGATCTAGGAGAGAAGTTGATTTTTGTGATCATGCTCTTTGCTAGCATTCTAGCTGTTGCCGTATTTATAGAAAGGTTGGTCGTTTACCGCAAGAATCTAACATTGGAAGCAAACCATTTCCTCGACCTTCTGGTGGACTTGATTCGCCATCGAGACACAAAAGGGACAGAGGCTTTGCTGCTAGACCAAGGCTCAGAAACGGTCTACACCAGATTTACAAAGTTTAGCTTAGAAAGAGAGAAAGAAAATCCAAAGGGACTTCAAGAATTGATGGAGGGCAAAATCCTAAAAGAAAGGATTTTATTAGAAGAAAGACTCCCCATCCTAAATACCCTAGGTAACAACACCCCATTCATTGGCCTCTTGGGAACAGTTCTGGGGGTGATCAAAGCCTTTTATGGCCTTGGAACTCTGGGGAACTCAGGTGCTGAAGTGGTGATGAGATCCATTTCAACGGCACTTCTGGCCACTGCCGCTGGTCTCGCTGTTGCCATTCCCGTTGTGATGGCGAACAACTATTTTACTCGAAAAATGAAGATCATCCTTGCCAATCTAGAAATCCTCTCCAAGGAGATTCATGCGAACTTGGTAATTTCTGGTAAATCGCATTCTTCATCGGGGCACTCTCACCACTAATGGCTGGTCAGGCGAATAGCGGAGACGAAGAGATAGGTTCGATCAATATCACACCGATGGTGGATGTGATATTGGTCTTACTTGTTATTTTTATGGTCACAGCCAATTTTCTAAAAAAAGAATCCATCAATATCAACTTACCAAAGGTAGCTGCAGCTGACCCCAATGTGGCAGAGTCCACTCAGGTTGCTTTGACAAAAGATGGTAAAATTCTTCTAGAGGGCAAAGACACCACAACGGAAAGTTTAGTGCGGCACTTAGAGAGAGAAGCGAAAATTCGACCTAACATGAGGCTTACGCTCTCTGCTGACGAGAGACTCCCCTACGGAAAAATTACGGAAACTATGGGAATCATCCGAAAAGCCGGAGTAACAAAAATAGCCCTTTCGGTAAAAAAATGAACCAGCCTGCGACTTGGAAAGATAGAATTTTTCGATTTGGGTTATTCCGATTTTCTATATTTCTTTCTTTCTTTTTGCATTTTGGTGTTTATGCGAGTTACTATATAGCAACTCTACCATCGGAATCCAGCTTTGAAGACAGTAGTAAGTTAGATGATGTTGAGTTGGATTGGGAAGAGATCCCACCGGAACTCATCGGAGGAACATCCAGCCCCGCTCCAGTGGAGAAAAATGATTGGGTGGAAGGTTCGAATAAAGACAAAAATGCGGATGCGCCCGATGACAGCGATATCAATCCGAACCAGCTATCAGGGAATGGGACAGACAAAGATGGTTTTTTATTTTCTTACAATGGCGACAGACCCCCTACGGCGATCATCAACTTTGATCTGAGACAAATGTATCCTGATGCGGCGAAAGCTGCTAATATTTCCAGCAAAACAGTTGTCGTTTTAGCTCAAATTGACGAAAAAGGTCAGATGCAGGGCTACAAAATTGTGTCCGGCCGAGCTGGATATGGTTTTGATGAGGCTGCCTTACAAGTTATGCGTAGAGCCAGATTTTCACCAGGATATGACAATGGCAAGCCTACAAAGATGGCACATAGATTCCCCATCGTATTTGAGTTAGATGATGACTAAATTTATTATATACATTTTTTTCTGTTATTCTTTCTCAATTCTAGGGCAGACTTGGCAACAAGACCCTTTTGCTATAGTTTCGAGTCTCGAGTCTTATGGGACAACGTCGCCCAAATCCGAACCTTGGGATTTGTCCGAAGTAATACCGATTCTCAAAAATACAAAAGATAAGTCGCTTTTGGAAGTTTTACTTTCCCAACCAAAACTGGATTTTCAATCTTTGCAAAAAATTGATGGCAATTCCCCCCAAAGTATAGAAATGGCTCTAAACAACCAGGCACTCCTTGTAGGAATTCATTTGGTTTATGAAGATCTACCGCAGAGTGGAAATATTTTGGAACCTAAATCCTCGTTTGTTGGAGCCAAACCGATTTTGATTCATTCCCTCGATCGAAAAAATCGAATTTTGAAAATTTCTTTTGGTGAGAACCAACCAACCCACACCATTGGTATTTCACTTTTTCAAAAATATACTACTTCTCTCTATGCTTTGACAAAAGGGGGGCGAAGTTCTCTACTAACAGAATCACAGGTGGTCCAAAAATTAAAAGGACTGGCGGAATCTCGTATTCACCCTCCGGCAGCAGTATTCGCCATAGATGGGGAAAAAGGAATTCAATTGGCTTGGGAAGAGGTTCCGGGTTCCATAGGGTATGAAATTTTTAGAAGACGCACTTTTGAAAAGAATTCTATCTCCGTTGGGATTACTAGGAAGAGTTTTTTTTTGGACTTAGGAGCCAAAAAAAACCAAGCCTACAAGTACCAAATCAAAGCTTTGTTTGAAAATGGAATTTCAGAAGCTTCCCGAGATACGGAAGAGATTTTTTACAGAGGAGATAAGAGTAAAACAGAACTATTAATAGGGTTTCATGCAACTGCTCTCTCTGACCGAAGAATCACCTTCTCATGGTTAGGTGGGTTAGCACAAATTTCCAAATGGAATCCCACAACAGAAAGTTTTCGAATGGTTTCCAAAGGTGAGTCAGGCAAGATCCAAGATATTCTAGATAGGGAAAGGATAAGTGTTTATCGACTTTCTGCAGATGGAAAGATTCATTCGGGACTTTTATTTATTAGTCCCGAATTTGGTCTCGATCCAAAATCTCCTCGTCTGAAAGCATCTGAAGGAAGATTCCAGTCAAAAGTTTCTTTAGAATGGGAGGTTGTTTCGGGGGCAACACACTACGTTGTGTACAAGTCTATCGAAGGGAAAGGATTTGAAAAGCTCATAGAAACCAAGGAAACCAAATTTGACGATTCAAAAGAACCATTGGTATCTAACCAATACACAGTCATCGCCAAAGTGAAGGGACTTTTTACTCCTCCCTTGGAGGTTGTGGATGGATTTGCATCAATTCTAGCCAAGAGGGATATCGGAAAAGCAAAAACTCCTCACTCAATCCAATTATTACCCAAAGCTGGAGAAAAAGATTTGAGCTTAAGATGGAAAGCTGATTCTTCGAAGGAAATTAAAGTCTTTTTACGAAAGTTAGGTGTGAAAAAATGGACAGAATGGAAAACAATTTCTGGTCGAGAGAGCGAGATTGAATTAGAAGCCCCAAAAGATAGAGGAATCTACGCTCTTTCTCTACAGGGCATAGATGATGTTTTACCAGACAGTGATCTATCAGAACCAATATACTTTGTATCTGATTCTACAGTATATGATACAAAAGCGACTCGGTCTTTTAATGAATCTCCCGTTGCGAAGTACTTGGGTCCGTGGACTGCCATGGTTTGGGATGGGAAAGGAGCCGTTAAGCCCGTAAAACTTGAAATAGATGGGGATCCCGTAGCAATGGAAGTGATTCTGAAATGGAATCAAACTTCTCCTTCAAAAGCCAATTATGTCCCAGATTCAGCAAGTCTAGAATCTACCGGCAAATGGAAAATTCGAATTTCTGAGGACGGAGAGGCACTCAGTGCAGAAATCACTGACAGGAGAATTCTTCCTGAAAAAACTCAAATTTCTTTTGTCCGAGAATGATTCAAAAAAGGGTTGTTCGTTGGCAGTTCATATCGCAAGTTTTTTTGAGTCCAAGACATGTATTCAGTAAAGCCGTGAAATCGGCATCACCAAAACTGGAAACGCCCGTAACTCCATTGTAGATAGCAAAATTTTTTAGAAAGCATTGAGATTCGATAGTTGAACAGCTATTTCTCTCTTGGCATGCATTTCTTGGTGAGTACTGACATCCAAAATAAAATACAAATACACTAAGCAAGAAAATTGTATTGAACAAGTACATTAAAGGTTTTTAAAATCGATATTCAGTATTTTCCAAAAATCGTTCTTTCATCTCAGATACTTTCCCCAAACCGTCTTTGGGTCCTATGATGGATACCTTTCCGCGGCATTCCAAGGGGGCATCAAAAAAAACTTTTCCCTCTACCCGAAGCGATTCACAATATACCAGTGATGGATAGATTGAAAAGAGCCCATCAAAGTCCCCGATTTTTTTATAAAAGACTTCGTCAAGTTCAACCAACATTTCTCCGATCCCGGCTTTTTTCCTTTTCTCATCCATTGTCAATGAATAATCTTTGTTCAATGTGTACGCATCTGAACGTCTTATCAAATAATCTTCTGTTTTCTTGACCGGGGCAAATCTATCTCGGGGAATGATGATTCCTTTGAATTTGGGGAATTTACCTACAGCCGATCCCATAGCAGTTTCTAATTGGTATATCTCTTTGTCTGCCACCTTCTTGGGATTCACAATCAAGGAAAGTTGGAAGTTCCCTTCTTTCAATCTCTGTTTAAGACTTTTGAGATTGATCCAAAGATTGTTAGTGGAAAAAGTACGAAATTTGCCCAATCCACTAAACTCATGCTCATTTTCCTTCGGAACTTGTGCTGTTTCCAATAGTTCAAAATGTAAAAATTTTCCACCGACTGTTTTGCGGTATATGGCTCCACCCTTCTTGTCTGCTAAGGTTTTGGGAGTCATCTCCATCGCAAAATCCAAATTTTCTTTGAGAAAAAATTCGACAATGTGAGGATCAACAGTTGCCCCCAAATTGTCCCCATTGGACAGGAATGCCACTTCAAATCCTTGTTCAATCAATTCATCTAACAGTCCAGTTTCTAATAGCGTAAAATAGATATCCCCATGACCAGGAGGACACCATTCTTCTTTGGAGCTTGAAGCGGTTAATGGCTCAAGTGTCTCTCTTACCAAGCGAGGGACTTTGTGCTGCAAAAAAGTTGACCCTAATTTTTGATGGAAACCAACTTTTTTGAGTTCAACTTGGCTGTCCTCTTGTGTGTTGTATGAATCCATAAAAAGCAGAGGTACCTCGACACCATAAGTCGAACGGATGTACTCAACCTGTTTAGCTATCACAGCGAGAAAAGATTGTCCACCTTTGATGGGGATAAGGGACTTTGCCTTTTCCAGCCCCATGGAAGTTCCGAGCCCACCATTGAGCTTGATCACTACCAATTTGGACAGCGAAGTTTTGTTCAAAGGGTAGTTCTTTTGGATTTCCTCAAAAGTCAATTCATCCTTTGAAGGATCCAAATCTCCAACACTGGACCAATCTACTATTCCTGTCTCACCTTCTCGCACCAGGTTTACTTTCCATAAAAAATCCGCAATGAAGGCCTCGCTTAATCCCTCGGATCGCATTTTGTCTGTTATGAGTTGATCAGATTTTCTCAATTTCGTACTCTCTTAAGGATAAATTTCCTCACCCAAATGGATTCGGTAAGGATTTTCTTGGGTCTTAGGACTCCAAAAAAAGAAAGCCTCGATCTCTCGCCCAGCCTCCAATTCTTTCGTTTCCCTATTCTCCCATTCTACCTTAGGCACAAATATTCTAAAATGGTAGCGATATGTGGGCCCTGGTGAGGTTTTTACTCCTCTTTTTTGGGGGTCTCGCGCTGTTATTTTGGAAAAGGGAAGGGGGTAGAGCTTCTTCCATGCCTTGCGAAATTCTTTCTCTCCTTCCAGGTAGCTCGGCTCAGGAAATAGCGAGCTAGATAGGAGAAGGAAGGACCACAAAAGCTTCAATTCCTAGAGCTAACCATTATGTAGAGGCTTTGTGCTTGGTATTCGAAAGATTGGGCAAGAGCATTGGAATCGATGCGAGAATTTCCATAACCCACTTCTCGGATGTATGTAAGTGATAGGGAAGATTTGCTAGTAACCCAGGAAATACCAAAAGATAAACCTCTGTTCCGCGAATGCTCATTCCTAGGATTGGTTCCACTTCGCTCAATTCCATATGTCAGGGTACTGTTTCCAGAAGAGGATCTGATTTCGTTACCAATGGCATTCTGCAGACTAAGATCAAAGGCAGATTCAGTCCAAGAGATTGGTTTAGAATTAGGCTCGTTAGTGTATCCTCCTAGTAACACAGCAAAAGTATCTGCTAGATAATACTCTACTCCACCCGCAAAGTTCAATGTCGAAACACGAGTGAGCTCTCTAATATCATTCTCAGTGAAAACCAAATTGTTTCTAGTCCCCTGGAAGCGGAGGGAAGTTTGGTCTCCTGCCCTTTTGAAACCACTAGTGTAAATGGTATCAAAGGAAGTCATGAGACGTGAAGTTGGAAAATAAGCGAAACCTACTCTGATTTCAGTTGTTTCGGGGATCCTCGAATTCAATTTGGGTCGGACAGTTTGTACTACATTTTCCACACTTGTGAACCCTCGACTCGTAGTTCCCTCAATGAAATCGACGCTATTTTGACCATTGCCTCGGCTAGAATCCGTATAAACTTCGTTGTAGAGACGATTGCCACCAGTGACAAAGATATGCCTGAGACTGGCTCCTAAGGAAAGCTTTTGGCTTGCTTGGTATTGGATTCCAAGGATTGGCAACAGTCCAGAAGTTTGGCGATTGTCAATGAAGGTTTTGTTGACAAAGCTAAAGTCCGAAAATTGCTGAAATTGAGACCGAGATAAATTCCTAGTATCATGGAGATAATACAAGGTCCCTCCAATCGAAAGCTTGGGAGTGAGGAGAATAGCTGCACTAGGTCCTGCCAAAATCTGCGAGGCTTTGTCTCTGGAATAGTTTCTTGTAGAATTGATAGTTGGTGAGTTTAACGGAAAATTGACTTGGTCTGCTCTTTCGTATTGCAAGTTGTAGGTGTTTACAACTGAAAAACCAAACTTCCATCCATCAAAGGTCTTGAGCAAACCGACAAAATTTGGATCATAACCAGAATACTTTTGGGTGTATTCCTGCCCTGGTGAATCAATATTTTTGTAGGTCTTCGTCACTTGCTTGTAGTTACTAGCAGAAATAGAAAATCCATCATGCATAGAGAAAGCAAGACCCGCTGGATTGTAAAAGGCTCCAGAAGGATCATCCGATATAGCTGTAAAGGCACCTCCTAATCCGGCCGCTCTTTCCCCATAGAACCCCATGATGTTTTGGTAGGGTTCAGAGGCATAGAGGGAAAAGGCAGGGAGGATGGTCAAAAAGAAGAGTGCCCTAAAGTATGTGGGGAAAAGGTGCTTTTTCAAATTCTATTCACCGTATTCGTCATGAGCGTGAAGGAAGGTTCTCCCGTGTCAGGGTCAAAACTGGACCGCCAAACTCGAAGGTTAGGAATTTGGTCTATTTCACCAAAAAATTCAACTTCAAAAGTATCCGAACCCGAGTCGGAAATATCGGAACTCAGAAAAACCCCAAAGCCTAAGATAGTATCTGGGTCATCACCAGGATTGGCACTCCCTACAACCAATACAAATCTATCGTAATCTTCGAAACCTTCGTCATTGCCAATGGAATTGCTACCAGTGGAACTAGAAAGGGTTAGTTTGACTTGGTCTTCAAAGAGAGAATTCTCATCAAATCCATAAGCATCGTCCAGCTCACCCGGGTCACCAATCTTAGCCCAAGGAGTCCAACCACCTGGACCCACTCGCGATCGAGTTCGAATCCAGGTTATGTTTCCCGTTCCATCGTAGGTTTCTTCTACCTGAAATCTAGGTGGGTTCCCTGGTCCTCCAGTAAAAACAAGTTCCGTTTTCACCAAGCCTCCACTGTTATCAGTTTTGCCTGTGATGGTTGTTTGGACTTTGCCCCCTTTACCGTCCGATTCCGTACTATTATAGGTTAGGCTGACACAATTGCTGGTATTTTCGTCTGAGTCTTTCACGCATTCCTCAACAGTTAACCTTTGGCTAGACTGGGATTTTTGGTTTCGACCAAAAGAGCTCTTCTGATCGATTTGTAAGATGGTTCTGTCTTTTCTGTTGTCCCCTGTGAAGTAGGTTAGAGACGCATTCACATCCACATCGATATTGAAGAACAGAAGCTTCTTTGTGATCGTGGAAAAGATTTGGGAACGATCCGCGTTCCATCGAATGGTTTTGGGGAAGGCTCCTTGTCTAATGGGGTTGGAAGGGCAAGCTTGGGGAGTTGAGATGGTTTCGCTAAATTGGTAGTTTACTTCGTGGAGGTATTCTCCCCCAGAAAGCCTCCGATAGAGGATGGCGGGAGATGGAATGGACTGCCCTACCCTTGGCATGGACCCGGATCTTTGGAGATCGGCGAGTCTAGCTTTGGCTTCTGCTTCGGTTAGCCCTAACTTTTCCAAGCTATCTACTATCCCGTCTATTTCCGTCTGGGTGATGGTAACAAATGAAACTCCTCCCGGGATACAGGTTTCGGGTTCTCTTTGGGCCCTAGCATAAACCGAAGCTATGACGGAAAGGTCTCTCCGAGATTCTTGGAGTATACTTCCAATGATGTTTGTGCTCTCCTGGAGAACTCCCAGCCCAGAACTGCCTTCTGAAAGAAGTTCTTGAGGTCCCCCTGGAACAGCTCTAGAAGAAAGGGAAGTGGAAGCGGTGTTCTTACGAATGGATCGGGGGACTGCCACACTAAGGGAATTGGGCAAGCCAGCAGAATTGGGAGACAGAGAGGGAGATAGTATCTGTCTTAAAAAAAAACGAAAATAAAGGTTCGAAGGGGAGTTGGACTCGTCCTTCGTCGAAAAACTGCAATGCGAAAAGAAAAGAAAGAGCCAAAAAAAAGTTAAAAATCGAAAGGCTGGTCTTCTACAATTGGCCATAGGCTTCCAGTTTTGCTTCTCCACTGGTCCGTCAACTTGGTTTTTCAAAAAATCCTTGTCGCAAACGGACAATTGGTCTTCCCTCTACCCGTGTTTCGGAAATTTCCCTTCTTCGTCCTTTTTATAACTTGGTATTCTCTCCAGGCGAACAACCTTTTCGTACAGAGCCCTAAGGCAAAACTGCTCCCTCAATTACAAGCTAACACAGGCAGAGATCTTTCTATCGGTACTAGCGTGAAAAAATTAGGAGAAGAGGGTCTCTTTTTAAAAGTTCAGGTCGGAGAGGAGATCGGCTACGTGTCTAAGCTCTTTGTATCTCCTCTACCACCTAGCGGACAGATCAAATTGGGTAGCCAAGGCTCCAATCCTGAGATGGCAGAAGCCCGACAGCGAGCCTCTGACTTTACCAAAACTGCCGCAGCGCGTGGTCTCAATGAAACTGAAAAAGTACGTGTTAGGGGAGGTAATGACCAATACGATTTCGAGTCTTTGAAATGGATAGAGAAAATGGGAGATCCAGAAAGGAGTGCCATTGAAGAAAGCCTACGAGACTTCCGTTTTTTTACCTCTGCTTCTCCTTCCGTTCCTCAGTCCACCAAAGAAGAAGTAAAATTTGGTCGCATTCTTGCGGCTCGCCTCATCCAACAATTTGGGTTGGTGAAGAATGAAAGGGATACGCGTTACTTGAACAAGCTCGGCATAGCCATTGCTTCGCTTTCCTCTCGGAGTGATCTTTCTTTTCGATTTGGAATTTTGAATTCCGAACAAGTAAATGCCTACGCGGTCCCAGGGGGATTCGTTTTCCTCACATTAGGTGCCTGGGAAAAAATTGAAAATGAAGCAGAACTAGCAGGAATCCTTTCTCATGAAATTTCCCATGTAACCCTAAGCCACCATGGCAAAATCGAATCCCCTCCCTTTTTCCTAGAAATCATAACTAGTTTTTTGGGACCAACAGGCGGTGAAGTTGTTACCCAAGCCACAGCTAATTTGGTGTCTGAAATGGAATCAGAACTAACCAAAAAAGGAAGAGACCAAAGCGTTGAGTTTGAGGCGGATGGAGGTGGAGTATTCCTCGCTTCGTTAGCTGGTTATTCTTCAAAGGAATTCCTGAACTACCTCACTCGTCTTCAAAAGAACTCAGGAGACTACCCTTCCACTCACCCCGATCCCAAAGTTCGGTTCCAAAAAATGGAAGAGAACATTGCGAAGTTTGGGAATAAAGGCGGAGCAACTGGGAAAGAAAACTTCTCCAACCGAAAACCTCTTCTATGAAACAAAAGGAAAAGTTCAGCGCTTTCTTAGGGATCTTTGGAATTTCTTTTTTCATCTACTTGGGACTTCTTTCGATTGGATTGACCAAGATCTGGAGCTACAAGACCTCGGATTATTTCTACAACCTGTTTCCCAATCGATACAATTTTTCTAAGGAGGTCGTGATTCTAGATATTGATGAGAGTTCCCTGGCTTTCTATGCCAACCATCCTTATTTGGGAAGGTGGCCTTGGAAAAGGACTATCTATCCCAATTTTTACTCCTTTTTGTCGATGTCTGGCGCCAAAGAAATCCTGTTTGATATCCTTTTCACAGAGCGAAGTGATGACGATCCTGAGCTTGCCCAAAACACTTCCTACTTTCCCAACATCTCTTTAGCGGCTGTTTTTCGAGATGGGGCTACTTCACCTGTTTCGGATGGAGTGAGTCGTTTCCAATTGGAATGCCAAAACCAGGATTTCCCAATCCCTACCTTTTCAACAGGTAGCTTCCCAGTCCCAAAATTGCTAGAAGCCACATCGGGCATTCACGTAGTCAATGTGTTCGTTGACAAAGACGGAATTTTGAGGCGGTTTCCTCTCCTGGTTGCGATTGGCGAAAGGTTCTTCCCTACTCTCGCTTTGAAGGGCTTTCTAGGTTGGGAGGGCTTGGGAAAGTTGAAGTGCGATGCGGATTCCTTTGTTATTTCCAAGGGCACCAAAGTCTTTACTCCACCACTGACAACTACTGGATTTGTAAGAGGGTATTTTTACTCGGAAGAGGAAATAAGGTCGATTCCTCGTTATTCGGCTAGTGGAGTTTTGGAGTCTCTGTCTCGCATCCAAGAAGGGAAAGTTCAAAGCGAAGCTGACCTAATCGTAAACCCAACAGCATTCGAGGGGAAAACAGTTCTAATTGGCACCTCTGCTGCCGCAACGCACGATGATATCCAAACTCCTTTTGGTCTTTTCCCTGGAGTCATTTCTCAGGCAATCTTTCTTTCTAATCTAATCGAGGGTCATTTCCTAAGAGAAATCCCGTTTGTTTGGAATGATCTATTGCTCTTGCTTTTGGTTTTTGGGGCTTCTGCTTGGCTTTTTTTCTCCACTGAAAATTGGGTTCGATTGGCAATTGCTGCCATCTTACTAGCTTCGGTTTTTTTTCTTTCGGGAGTTTTGTTTTACAATGGAATTGTTCTTAACTTAGGAGCTTTTTTGGTGACCTTCCCCATTTCCTTTTTGGGTGGTCTAGGCTACCTCACTTATGCTGAGGGTAAGGAAAAGCGCAAATACTCCTCCATTCTTAGCAACCTGGTCGATTCGAGCGTCGTA
>Ga0169931_10007225_pt1 | contig 16525 bp, 33 predicted proteins | sample Kivu_15m_20L_FD_129675 | JGI IMG/M metagenome (GOLD analysis project Ga0169931, IMG submission 129675) | Freshwater microbial communities from Lake Kivu, Western Province, Rwanda to study Microbial Dark Matter (Phase II) - Kivu_15m_20L... | ecosystem: Environmental > Aquatic > Freshwater > Lake...
TCCTGATGTTCCTGAAGTTCCGTCTATACCACTCGTACCGCTTTCGCCAGATGTTCCCGATTCGCCGCTCGTACCACTCTCACCCGATGTTCCGCTTTCGCCAGATGTTCCCGAAGTTCCGTCTATGCCACTCGTACCGCTTTCGCCAGATGTTCCCGATTCGCCGCTCGTACCACTCTCACCCGATGTTCCCGATTCGCCAGATGTTCCCGATTCGCCGCTCGTACCACTACTGCCATCTTCACCACTCGTACCACTCTCACCCGATGTTCCGCTTTCTCCACTTGTTCCACTATCTCCTGATGTTCCTGAAGTTCCGTCAATGCCGCTTGTTCCTGTCAAACCTGATGTACCAGAAGTTCCAGTCAAACCAGAAGTACCACTCAATCCACTTGTTCCGCTATCGCCTGATGTACCAGAACTACCCGACAATGCAGAAGTACCTGATGTTCCCGAAACTCCTGATGTTCCCATCGAAGTACCCGAAGTACCTGCTGAACCTGATGAGCCAGAGCCAGTGCCACCACCACCTCCGAAACCAAATGCTTGTATAGATGAAAATCCCATTTTGTTTTGTTTGTTTGTTTTACACTACACTCCAACAATGATGTCAATCGTTCCGCTTACCCAAGTAATTGTAATTCCGTTCAACGGAGAACTTGGCGAAGGTGATGATATTGTAAGCACTTGGTTTGCATCTAATGTAATGGCATTGGGATTTGAACCCTTAAATGGCAAAGAACCCAACACTGTACAAGAGCTTCCAGAGTTAGGTTCGATGCTTACCATCTGTGCGCCATCTGCGGTCAAAAGTTCCAATGAACCAGAAGATAGCGTAGTAGTGTAAAAAGTCATATTATTCTAATTTTGGCATTTCAATATCTTCCTCACGGAATAATTCTGAAAATGTGATTGTTTCTAAATAGTTGTTTCGATTGTACACAAACAAAGCAACATCGTTTTTCCCTTTGTCATCTTTGGTTGGTACACACAAAATTTTAATTCTATCCGATGTGGTATTGTATTGCTCCATAAATCTCAATAATGATTTGATGATAAATGGTGGTGCAATATTTCTATAACCTAAAAAATCAATACGAACACCAAGCACTTGCATAATGTCGTAAGATTCTTTTGGAACATAGTTTTCACACATCGTGTATGTGTTGCCTTCCTCATTAATTCCAAGAACTAATTGTACATCGTCAATCCCGACTCCCGCTCTTTGCGAGTATCGTTCACAACACTTGTACATAATCTTTTTAGTTTCATTTTGAATAAAGTCAATCATTTTAATTTCATTTTACGCTAAATTACTTTATTTTCTGCAAATTTTTAGCAGTTGCAGTCGTAATTTTTTACAGAACAATCACAAAGAATGGGAACAGTTACTCGGATAAACCCACTTCTGATTTTTGCATATCCGTCAAGGGTCAAAGTAGCATCTTTTGACTTCACACTACCCAAAACAATATCAGTTATGTTTTTAAGCAAAAACTGGGGATTAACGCTATAAGAAAAGCTGATGTCATTAAAACCCCTTGCAGGAATCACGAACTCACTTACATCCTCTATGTAGCCAACTTCTTCTTTGTTCAAATAGAGCTTCAAGTAGAATTTTGTAACTACGATTTGTATATCTGCCTTGTTGAAAAAGCGAAACTTAACCTTGCCTTTTACAAGCTGCAAACTCACTTTATCGAAACTTACATCAAGAAGTTTCCAGTCAAAATCATAAAGTAAATCTGTCTGTTTCTTGATATATGCAAAAATTGACACACCGATTAGGGCCAATCCTCCGAGTATAGCAACCGCAACTTTTGTTCCGCTTTTCATAACTAATTGATTTTCTGTTTCAATTATTATTTATTAAAATATTAAGGTCTTGGAGGTAATTCATCTTGAATTTTCTTATAAGCGTCAAACTCGGCTTGTAATCCCAGTTCAGATATTTTTTTCACATCTTTCTCTTGTTGAGTCAAACTCGAAACAGGAGCTGCTACTGGCTTCTTTCTAAAAGACAGAAGAAGGAAGGCGAGTGCCGCCACTCCAACTACTAATAATGCTGATTTCATCTTCTTGTCCATTTTGTTTATTTTTATTTTTTTTATATTACCTTGTCTTTGTAAATAAGCTCCAAGAAACCATCCTTACCAAGCATTTTGTACAAGTAAGAACGACTTTCCAAAGGAACGGCACGATTAGTGGCTAAAAAAGTCGAGTCAACAATCGTTTCACGGCCTATTTTATCTCTACCTAAAACAACTCTATAAGCTCCTGCATTATATCCAACCATAGCTTTATTAAGGCCCTTACTAACACCTGAATCATCGGTAAATCTTTCAATCAGCCAACGAAGTATTAGTGTGCCAGACATAATATTAAAATTCGAATCATTCTGCAAGTTTCGAAGTATAGCACCAGAAATTGAGCTAACGCTTTTCGTTGTGAAAAAGGTCGGTATTTTAGACACCAAAAGTTTTCTTGCTGATTCAGGAAGCGGGGAAGTTACCTCTGCGCTCCATTTTCTTGCACAATCATAAATTGCATTAGGAGTAACTTGCATAAGCCCAGTTGCTTGGTACTTATTGGGGGCCAACATTTTACCACCACTTTCAGTTGCTATAAATCCAACGATAACACCTTTGGGAATTTGAAATACATCAGCCCAAGTAGTAATCGTATTTCCATATCTTGCATTTATGGTTTGAATCATTAGCTTATTGCTAACTTTCGTTGATTCATCACTATAGCTGCAAGTACCTCTCCTTGAGCAAGAATACGAATAAGCCGTCTTTATGTCTGGCAACTTAATATAAACTTGAGATAGCATATTAGTAATTTTTAATCTTCATCATCTACTTCAATGATAAATGTTCCTTCTCTAATGACTCTTGTTTTCTTTTTATTATTATTTACAAGAAACCATATTCCTACTCCTATCGCAAGTCCAATTACTCCAGTAATTATGTACTTCTTTTTCATTTTTTTCTTAATAAAAGGGTGAGTGTTATTAATACGATTGCTCCAGATATTCCATAAATAAAATAGGTAGTCGTATTGGGTTTATTTGCCAACATAATCAATCGTATAAATAAGTATTGTATGTTTCAAAATTGTCTATGAAATTTTTAATCCTATCGAACCTCATACCATTTTCATCAGTAGGATTATTCATAAATGTTTTGGCAAAAACTTCGAATGCTTCAATTCTTGGATAGCCCAAACCTAAATAGATTAAAAGTCCATTTAAGTCAGCTTCAACCTCATCGTCAACATTATCATTCAGATAAATATGAGAGAATTCGTGAAGCAAAATAGCCATCCTGTTTGGGATGGTATATTCTATGAATTGTTTTTTTGAAACTTCGATAATACCCGAATCAATATCAATCCTTGCAGGTGTAGTTTGCTCAACACCATTATCTTCAATAATTGGCAAATACTTAATCACAAACTGCTTATCATCAGATACATAATTACCAGAAGGTAAGCTACCTGCGTTGTAAGAAAATCTTGTTGCGAAATTTACGAAGGAACGAACCAAAGGATTTGAGAAGTCGATTACATCGAGTTTCTTTTCAAGGGGTTCTTTTGTTATTGAAACTACCTCTACTGATTTATCAATTCCTTGCTCAAGATTTCCGTATGCTTCGTTATAAACATATACCAGAACCTCTTTTGCACTTACGGGCATCCTGACAAAAAAAATACTCTCACCATTGATAGTTTTATATCTATCGGTGAAAGTAGTATTAGGTTGTTCAGCGTCAATTACCTTAATTCTGATTTTCTGCGGTTCGTATGTGCGAACTTTTACTAATAGAGTGAGTTCCTCATATCTGGTAGGTACGCTGAAAATCATTATCGAATCTTGGTTTTATTGAAATTCCTTGTAAGTTTAAGTTTTTTCTGATAGGTCTTGGAAGTTGTTCTCCTTCTGCTAACCTATAAGGTGGTTTTAATTCTGTAGGAAGATTTGTGTAGTCAAAGTTTTTAACATCCACTTTATCTTCACTAATTTCTTTTAATTCTACTTCTTTCGTTGAATTAATAAGAATGAGTAAAACAAGCACCCCAACTCCTGCATAAATCAGATGCTCCTTTCTTACATTCATTGTTTCTTATTCAATTTTTTATAGAAGTAAAATCCTAAAGCACCAACAATTATCAAACCAGAGAATACAAGAACATTCCTGTCGAGTCCTAAAACATTTGTTTTATCTTCTTCAGGTTTGTACTGGCTTGTAACTACGGCCTCTTTGTTTTGAGCAATAGTATCTTTCAAAAAATCACTCGGTTTTGGAACCGAGAACGAAAGATAATTTTTTTTGCTCTCCTCTTTTTTGTTTTCAATATCAATCCAGTCCTTGAAAGAAAGAGTAGTTCCACTTTCTTTCCATCTTTTGTTCGCAGATTTCTCCATTTTAATTAAACTTACTTTGCCTTACAGAACTTTGTTTTGTATTCTCTTGTAAAGCTAATGTATTTTTATCAGTACCTGCGAATGAAAACCCAGCAAATTCCACTTGAGTAGTGAATATTTGCGCAAATGGGTCTTTTATTGGAGCAGGGGGTTCAACTGGAGCGAAAAATTCTGTAAACGGGTCTTTAACTGGCGTGGGGGTGAGTTGAGTGTCCACAATCTCAACCAAAGGTGCGCCCTTTACGGGCATAGGTTCAGGCAATTCTTCTGCCTTCACACAACTTCCACCCTCACAAGGCGGCATTAAGCAATCAAGAGGCACAAAGACATATCCTTCAGGACAATCCTTTTGACTTTTTGGCCCAACTGGTACATCAGCAGGTACATCCGTTGGAGTATCAGAAGGCAAATCTGCTGGTTTTGTAGCAACAGATTGTGCCGCTAATTTTGAATTTCTCCAAAGAAGATACCCGCCTCCGATTAGCGCAAGTATTAGTATGAGTTTCTTATCCACGAACCCATCCTTTACTTTCTACATCGAAGAATTGAGTGTTACCTGCGTATTTTGCCCAGTTTGGTGATTGTACATCATAGAACTGCTGAACGCCGTCTGCTCTTACCCAACCAGAATCTGCTACGGGCAGTTGTTCTGCACCTGTAAACCTTGTAAAAGGCGATTCTTTGGCAGGAAGTTCGCTTACGAATCCTCTGCGTTTGCCAACTACATCAGTAGGCATAGTTCCCACATAAGAGGTAGTAGCTTTTGGCTTTTTGGACTGCATAAGTAAATATGCGCCAACACCAACAAGTCCTATACCAAGTAGGAGTTTTGTATTCTTATCCATTTTATATTTTTTTTACAGAGCCGTTGGGGTAGTACCACAACTTTTTTCTGGTTTGTTAGGAGTTACAAATCCCATCTGGCAGCAATCCCAATAAGCGTTTCCGCCGATTGTTACTTGCTGACCAGTAGTTCCAACGCAAGTTTCAACTACTTTGAAACGAGCAGGGGCCATACGAGATACGAATGACGCTTTAGGTTTTTGACCTTGTTTCCAGATAAAATACCCTGCGGCAGCCAGTACGCCTACACCGAGAATAAGTTTCGTGTTTTTGTCCATTTTTGTTTTTTTAATTATCACTGAATTGTTTGATAGCGACACCCGCCGCAGCACCACCAATAGCAAATAATATAGTGTAACCCGCCGTAGTCCATACCGACTTACGCTGGGTTACACCATAGAATACCCCTATGATAGCACCTACAGAGGATAATCCGCTTGACAGGTTCATCTTATGCAGTCATATTTTTCTGTCCAGTTTTCCACGCTTTGGATACTACCCAAACCGTTCCGAAAAGAACTGCTAATGAAAGTACAAGACCACCTGTTGTTTGGAAGAATTTTTTTCCGTCTGCCATAACTTTTGTTTTTGTTTGTTTATTAATTGGGTTTATTTGAAAACTTTTTATACAAGAAATATCCTGCTGCTCCTAAAACAAGTACTCCTCCAATAACGATTAGTGTTGTTCCAGAGCCACCTTTTGTTTCTTTTACACACTTTCCATCTTTTAATACAAATCCGTCATCACACTTTTGAAAAGGAGGAGGCATTGGTCGTTTATCATCTGGATTACCGCCACCATCAGTTTTATTACCTCTTATGTCGGTATAAACCTGAACGGCGGGTTCAAGAACGGAATCAAGAATATCCCAAATGCTTTTCTTTTTTTCTACTGGTTCAAGCATTACAAAGATGTAATTTGAGTTGAAGATACCGCAGATGGGCCAGTGAGATAAATACAATCACCCTCAATACAAGCCATCCATTCACCATTAGTAGATGATGTGTATGGAGTAACACCTTGTGGAAGTGTGATAATACCTCTTGGGCCACTAAATAATATTTGTCCGCTTGCAGTTTGTCCGATTACGCCAAATCTTGAAACTAAATTCATAAAAGATTTCGGCTTTTGGCTTTTTTTCCAAAGCAAATAGGCGGCTACGCCTACCGCAGCTACACCAATCAATATTTGAGTTTTCTTATTCATTTTTACTTTTTAACTATGAAAGCTCTTGATACGGCTGCGCCAAGCAAAGAACCGATAAATCCACTCATCAATAAATTTTTCTTTCTACCAAAACCAATAAAAAGCCCAACCATAGCACCAACTGAAGCACCAACCATAGTTCCTTTTGTTGCTTCTGTCAACCTCATTTCGGGAGTTTTATTTTTGGTTTCCCCTATTGCGTCTAAATACTTCTTTGCGTACATATTAATATCCGTAGCTTCCTCCTCCAGTGTCAAAAAGTGTTTGTCCGCCATATCCCCCACCACCAGTATCATAAACTACATCTCCACCATAGCTTCCGCCACCAGTATCGAAAATAGTTCCTCCACCATATTCTCCAGTTCCTCCACCAGTATCGTAAATCAGATTTCCACCATACCCTCCAGTGCCGCCACCCGTTAAAGTGTCGTATAAAACATTTCCACCATACCCTCCAGTTCCCCCACCAGTTAAAGTATCGTATAATACATTTCCGCCATATCCGCCACCACCACTTGGGGGACGACCACCACCGCCACCACTACCACCGCTACCTGTTCCTCCACCACCTACTCCGCCACCTGCTCCACCTCCTTTTTGCTTTTTTTGTTGTTGCAATTTTTCAAGCAACTGCTTCATATTGGTTTGAGGATTAACAGTAGGGTTTTGCTTCATAATTGCAGCAAGTATCAACTTGTCTGCATCAGAAAGTTGACTGGCTTGTTTTACTGCGATTTGTTGGTCGGACTTTCTCAAAACAAAAAATAGTATTCCACCAACTGCTGCGGCGGATACTAATGATATAGCAACTATTTTACCAGTATTCTCTGCCATTAGCTAATTTTTTTCTTTTTGAAAACAAAATATGTAATGATACCGAGAATGACTACTCCGCCAGTAATTGCTATTGGGAGGGCGTACTTCTTAATCGATGCAGATTTCTCTTGTTGTTGTTGTAAGCGAAGGGCTTCGGCTGCGTTCTGCCTTCTTGCAAGTTCAAGAGCGGCGGCGGCGGCTTCGGCATCAGCTTTTCTTTGTTGCTCTGATGACCAAGTTTGTACTCCGAATTTCAATGTGTCAAGCACATCGCCTACTCGGAATTTTTTATTATCTGCACCAGAATCAAAAATAACGCCATCTTCTTTTTTCTTCTTTCCTAATCCAAATATGTTACGCTTTCTTGAGCCATCTATAAAACCTTTGCAATCTTTACAATTATCAACAAATAGTGGTCGTTTTGTAAAAGCGGTTCTATTCATATCCTGATTAGGAACTTGACTTATTAGGTCTTTACCAGTGAGAACATTAAGTATTCCGCCTGTGTTCGTATCTAAAGGTTGTGCAGAAAAGTTCTTTTTCATTTTTTCATAGATATTATTGCTACTGATATAATCAAAGCTGCTACTAAAATATAAGTATTTGTTTGATTTACCAAGCCGTTTGGCCCTGTAGCATTTAAGGTTACGCTACCATCTGCGCTAACTTGTTTAGGTGCTTCGACCATCACTGGCGCAGGAGGTGGTGCAAGTTCATTTTTTTTTTCAGTAAACAACTCCACTATAACTTCTTTATCTGGGTGTAGTTCCATCATTTCTTTGAAAGCACCCTCCCCTTCATTGGCGATGATTGTTTCCAAGCATTTAGCCATTTCTTCCTTGCTCTCTATATTGAAAAACCCATACTTCTTGCATATCTCATATGCTTCGTTTGGGCTGCATTCAACTATGTATGTATAAACATTCATTTGATAAAATTGAAAAAAAGGGGGAATGAGAAGTATTGTACTTTCATTACCCCCTCTTTTATTTTACGCTCGTCCTGTTAGCGTACAACTCCATTTCAAGATTAACCTTGAATGTAAGTAGGTACACCAATCAGATTCGGATTGCCGTAGTTTTGAGCAACTGAAGAACCAACCAGACCTGCGGCGAGGTTGATGTTTGTTGCAGGGTAGAAGTGTACACGGAAAACTACAGATGCCTGAATTGTGCTGAAAGTCAGCTTGGTGAAACCATCGATGCTATAAAGTTGTTTTACGGCAACGATTGTTGACTGCTGCTGGTAGGGGTCAATCGTTGGTACGATAGTACGCAGCAACTGATTACCGTTAGCGTCTTGAGTGTTCAGCGTGAATGTCTGTGTTACCTGTGAAGATGCACCAGATACGCTCTCGATGTAGGTAAGACCTACGGAGAAGGGCTGGTTCATTGACTGGTACAAGAACTGCTGATAGTTTACATTCGAAATAGCGGAACTGATAGTTACGCCACTGATTGTCAAACTACCATTTGAAAAACCACTGTTTCCGATGTAAGTGTAAGCTCCCAATACATCAAAGTTGCTAACCGCAGTAGCCGAAGCGTTGCTGATAGTGATGATGTAAGGTTGAGATTGAGGTGCATTGTTTCCAGTGCCGCCGTCAGCAGGACGCATTTCTGGGCCTACTTTAGCTACTGCATTGAAACCACCTTGACTGCCTACCATATTGCGGTATCCACCAGTTGTAGGGGCGGGATTACCTGACCAAGAGGCATAACGCTCGTTAGCTTGATGACGAGCATTCTGAATGTAATTACGAACTGACATTTGATTTGTTTTTTGTTTTTGAAAATTTGGTTTTGCTTTGTTTCAGGGGTGTTCAGCTTTTTACTAATTGGCAACAACTAAATAAAACGCAAAACAAAAAACCTTCAACTTGTTATCACTCTGATTTTTGAGAACTCCTGTTTCTTTTCTCTTTTCTATTTCTCTATTTATGCAACTTCTTACAAAAGAACTTTCATAAACTTCAAAAGAGAAAAAAGAACTTCTACGCTTATTCAAATACTAATTACGATTACTTCCTCTTTATATTTCATAGGGACATACAAATTCTCTACTTCCAACAAAAATTCTATACCCGCAATCAATCAAAGAACAATAACATCCCAAATTTGAGATAGAATTTGAACAAAAACAAATAAGAACAAATAAACTTCGGAAATGAAAGATGTTGAAAATCAATGAAATTTACCGCTTGTAGTTCATAAGCCGTTTTTTAACTTCTGCGATAGCGGATTGGGGGTTGTGTATGGGCTTTCCTCGTTCATCCCTTGCCTTCAGTAAGGGGTTTATTATATTAGTATAGTTCTGCTGAATAAAGTTATTTACCGCATTTTCAAAATCTTGTTTGGAAAAAGCTCCGTAAACTCTTTCTTCATCAATATCAGCATAGCAGAAAAAGTGCTTATCGCCTTGTTCAATTTTAGTGTTGATAATACTCTCTGCTATTGATAGATATTCGTACTTATCCTCGTATTTATGTTTGTGCTTCTTCACGGTATCCGTGAATTTGTGCATCCGAAGAATATTTACATTCTGCCACACCTTTGAGGTTATCCTTCCGATGGACTGGTAGTGAATAATAATGTCCACCCCAATATGTCTATTGGTACAAATTGCTCCTACCAAGTCATTAGGCATAGTATCCGAGATATACTTATTTACATCCTCAACGAGCAATAGTCCATTCCTGAATGTTTCGAGAACAATAAATAATGTTTGCGCAATATCATCCAAAGTCATTTTTCTGCCATCATCCAAAAAAGGACGGATACGGCGAACTTCAATCAAAGGATGTACGGAAAATAAAGTAACATCCTGAATACGGATTGCTTTAATGTGTTGATATTCATCATTGACATCTAAAATCAAAACTCGTCTTGGAGGAACACCTTTGGAGGGGTTTCCCAAAACATAGTTCTCAATCATTTTCAGGGTCGTATAACTTTTACCTACCCCCTTTTTCCCAACTGATACTAATAACTTCGGTTCTCTGGCCATTTAATTATCCTTTTGGTCTGCCCCTTTTTCTTGGAGCGGGAGCAACTACTTCTGCTTTTACAACTTCTGCTTGTATTTCTTCTGGTTCAGTAGCTATAACTGGTTCGGGAGTACGAGGCGGAGTAGGTTGTGATTGTTGTCTTGGTGGAGGTGGTGGCATTGGAGCTTGTTCGGCATATTGCGACATAGTAGCTGCCTTTATACTTTCAATCATTCCATTCAGTTGAGATTTATACTGAAAGAATATCATTGATTTATCAGCTATGTCTTTTGCAAACAACGCAATCAAATAATTCTCATCTGTCATTCCAATTCCACGCTTCGCTAAAACTCTCTCTAATACTGGCGTTACTTCTTCCTTAAAAGTATCACTTACATAGAGTACTTCTTTGACTTGCTCATTGTAATCTTGAAAGAAATCTCCAGCACGAATCTTTTTGCCATAATCAAAATCAATCATAGCATTAAGATTAATTTCCCCTTCGGCTTGTAATTTCAAAAGTCGTTTTTCAGAAATCATCAAACCTTTGTTGGCAAACCCGTGCATCCACCCATATCCATTGATAATAAGTTTTGCCATTTGTGCCGCAGCCATTTCCGTTTCCTTCTTTGGAATGTTTCTCATTTCAGGATTGAATGGCTCTGGCTTGGGCTTTTTCTCCTCGAATTGCGGAATAGTTTTTTTCTGAATTGGAGGAGGTGCAAAACGAGGTTCTTCGATTGGCTTATTTAAGTCATTCGGATTAGCGTTTACATTAGGTGATGTGTACCGCTTCTCATTTACGGGTTCATCTAATGGATTGAAGTCCACATTTACTTCTTCTGGTTCGTAAATTTCACTTTCAAATTTTGACATAACTAATCATTTAGTTTTTTTTCTGCGATTTTCAATTTAATTTTTTTGATGTGTGATTCGAGCTTCTTATCGAAATCTGTTTTTGAATCACTTGGCAAGTTCTTAACGAAGGAGTTATACTTACTCAAAGCAGATATATCTTTTTTTAGTAATGGAGATAAATCCTTATAGGAGTAATTAAACTCGTTTTTGAGAAAGTGTACACAAAGTGCGAGAGCTAATTTTCTATCATCACTCTTATCCTTTCCGTTTATGATTCTGTCTTTGGATAGTGAAGTAACATCCGCTACTGCATTTATGACAAAATCAATAGTTAAATCGGTTTTAATCAATGAACTTGACTTGGCATCTTGAAGCATTTTAATAGTATCATCTACCCCTATTGCCTCAATACAAGAGAGCAATTCTTCAAACAGAAAAACAAAAGATGATAGAGTTTGCTTCATTCAACTTTTCTTCAATAATCAAAAATAATCAATGCCGAATTAAAATGAAAATAAATTAATTTGTTATCTTCTGTGATAATATAGGAATAAGGGCCTTACACGCCTTGCCGTTGGCTTTGAACCAGTCCCCTCCAATCAACCTAATCTTTACCTCTGGGTAGTATTTAGCCATCCTTTTCATCTTCGTTTTTGACTTGGAATCGTAGTAACCCTTTACCTCACACCATTCCTCGCTTCCGTCCAGATGAGTTACGCAGAAATCGGGCAGGTATGACCTTACCCCCCTTTTGATATTTTCGAACCAGAAGCACTTGGGTTCGTGTCTAAAATCAATAATTTTGCCTTCCCGCCTTAATTTTTCCAGAAATAAGGCATAATAGAACTCCCAAGACGAGCGGAAGTATATTGGCTCCTTATCGCCTATTTTGGCCCAGAATTGTTTATAGGTTCGGTTTTTAAGACCCAGCTTGTCCTTTACTGCTTGAGGCAGTTGATTTATATGCAGTCCCATTATTTATATTTCCAAATAAACCCACCTGCCGTTTTTCTTTCTCCGTTACAACAACAAGAAATATGATATGTGTGTGTTTCTCTTTCAGCTTCACGGGTAGAACCATACTCACGAATAAATTCTCCACTTAAATTAAATTGTTGAACTTTTTTAGAAGAATTATGCTCTGCTCCAAATTTACCATACCAAGAAGCATTTTGTCCAGATACTGCTAAACTTATTTTTTTTCTTGTTTCTTCAGAAAATGTTCTTTTTTGCGCAATCTCTCTCATTCTTTCTCTAAATACTGATGTCCTAATTTTACCGATGTTCTTTGCTTTTATTTTATTTATTGTTTCAGGGGTTTGTTTTTTACCAAGCATATTTTTTTTACCCAACATACCTAATCTACTATTGTTTCTCATTTCAATAGTTTTTTTGAAACCTAATGTACCTTCTCCACCATCGGTTAAATTTGTAAGTTTATCTATTGTTCTATAAAATTCAATAAGGTACTTTTCAATAGCACACGCTTCTTCCCAACTTATATCTTGGTGCGTAACTTGTACATAGAAACCATACTTGGAAACTACATTTTTCCAGTATTTATTTCTATTATTTTTTGAGTAAGCTCTTTTTAGATTCCTTCCAATACCAACATAAAAAACATCATTTGTTTTTTTCTTCTTGTGTAGATATACAATAGCCATTACAAACCATATTTTCTCTTAAATTCAGGATGGTTGCATACGGCATCTGACATATACACGGCAAAATCGCAGTCGGAAGCAAAGTGAAGCCCCAAATACATCCTTGACCAAACTATGTCGTTACAAAGTTCGTGAAGTAGCTTAAAGTGAGAGGGGTACTTGTTACCTAATACCTGTAAGTAAACGCAGCTTTGAAATGCGTGTCCACTTGGATAAGAGGGCGAATCAGCAGTTACTGAACGAAACGGATATAGCGGTAAATTCCTATAAAATGCAAGTTGGTAGGGTCGGATACGCTGGTAATAAAACTTAACTTTTGTAAGAAGCGGGTTGATGTCTGCTTTTACTTGTCTAATTAGTTCGAGAACTTTCTCTTTGTCCTCTCCTACTTTAGATAGTGCATACGCTATGCCTTCTTCCATTTCGCAATCGTAAGCGATGAATCTATTTACGAGTTCTTTATTTTCAGAAATACGCTCTACTAATGATACCAAATCATTTAGCTCTGCTAAAGATTTTTCTCCTTCGTTTTCTGGATATGGATAGCTCTGTAATTCTGAAAGTAGTGTATCAAGGTAGTTTGTTGTATTTAGGTAATTCAGGTTTTTTTTGTGTGGATTACCGAAATACAATTCGTTTAATTTCATACAAACAAGTCATTAGGGGATTGTTGCTTCTGGGTATTTTCTTTTGAGTTCACAACACTTGACAAATCAGATACTTTCATCGTCAAGTCATCAATTTTATTTTCTAAATCAACTTTGAAATTCTGTGAGATGTTAATGTTGTGCTTGTAGTAAAATATGGTGTAGTACAATACTGCCGTTCCAAGAACACCGAATCCAACTTCCACCCAGTTGATAGATTTCATAAAATCTTTGAAACCTTGCCCTGAAAAGCCAGTAGAAGGTGCAGCCGTCATAGGTGCAGCCGTGAGTGGCATAGCAGGTGCGGGAGCAGGTGCAGGTGCAGGAGCGGGAGCTGGTGCAGGTGCAGTTGCGGGGGCGGTAGAAGTTAAAGCGTCCATTAAGAAATGATTTTAAGAAATACAAATACACCCAGCCCAATTAGTACGGCATTAAGTGTTTCATCTTGCGTCAGTAATGTTTTAAGCGGTGGCTTCGTTAATTCCTCCGTGCTTTTTACTGGAGCGTTGAGCGATTGTTCACTAACTGGTACTATTGTAACTACTGCTTGTAATTCTTCTTTTAATACAGGTACATCAGCAACTTCATTAGATACGGGAAGTTTTCTTCTGTCCGTTGGGAAAACAGGATTGTAATCTAATCTGCAATTATTTGCTTTGGTAAAAATGAAATCAATTTGTTCTTGAACAGATTTTTTTCGCTCAAAAGCAAAATTCTTATTAAACTGGTTCTGCCATTGAAAACCAGTAAAACCTTTTTTGACTACATCTTCAGCATATTGCAGTTGCCTCATAGTTTACCTTGTTTTTTTAATTCAGTTGCTGCTCGTTTGATGGCGGCAGTCCATTTTTCGCCAGATTCTTTTTTCCAAATCTTTTTGGCGTGTGCTGAAATCAGTTTTACTTTCTCTCCTTTTTTTGCGGTTGCCATATGTTGTGGGTTTAGTTTACTTTCTCATCTAAAAAATCTTCTCCTTTATAATCTTTATGGTTTGTGTTCATAAAATCTATTCCTTTTACCCATAAAGAAGAAATCAGGAGTAAAACAAACAATGCTAAAATAATAAAAATAATCTTACCAAGCATAAAGTTAAGCTAATAAATCATTATAAACCTTAAATTTTGAAAGTCGGTCAGCAAGTCCGTGCGTTCCTCCATTTACTCTCTTTGTAACCATTGTTACCACATCATCGGTTGAACCCTTGTCGCAAATTGTCCAAAGGCCATTCTTATTGAAAAAGAAGGCCGCACTGGTCAAGGGGTACTTGGTAGCCACAAGGTCAGGATTAGCTACGCAATCCTCTCCTATAAAGTCAGAGAACTGCTTGTAGTTGTCTTTGCCTGTAAGCTGAATAAAGCCCCGTCCACGAAACTTGAAACCCTCGCCCGATGCTTCATCCCCATTACCCATACGACTTGCATATACTCGATTGGCAATCATTTCGGGTTTACGGGCATACTTGTCGGCAGTTGCTCGGTCTTTGAAGTATTTTGGAAATATCTTCAAAAGTCCATCAGCCGAATAGTTCAGGTTCTCCTTTACCAAAGTAAAGTTTGCGGATTCGTGAGCGCACTGGGAAAGAAAATGAGATAATCGTAGGTGATTAGTTATATTAAACTTTTCAACAATACTTGATACCTCACCTAAAATTGCGGTGTTTAGCTTACCTTGAAGATTATTTGTTTTCATTTATTTTACTCTTTAGTTGGTTCTTTTGTTTCAGAACCTCCTTTTTTGAATGATTTTAAGATATGGGCCACTGATTCAATAGTGGTCAGTCCTAAAGATACGGCAACTAAAGTTGTTACGCAATAAACAAGTGATTCTGCTGGTGCAATATGTGTTTCTGAATGGGAGTTGTCCCAAAGTGTCCAGAAAAGAAACATAGCACCAATGATGCCTACTAATCGTTTGCTTGAATTATTACTATCGGAGCTGAAAAAGCCCCCAATCCAACTAAATAACTTTTTCATTTTGTTTTTTTTATTTGATTTTCATTCTTTTTAATTGGCTTCCTGCTATTCGTCTTGCAGATTCATCACGCTCCCACTTTTTATCGTAGGTTTTTCCATATTCCTTTTGAAGCCGTTTAGGAACTTTTCTGCCTTTCAGATTTTCTGATATTGAATTTACCTTGTCCTTGAATTTGACTTTACCGCCAAACCCTAACCTTTCTGCTTCTTGTAGCGTGTCGATAAAAATAACATACCCTCTTGCTCTATCTACTTCTCCTCCCATATTATATTCATCCTCATCGTAATCTCTTTCTTCATTAGGGTCGTAATAATCATTGATGTCGTAGAACATTTTATCCTGATAGGTTTTGATTATTTCAGAACCAGATTTTTTAATTCTATCTAATGCTTCAAAGTATTCTTCCTCGCTATGAGTAGCAAAATCTAAACCCCCACCAGAAGGATGCCTAACTTCAATCCTTACAACATCGTAATCGTCAATATAGCCAGAGCTTCTTGCATTGTGATAATCGTTATCAGTTTTGAATGTAAATACAGGGTTTTCTAAAATCCGACCGCCATTAGCCATCTTTTGTGGCTTCTGCGAGTCATAAATCAAGTATGCTCCTGCTCCTAAAAGTAAAAGGGGTATCAATCTTTAAGTTTTTCTCGGCTACCAGTTGAAATATCTACGATAAACTTTTCATCAGTTTTATCATTCTTGATTCCTGCCAAGTTTCCACGCTCTACATAAATCTTATCATCTTCACGAAGTCCGTGTGCCAGCACTCCACCGTCAGCCATTTGGCTCAAATCAAAATTCATCGCCCATTCATCAAACTTCTGTACTGCGGGGGTATATCCATATTTATCTTCTAATTGTCTAACTTCTTTTTGCCCAAAATTTTCATATAACCCTTTTGATTTTGCTTTTTGAATGAGAGATTTTTTCATTTTATCAATATCCGCAATTTCACCACCCTTCGCCATCTCCCCACCTTCAGCCATTTTTCTAATAATATAAAGTCGTTTATCATCAGAATATTTTTCTTCCATTGGTATAGACAAATCCATAGGGAAACCTTCGGGTCTTACTCTTACTCTATTTTTACTATCATAACCA
>Ga0169931_10007226_pt1 | contig 16524 bp, 10 predicted proteins | sample Kivu_15m_20L_FD_129675 | JGI IMG/M metagenome (GOLD analysis project Ga0169931, IMG submission 129675) | Freshwater microbial communities from Lake Kivu, Western Province, Rwanda to study Microbial Dark Matter (Phase II) - Kivu_15m_20L... | ecosystem: Environmental > Aquatic > Freshwater > Lake...
GAGGCGCATGATGAGGCGCATGATGAGGCGTCAGAAGAGCTGAACCAAACCGAGCTTACGATTCTCGGATTCCTCGAAAATACGCCTCAAAATCGCCCAGCGATCGCCCGTCAGCTTGGGCTGACCGGTCGGAGTGGCCATCTTTACAAGGCGATTTTTCACTTGAGGGAGATCGGCTGCATCGAACTGACCTTGCCGGATAAGCCCCAAAGCCGGAACCAGAAGTACAGAATCACCGAAAAGGGGCGGACGGCCATCGCCAAGTGAATCGCATAACAGCGTAAGGGACAAAGTAAGGTGCCAGACAAAGTAAGGTGCCATGCACCTATACTGCCTTCATCGGTCCCATTTGTCCCATGCGTCCCATAACATCCCGGCGGGGGGCACGACCGTTCAGATGCCATGTACCATTGGCACTTCCGGCGCGGCGATTTGGTGGTGATTCCACTCCCTGACGGTCGCGGCTCGGTTGGGGTGTTTTGCGGCGATGTTTGGGGGAATTTATTGCGATTGGGGGTGGCGTGGTGCATGGCACTTTTGCACCTTGCGTTGCGGCGATGTTTGGGGGAATTTATTGCGATTGGGGGTGGCGTGGTGCATGGCACTTTTGCACTTGCTCTTCCGGGCCACTGTGAATCCAGCATCCTTCTGCACTGTCCGTGCTGCGCGTGGCAGGCGCGTTTCACCCCTCACCCCCGACCCCTCTCCCCGGTCCGGGGAGAGGGGGGCCAGATGCTCTTTCTGCCAGAACTTCAACGCCATTGGGCTTCTGCCCGACCGCTGGGACTTGTCAGGAAAAAAGCAGCCCATTTTCTGCATTAACTAAAAAAACCCTGCAATCCCCATTCGTCGCATCTGTCCCATTTGTCCCATGGGCCCTTGTTTCCCGATCTGTTTGCGTTTATCTGCCGAATTGCGATGGGGGAGAGGTTTGGTTTTCCTTTTGCCTGGCGGTGTTGGCGGCGAATTGTGTGTGGATTCGTCTTGAGTTGAAAGCGGGAAATCTGCAATCCTGTGGCGGTGATCCGCCGCGAGGGGGATTTTTGCGCCAACTTTGAGTCGATTCTGACCGAGCCCGGATATGCTGAATTCGCCGGAATTGAGACCGTGGCAGCCACGAGCACTGGGCGTTTGCGCCTGCTGGCTGGTGGTGGCAGGCATAGCGGCGGGACTGACTGCGACACCTGCGGAGGGTCAGGGCGTTCGGTCTGCGACCGTGCCGGGTCCATTGGAATCGGACGACGAGGCGGGTGGCGGTCGAGTGATAGTGGATGTGCGAATCGAGGGCAATGAGACGATTCCTGAGTCGGTGATTCTTCAGAAGGTTCAGTCGCAGCCTCATCGAACGGTGACAGAGAAGCTGTTGCGGGAGGACAAGCGTTCGCTGCTGAACACGCGGTGGTTTTTTGAGGTGCGGGAGCGGATAGACGAGACACCGGACGGACTGGTGCTGGTGTTTGTGGTGAAGGAGCGACCGATAGTGCAGCGGGTGTTGTTCCGCGGCAACAGGAAGGTGAAGTTGAAGCATCTTGAGGCCTGGACGGGGCTCAAGGCTGGCAGTCCGTTTGACTATGTGGCCAACCAGGAAGCGGTGCGACGCATCGAGCAGGAGTACCGGGACAAGGGCTATTATTTTGTGAAGGTGACTTTGACCAGTGGTTCAAAGCCGGGTGACCGCGAGGTGGTATTTGACATTGATGAAGGTCCGAAGGTTCAGGTGAAGGAGCGGAACTTTCAGGGCAATCAGTTCTGGTCGGACGCGATGCTCCGCAAGAATCTGATTTCGAAGGAAGCCTTTTTACTCTGGGGTGGCCACTACAACCCGGACACGATTCCATCGGACGTGGAGGCCCTGAAGGCTTACTACCGGAGCGTTGGTTATTTCGACGTGAAGATTTCGGCGGAGCCACGATTTTCCGACGACCGTTCTGACGTGGAGCTGCTGTACACGATCACCGAGGGCCGGCGTTATCAGGTTCGGAGCATAGTGTTCGAGGGGAACAGTGTGATTCCGACAGCGCGGCTGAGCGAGAATTCGAAGTTGCAGCCGGGGGACAAGTTCAGTTCACTGCCGCTCAACAAGGACGTCCAGCGAATGCTGGGGTACTACGGCGAGCTGGGTCATTTCTTTGCGTCTGTGAATCCCGTACCGCAGTTCACAGAACAGGAGGGGATCGTCGATCTGGTGTTTGAGATTGACGAGGATCGGCCGCGATACATTCGCGAAATCAACGTGCATTTCGACGGCGACTACCCGCACACGAAGCACACGGTGGTGCTGGACCGGATTCAGGTGCAGCCTGGGGATCTTGCGGACCCGAAGCGTATCCGTCGTGGTCAGTCCCGTTTGAAAGGCAGCGGGCTGTTTGACCCGAATATTCAGTTTGAAACCACACCAGTGGATCCGGAACAAACGAGTATCGCATCTCTTGCGGGCATGGTTCGTGGCCAGAGTCCTGGTGGTGAATCGGACTGGACAGCGCGATTTGTGCAGGCTGTGGATCAGGAATCGCATCGCGCGGTGCGCGTGAGTGAGATTGGGAATTACGACGACCTGTTCGGCGGGATTCTGACGAGTGCTCCGGCGTCCGTGGAGGAATCGGCAGCGGAAGCCGAATCGGCAGCTGAAGAGCCTGCTGTTTCAGCGCCTGCCGTGTCCCAGCCTGCTCCCGCGAAGGCTCTGCCGCCTGCGTCTGCGAAGGTGCCTGTCGGGGCGCAGTCGCGAGTTCCGGTGATTGAGCGAGTGGAAGATGCGGGCATAGCAGCTCGATTTTCTGACGAGCGTGCGGGGGACTGGTTTGGGTTGAGCATGACTGAGGGTTCTGAGGCTTCGGTGGCGGGACGCACTTCTGCGGCCGCAGCGGTTCCGTCAACACTGCGGACGCTCAATCCCGCGGCTTTGTTTGCATCGACTGAAGAGCCTCCGCTGCTGACGGCGGCGGGTGGGACTGCGGGGTCTGACGAGTACGTGATTCGCGGTCAGAATCCGGGTCCGGGCGATGCCGGGGCACCGCAGCGTGAGGATCAGTTGTTGAACGAGAGTCCGTATCGCAATCAGTTCCAGGAGATTCCCCCGGGCTGGGTGGATTTGAATGTGAATGCCAGCGAGGGTCAGACGGGGCGATTGATGTTTGGTGCGGGAGTGAACAGCAACCAGGGAGTGGTTGGCAACTTTGTGTGGGACGAGAGCAACTTTGACCTGCTGCGTCCGCCGACGTCGTGGGCGGATGTGCTGGAGGGGCGAGCGTGGCGTGGCGGTGGTCAGCGTTTCCGTCTGGAAGCAGCACCGGGCAATCAAGTCAGCCGATATCAGATGACGTGGACGGACCCCTATTTTCTGTATACGGACAACAGTCTTTCGGTGAGTGGTTTCTATTTCAACCGTTATTATCAGGACTGGACTGAGGATCGTCTGGGTGGTCGGATCGGTGTCGGACGTCAGCTCACACCCGAATGGGGCACCGGGGTTGCACTGCGACTTGAGGACGTGGAGATGCGTCAGGTTCGGCAGCCGATTCCTGCGATTGTACAGCCACTTGTGGGGAACAGTTTTCTGTCAACAGTGCGTGTTTCGCTGACGCACGACACGCGTGACAACCCGATGCTGCCGGGAGAAGGCCACTTTTTCGATGTGGGTTACGAGCAGGCTTTCAACGATTTCACATATCCGAAGGTTGATACGGAGTTTCGTCAGTATTTCACGTTGCACAGTCGTCCGGACGGGAGTGGTCGGCAGGTGCTGACGCTGGCCGGAGCTCTTGGCTGGGCGGGCGAGGACACTCCGGTGTTTGAACGTTACTACGCGGGTGGTTATTCGTCGTTTCGCGGTTTCCGGTTTCGCGGTGTGACTCCTCGAGATCCCACCGGATTTTCTTTGGGCGGTATTTTTCAGGCACTGGGCACGGTGGAATATCGTCTGCCTCTGACAGCGGACGACATGATCAGCATGGTTGTATTTTCAGACTTTGGTACTGTGGACGACGAAGTGCAGCTGAGTGAATTTCGGGCGACGGCTGGCTTTGGGGCGCGGATTGCGATTCCGATGATGGGTCCCGTGCCTCTGGCGTTTGACTTTGCCTTCCCGATCACTTCAGAACCGGGTGACCGGGAGCAGGTGTTCAGCTTTTACGTGGGCATCAATCGCTGACTGTTGAATCGGCGATGCAGTAGAGTCGATTCCAGCTGCGGAGGAAGAGTTGGTTTCCGACGGCGACTGGTGAGGCATCGAAGTTGCCTTCCAGCTGACAGCGGGCTAGTGTTTCGAAGGGGGCGGCGTCCTGAAGCACGACGGCTCCGCCTTCGCGTCCGACGATATAGACGCGTCCATTTGCGATGAGTGGGGACGCATAGCAGTTACCGACGCCGTTCAGGCGGATTTTCTGTGCGAGTGGTTTTCCGGTGGCGAGGTCGAGCACTGTGAGGATATCGCCGAGGCCACCTGTGAAGTAGAGGCGGTTGTCGCTGGAGGAGGGCGACGGCACATACGGCGTTCCCTCAGGGTAGCTCCAGCGGATCTTTTCTGAGCCGGTAATGTCGCCGGTGGCATCGATTGGAATGGCGAAGGAGGCGGCTCCGCGATAACCGCTGACGCAGATGGCGAGATTTTGAAAGCGCAGTGGTGAGGGGATGGCGTTGGTGGTTTGTCCGCCGCATTCCCAGAGCACTTCGCCGGTTTGGACATCGTAGGCACGGGCTTTTCCGGAACCATTGACGACGGCGACGGAGCGGTTGTTGACTTCGGTGATGAGTGGCGTGTTCCAGGAGGTTTTTTCACCGGGTCGGTCGCGTCGCCAGACTTCTTCGCCGGTTTCGGCTCGCAGGGCCACGATGAAGGAGTTTTCTTCCTGGTCCCAGTTGACGATGAGGAGGTCGCCGGCGAGTGCGGGCGTGACGGCTTCGCCCCAGGCGAAGCGAGTTCGCATGTCGCCGAGGTCCTTTGACCAGAGGAGTTTGCCATCGAGTGAGTAGCAGTGGATCCCGCGGGAACCGAAGGAGGCGTAGAGTCTGTGACCGTCGGTAACGGGGGAAGCGGCGGCGTAGGTGTGGGTGTTGTGTTTGCCTTCGTGGGGCAGTTCTTCGGCGGCGGTTTTCTGCCAGCGAACCTGGCCGCTGGTGCGGTCGACGGCAGTGACGATGAAGCGGTGGTAGACGTTGGGTGGGAGAGTTTTTGCGTCGGGATGCGGGGTGACGGGCGTTTCTGCGGGTCGATCGGTGGGGACGGCAGACAGCACGAACACCTGATCGTCCCAGATGATTGGTGTGGAGCTGCCTTCGCCGGGAAGGTCGAGCTTCCAGGCGACGTTCTGTGTTTCGCTCCATTGCAGCGGCGGCCTGGCTGAGGGTGCGGCGTGACCGGTGGATGAGGGACCACGCCACTGGTGCCAGTTGTTTTCTGAGTCGGGCGGATCGGAGGCGAAGGCGGGGATGGCGAGAGCAGCGGGGAGGAGTATAGGGGCTGCGAGGTGCAGCAGAGAGAAGCGAGGCATGGAATTGGGGCTTTGAACTGAAGGCAGGAGCGGAGTTGGGTGGCTGCGCGGATGCTATCAGGGCAGGGGCCGAAGTTCCAGGGGGTTCAGTTGTCGGCGGGGAGTGTCTGTTCGCCGTGGGTTGCCGGTGGTTCTTCGAGGATGCTGTGTCGTTCGAGGAGTCGGTAGAGTTTGCGTCGATGGATTCCGAGCATACGTGCGGCGCGGGCTTTGTTGCCATTCTGCTGGCGAAGAATCTCGACGATATGGGCCTTTTCAAGATCTTCAAGCCGGATGGATGATGGCAGGGCGGCGTGTTGTGCAGACGGATTAAGCGGCCAGGTGGAGGCAGGTGCGGTGGCACCTGCGGACGACTGTGCTGTTCCCTGAGGAGCGTTGGCGGAGGCGGAGGCGTTGGCGGAGGCGGCATATCCGGCGGCGTGTGTTCCGTTGGTGCCGGTGGGATCGGCAACTTCAGCGGGGAGGTCATCGATGGTGATGTGATGGTCATTGGCGAGGATCTGGGCGCGATCGACGGCGTTCTTGAGTTGTCGGACGTTGCCGGGCCAGTGATAGGCTTCGATGGCTCGAGTCGCCTGTTCGCTGATCTTCCAGGACGGCCCAAGAAACTCGCGTGTGAGCAGCCCGATATCACCGTCACGGCGGCGGAGTGGCGGGAGTTCCAGCGACATGACGTTGATTCGATAGTAGAGGTCTTCGCGGAACCGTCCGGCGGCGACTTCTTCGGCCAGATTGCGATTGGTGGCTGCGATCAAACGCACGTCCACTCGACGTTCGCGGTGGGACCCCACGCGGCGGATGGAGCCATCTTCGAGTGCTCGCAGGAGCTTGGGCTGCAGGGATCCGGGGAGTTCACCGATTTCGTCGATGAACAGCGTGCCGCCGTCGGCCACTTCGAACAGCCCCGCTCGATCTTCGCTGGCACCGGTGAACGCGCCTTTCCGATGCCCGAAGAGTTCGCTTTCTACGAGTTGTTCGGGGAGTGCTGCGCAGTTGATGGTGACGAATGGGCGTCCGGCTCGGTGGCTGCGCTGCTGTAGTGCGCGGGCGACGAGTTCTTTGCCTGTGCCACTTTCACCCTGAATCAAAACCGGCTTGTCTGTCGGAGCGACTCTGTCGATCAGTCGAAAGACTTCCTTCATCCGTGCAGATTCACCAATGATCCGCACCGGTGGATGGGCGCGTTCGATGATGGCTCTGAGCTGACGATTTTCGCGCTGCAGGCGACTGCGGTCCCAGGCCATCAGGCAGCGCTGTTCGAGTTCGTCCATTGGGAAGGGCTTGGTGAGGTAGTCACAGGCGCCCAGCTTCATGGCGTTGACGGCGCTTTCGATCGTGCCCTGGCCAGTGAGGATGAGCACTTCAGTTTCCACCTGGGATGCCTTGAGTCGTTCCAGCACTTCGAGGCCAGTGAGGCCGGGCATGTTCATATCGATGATGGCCACGTCAAAGGTCCGCCGATCGCAAAGTTCGAGCGCCTCGTGTCCGTTGGCGGCTGCGGCGACGGCGTGACCTTTTCGAGTCATCCAGCGGGCGCAGGTTTCCCGGAAATCGGGGTCGTCTTCCACAATCAACAGGCTGATCGAACCGGCAGTTGCCATGAACCTCTCCGAGAACACGGTTTTTGCTTTCACGCAGACCATGTGGTTTACGCAGCGTGCGTCTGTGCGGATTTGCACACCTATGCACGTTTGCACACCATCCGAGCCAAAAGGGATCAGGAAATCCCTGATTTTGGCAGCGTTGAGCGTGGAGGAGCGAATGTCATTCCGCTTCTCGTTTCTTTGCGGCCTGGTAGATATCTTCCATTTCGCGGATGGAGACGGAGTGGATAGTTTTTCCGGCGTCGCGGAGGACGTGTTCGATGGCCTGGAAGCGTCGGGAGAATTTGGCGTTGGTTTTGCGGAGGGCTTCTTCGGGGTTCAGTCCCCAGCGTCTGCCGATGTTGGCGAGCACGAAGAGGGCATCACCGAGTTCTGCTTCGGCGCGGTCTTTCTGAGCGGGGTCGAGAATAGGGGCATCGGGAATAACGGCGGCGTCAACGGTGGCGGGCACGTAAGGAATGCGGCCATCGGGGAACAGTTCAGCGGCCAGTTCGCCAAGTTCCTCGTTGAATTTATCGAAGAGCATGCAGCGATCGGGGAAGTCATAACCGACTGCCGCGGCTCGACCGGTGATGCGAGCGGCGCGAGCGAGCTGTGGGAGGGTGAGTGGGATTCCGTCGAGCTGTGATTCGCGGGCGGGCTTTTCCTGCTGTTTGATCTGCTGCCAGCGACTTTTGACGGCATCGACGGTATCGGCCTGAGCGGAACCGAACACGTGGGGGTGGCGGCGGACCATTTTGTCGGCAATTTGCCGGACGACATCGACGAGGTCGAAGCGTTGTTCATCGGCAGCGATCTGGGCATCGAGGATAATTTGCAGGAGCAGGTCACCGAGTTCTTCGCGGATGGCGTCGTTATCGTTGGCGTCGATGGCTTCGAGGAGTTCGTGGGTTTCTTCGAGTGTATAGGGTTTGATGGAGCTGAGCGTTTGCTGGCGGTCCCACGGGCAGCCGTCAGGAGCTCGCAGCTGAGCGATGACTTCGCAGAGTCGCTGGAATTCGGGGAGCAGGGCGTTGAAGTCCGGAGGTGTTCCTGGAGTGGGAGCGGGGTTGGGTTCCGGAGCTGATGCGGGCATGGGAGCGCTTTGGCTTGGGGGGGGTTGTTTGGGCAATCTACCAGACCTGCCACCAGGGCTTTTTGGGAGCCGGAGGTTGCTGGGGGTTGAATCCAGGTCGATTCATGGTCTGCAGGGACTGAGATTGAATCACTTCTCCTTCGGGCAGGAGCACGCAGCTGAGTTCTCCGAAGCTGCCACCACCGGTATCGGTGCAGATCATGCGGTTGGCAAACTGGACGCGTGGGATGGGGACGTGGCCGATGACGATAGGTACGGGTGAATCCAATGGTGCGCCGGCGTGGATAAAGTCTTTGGAATAGAGCCAGGGTGGATGACTGAGCGAGTAGTCACGTTGTCGGAGTATTCGCAGCTGAGTTTCGAAGGGGAGGTTTCGATCGAGTCCGGCGTGGACGAAGAGGAACTGAGGGTGTTCGATGCACCATGGCAGGTCCCGCATCAGTTCGAGTTGTTTTTGTGGGATGGCTTCGCGAAGAGCATCCAGATCACCGAAGGGGACGCCCCACGAACTGAAAGTGGATTCGGTGTCGTAGTTGGGAACCCAGCGGCTGGCGAAGTCGATGTAGGCGGGTGTGGGGAGCATCCCGAGCGAGCCCATCATGGCGAATTCGTGGTTACCGCAGAGCCAGGTGACGCGGTCATGCTGTGATGCGAGGTCGCTGTAGATGCGAACGACGCCGGCGGGATCCGGACCGCGATCGACGAGATCACCGATGAAGACGACCCAGCGGTGATGGATGTCTGGGAGCCGTGCCAGCTGTCCGATGATATACCGCAGCTTATCTGTTTGGCCGTGTACATCGCCAATGACAGCGACGGGGCCATCGATGCGCTGAGGAACGGAGGACATGATGTCAGTTTCCGATCAGAAGATATCGAGCGGTTCAGGCGCGGTTTTGTTCCTTCGCCCAGGTGTCCTTCAGAGTGACCGTGCGATTGAACACGGGGCATTCCGGGGTGGAGTCGGGATCGACGGTGAAGTAGCCGAGTCGTTCGAACTGGAAGCGTTCGCCGGGGGAGGCGTTTGCGAGTGCGGGTTCGAGGAAGGCGGCGGGGAGTGTTTTGAGTGAATCGGGGTTGAGATTGGATTTCCAGTCGAGGGAGGGATCAGCGACTTCGTCGGGGTCTGCGGTGCGGAAGAGATGATCGTAGAGTCGGACTTCGGCGTGGACAGCGTGGGGGACTGAGACCCAGTGGATGGTACCTTTGACTTTGCGACCGTCAGGAGCATCACCGCCGCGAGTGGCTGGGTCGTAGGTGCAGTGAATTTCGGTGATGTTGCCGCTGGAGTCCTTTACGACGCTGGTGCAGGTGATGAAGTAGGCCCAGCGAAGCCGGACTTCGCGTCCGGGGCTGAGTCGGAAGAATTTCTTCGGGGGATCTTCCATGAAGTCTTCGCGTTCGATCCACAGTTCGCGGCTGAAGGGTACGAGCCGAGTTCCGGCGGAGTCGTCTTCGGGGTTGTTGATGGCGGGGAGCTGTTCTGTGGTGCCTTCGGGGTAGTTGGTGATAACGATTTTGACGGGATCGAGCACGGCCATGCGGCGGTGGGCGTGGCGGTTGAGATCTTCGCGGATGTGGTTTTCAAGGACTCCCATATCCATGGTGGCGTTATGTTTGGTGACGCCGACTGTGGCACAGAAGGCGCGGATGGCTTCGGGTGTGCAGCCGCGGCGTCGGAGTCCGCGCAGGGTGGGGATTCGAGGATCATCCCAGCCACGGACATAGCCTCCTTTGACCAGTTCCAGCAGCCTGCGTTTGCTCATCATGGTGTAGGTCAGATTGAGCCGGTTAAATTCGATCTGCTGGGGGTGATGGATGCCGAGTGCCTGGCAGTACCAGTCGTACAGGGGGCGATGGTTTTCGAATTCGAGGGTGCAGATGGAGTGTGTGATGCGTTCGATGGAATCGGACTGGCCGTGAGCGTAGTCGTAGGTGGGATAGATGCACCATTTGCTGCCGGTGCGGTGATGTTCTGCATGACGGATGCGATACATGATGGGATCGCGCAGGAGCATGTGAGCGTGTCCCATGTCGATTTTTGCGCGGAGGACGTGGGCACCATCGGCGAATTCGCCGGCTTTCATGCGGCGGAAGAGATCGAGGTTTTCGGCAACGGAACGATCGCGGTAGGGACTGGCGACGCCGGCTTCGACCGGAGTTCCGCGGCCGGAGCGAATTTCTTCCAGTTGCAGACTGCAGACGTAAGCGCGGCCGTCCTGAATGAGCTGTTCGGCCCACTGATAGAGTTGTTCGAAGTAGTCGGATGCGTAGAACAGGCGGTCTTCCCAGTCGAAGCCGAGCCAGCGGACGTCTTCCATGATCGAATCGACGTATTCGGTATCTTCCTTTTCAGGGTTGGTGTCATCGAAACGCAGGTTGCACTGGCCGCCGTATTCGGCAGCGATGCCGAAGTTCAGGCAGATGCTTTTGGCGTGTCCGATGTGCAGGTAGCCATTGGGTTCGGGGGGGAACCGAGTCTGCACGCGACCGGCCCACTTGCCGGTGTTCAGGTCGTCTTCAACGATCTGCCGTACGAAGTCCCGATGGTGCTGATGCGCCGCGTCGTTCATGGCTGGATCCGGCCGGAAAGGCAGGTTTGTTATTGGGAAATGAGCTGAGGGAATTGCAGAAAAATACCAGCGATTCCGGGAGCGGGAAAGTGGAAGCGGGGGATTTGCGGCAATGGGAGGAAGCAAGGTGTATCGAACACTGGCCGGTCACGGGCCGACGTGGCGATTTCACGGCATGTTTCAGCTGAGCACACCGGGGATCAGGTTCCAGCTTTGGGCGACGCCGGTGAGTCGTTCCTGGCGTCCCAGATGTTCGAAAAACAGTTCATCCGGCTGAATTCCCAGTGCCGTGAGGATGGTGGCGTGCAGGTTTCGTACCGTTTGGGGAGAATCGGCAGCTCGAAGGCCGATTTCGTCGGTGGAACCGATGGCTTTGCCGGCATTTACGCCAGCACCTGCGAGCCAGATCGTAAATCCGTACGGATTATGATTGCGTCCGGAGCTGCCCTGCATCATGGGGGTGCGTCCGAATTCTCCGGCCCAGATGACAAGTGTGGAATCCAGAAGTCCGCGCTGGTCGAGGTCCTGCAGGAGGGCGGCGACGGGCTGGTCGGTCTGCAGGGCGTTGCGGCGGTTGTAGTCGGTGTTGTTATCGTGCCCGTCCCAGCCGAGTTTATCGACGGCATTGTAGATCTGCACGAAGCGGACGCCCTGTTCAATGAGTCGTCGTCCGAGCAGGCACATGCGGCCGTAGAGGGCTTTGCCGGGGACGGGGTCATCCAGCCCGTATGCCTGCTGTGTGGCCGGCGTTTCGCGGTTGATGTCACCGACATCAATGGCGGTGGACTGCATACGCCAGGCCAGTTCGCCGGCAGCGATGCGGCCTTCGAGGTCGGCAGCGCCTGGTCGGGCGGCTGCGTGGCGGTGATTGAGCCATTGTGCGAAGTCGAGCGTTTGCCGCTGGGTTGCGCGGAACTCTTCGGGTGGTCGCAGATACAGCACGGGGTCGCCGTCGTGGCGAAACTGGGTGCCCTGGTGGGCGGCCGGCAGAAAAGCATTGCTCCAGTTGGCGCTGCCGCCGAGGCCACCGACTTTATAGAGCAGAACGTATCCGGGGAGGTTTTGATTGAGCGATCCGAGTCCATAGGTGATCCATGATCCCAGACTGGGGCGTCCCCCAAGAATTGCTCCTGTGTTCATCAGATAGGTTGCGGGCGCATGATTGGAGCTGTCGCTGACCATGGAGCGGATCTGGCAGAGGCGATCGATATGGCGGGCGGTGTGCGGGAGCAGTTCTGAGACATAGTGACCGGATTCGCCGTGTCGCTGCCAGTTCCACGGCCCGGCCATGAGTTCATCGCGGCAGTGATTGAAGACGCCACCGACCTTATCGGCGTGCTGTTTGAAGGATTCGGGGACGGGTTGGCCGTGAAGCTGTGTGAGCAACGGTTTGTGGTCGAACAGATCAAAGCCGCTGGGTCCGCCGTATTGAAAGAGGAAGATCACCTGTTTGGCGCGGGCGGTGATGTGTGGGGGGATGGTTGTGAGTGGCGAGGGATTGGGTGCGGAGGAGTCGCCAGCGGAGTGGCTGGGGAAGACGGCTGCGGGAGCGGGCGTGGGCGTGGGGGCAGGCGTGGGGGCGGCTGAGGCGGGCTGGTTGAGTGCATGCAGGGCGAGGCTGCCGAAGCCGAGTCCGACTGTGGCCAGCAGCTCTCGCCGAGGGATCTGCAGGTGCGAATGTTGCATGGGGAGACCCTTGCTGCGTGCTGTTATTTGAGTCCTCTGCGGGCGAGCAGAGCATCGACGTTGGGACCGCGGCCGCTGAAAGCACGAAAGGATTCCATCGGTTCGCGACTGCTGCCGCGTGAAAGGATTTCGGCGCGAAATCGAGCTCCGTTTTCCGGGGTGCAGCCGCCGGCAGCCTGCATCTGGAGGAACGCGTCGGCAGCGAGCACTTCGCTCCAGAGGTATGCGTAGTAGCTTGAAGAATAGCCACCGGACCAGATATGAGCGAAGTAGGTGCTGCGGTAACGGGGAGGAACGGGAATGTTGGCGATGCCGTGTTTTTCGAGGGCGGCCAGTTCGAAGGCTTCGACGTCGGCGGGGATCTGGTCGGGTGTGAGGCAGTGCCATTCGAGGTCGAGCAGTGCGGCGGCGAGGTATTCGAGGGTATCGAAGCCCTGGTTGAAGCGGCTGGCGCGGATCACGCGTTCGAGCAGTTCACTGGGGATGGGTTCGCCTGTTTTGTGGTGCCGGGCATAGTTGGCGAGGATTTCGGGCTGGATGGCCCAGTCTTCCTGGAAGGTGGAGGGGAATTCGACGAAGTCGCGGGGGGTGTTGGTGCCGGCGACAGAGGGATAGGTGACGTCGGAAAAGAGTCCGTGGAGTCCGTGTCCCATTTCGTGAAACAGCGTGACGACGTTGTCGAAGCTGACGAGGGTTGGTTCGCCGGCGGCGGGTTTGGGGATGTTGAGCGTGTTGACGACGACCGGGCGTTCGCCGAGCAGCCCGGACTGGTCAACAAAGCTGCTCATCCATGCCCCACCGCGTTTGGTATCACGGCGGAAGGGGTCGAAGAAGAACAGGCCGATCTGGCGACCATCCTTTTCGAACACGTCGAAGACTCGCACATCCGGATGAAACACGGGCAGGTCGGTTCGTTCCTTAAAGGTGACCCCGTGCAGCTGGTTCATGGTGTGGAACACGCCGTTCTGGAGGACGGATTCGAGTTCGAAGTAGGGTTTGACGAGTGATTCATCGACGTCGAAGCGGGCTTTGCGAACTTTTTCCGCGTAGTACTCCCAGTCCCAGGGTGCCAGTTCGTGGCTGGAGCCGGATTTCTGAATCATTTCGTTGAGTGCAGTGGCTTCTTCGCGGACCTTCGCAAGCACTCCGGGGACGAGATCCGTGAGCATTTTGCGGGCGGCGTCGGGGTTGCCTGCCATTTGATTCTGGAGCTTCCATGCGGAGTGGCTGGAGAAGCCCAGCAGCGTGGCGCGGTCGGCTCGCAGCTTTGCCAGCTGCAGAACGAGCGGTCGATTGTCGATGCCGTTGTTGCGGCCAAGTCCGCGGAAGGCGGACGCTTCCCAGAGTCGCTGGCGCAGGGGGCGGTTGTTGATCGATGTGAGCAGTGGGACGCGAGTGGTATTGGTGATTTCAAGGATGTATTTGCCTTCGAGTCCCCTGGCTTTGGCGGACTCGGCGGCTGCGGCGATGTCACCGGCCGACAGACCGTCCAGTTCGGCGACCGTATCGACCACCACGGCCCGTTCCCTGGTCATTGCGAGCAGGTGTTCTTCGAACTGAGTCTCCAGTTTTGAGATCTCTTCGTTGAGGCTGCGAATGTGAGCCTGTTGTGCCGCATCCAGTTTGGCACCGGCACGAAGAAAGGTTTCGTAGTGCTGACGCAGCACTTCGGATTGTTCGGTGGTGAGCTTGAGACTGTCGCGGCGATCCCAGAGTGACTGGATACGGGCGAAGAGACGCGGGTTGAGCAGGATGTTGTCCGCGTGAGCAGCCTGGAGCGGGGCGAGTTCGGTTTCGATCTGCTGCAGGACTTCGGTTTTGTGCGAGGACGTGAGATTGGAGAAGACATTCCGGACGCGAGTGAGCATCTGGCCGGTTTTTTCGAACTGGTCGATCGTGTTTTCGAATGTGGCCGGAGCGGACTGGGTGGTGATCTGGTCAATTTCTGAAAGCTGCTGCTGCATCGCTTCCAGAAACGCAGGCCGGAAGTGTTCGTCCTGAATCCGGTCGAACTGCGGCGACTGGAATGGGAGTGAGCTTGGAGCTTTGAAAGGGTTGTCTGCGGCTGCGGCAGCTGAGGTGGCGGAATTCACGGGTTCACGAGCCTTGGTGGAGGAAGACAGGGAAACAGCGGTAGCCAGCATCAGCGGCATGGCGGTGGCCAGAGAGTCCAGTCGCAGTTTGAACATGAATGAAAGTCCTGAAGGAAATGAACTCAGGAGAACAGCGAAGGGCGGAGTGGAATTGTCGCTTTTCGTTCTGCGAAAAGAAAGTGTATTTGTGTGCGTTTTGCAGTGCGAAATGCGACAATTGCAGGCGTTGGGGAGTTCCTGATAGACTGTGAAACAAGGCCAGAGACATTTCCTGAATGACCAGCCCGCTATTGTCCAGGCGCACTATGTCCCGCACACTTCTCGCACTGCTGCTGGTGTCGTCCACCGCCGTCGCCTGCAACGTTCCGGTCTTCCGCTATGCACTGGAACGCTGGACCGCGGATCCCGTGGAAGTACTGGTATTTCATCGCGGACCGCTTTCTGCAGACGACGGCAGGCACGTGCAGACGTGGAGAACGCTCGCGGCTGATCGCAGTCGGGCCAACCTGGAAGTTGTGCTGCAGGATGTCACACTTCTTGAAACCGACGCAACTACTCCCGACGTGGCCGCTCGACGAGAGATCTGGCTCAGCCTTCCACAGTCTGCTCGCGAACAGCTGCCCCGCGTGGTTGCGCGTTCCCGACACGGTCGCGGACAAATCATCAATCACTGGATCAGCTCGATCAGCGACGCTGCGGAACGCCTGGCCGATTCCCCCGTCCGCACTGAGCTCATTCGCCGCCTGCAGCGCGGTGATGCCGTGGTCTGGTTGATCGTGCGACCACCGCAGGCGAACACAGAGAAACTGGGCATCCTGAAGACGCTGCTGGAAGACCAGTGCCGCAAACTTCCGGATGTTCTGGAACTTCCGGAAGGCATCGGCCTGCCCGGCTCTGAGCTCTATTCTGAGATCCCGCTGCTGCTGAAGTTCTCCACACTGGAGCTTGATGGCACCGATCCAAAGGAAGCCTGGCTTGTGCGGCAGCTTTCCGGCGTCCAGCCCGACTCATGGGCCGCCGGTGAGCCGCTGGTAGTCCCCGTCTTCGGCCGCGGTCGAGCCCTTGAAGTGATTCCTGCCGGCCGACTTACCAGCGACCTGGTGCACGACCTGACGCAGTTCCTCTGCAGCGCCTGTTCCTGCCAGGTGAAAGAACAGAACCCCGGCTTCGATCTGCTCCTGCACACCAACTGGAATACTGCTCTGTTCGGTGAAGACGGCGAACTGCCGCCGCCACCTGAGCCGGGTGCTCGGGCTGAAAACCAGCGGCCGATTCTGTTGCCGATTCCGAAGGGGAGGGAATAGGCACAGGGAAGAGAGACGGGAATGTGGGTGTGGGCAGTGGGGACAACGGGCGAGAGCGTCATTGCGCTGGCGTTCCTGTTTGCGGTCTGCCAAGAGGGTGAAGCTGGGATGGTGAAACGATGCGAAGTGCCCCTGAATTGTTGTTTCAAAAATGGTTTCAACGACCTCTGACGCGATCGATTACGGAGTCGAAGCTTTTGCAGTCCCATTGATTGCTGCTGCGTTTCCGGCCTGTAAGGACAGTTCCACCGGCTTCGCATGAAATGCCAGGCCCAGCGGTCTTCGATGCCAGTCGCCTGAGAAAAACGACCGCTTTCTGCAGCCCCGTTGTTTGTCCGAGCATTCCTGGAGCGGATGCGGCTCATTAATCGATCACACCGACCTGTCTTCCAGCAGCGTCTGCAGCTGCTGAGCGTTAAGCTGCAGTTCGGCGACAGACAACAATCGGAGTTCCTCCTGTGAGGCGACGGGCTGCCGCAGGACTTTTTGCAGGGTGCGAATGGAACCGATCACGACGCCCTTTTCAAGCCCGAGTTCGAGTCCCTCTTCACGGCCCTGTTCGAGCCCCTGTTCGAGCCCTTGTTCGAGCCCCTGCCTGATACCCTTTTCGATTCCCCGTTCAATTAACGCATCATAGCAAGTTGGCATTTGTGCCCCCTGATCGATCTGTAGTCCGGTTCTGATCGCCTGTTCAAACCAATGC
>Ga0169931_10007228_pt1 | contig 16522 bp, 11 predicted proteins | sample Kivu_15m_20L_FD_129675 | JGI IMG/M metagenome (GOLD analysis project Ga0169931, IMG submission 129675) | Freshwater microbial communities from Lake Kivu, Western Province, Rwanda to study Microbial Dark Matter (Phase II) - Kivu_15m_20L... | ecosystem: Environmental > Aquatic > Freshwater > Lake...
GGTTGCGCAAAGCCATGTGAAGGGCGGCGCGGGACTCGGTGTGATTTACACGTTCACCAGCGAACAGCCGCGTGGTCCAGCCCGCCAGATCCTGCTGTTGCGCCAGGGCCTGCAGCAGTTCCATGACGCCGGTGTCGATACGCTGCTTTGAATAATCGAGGAGCAGCGGACCGGCCTGCAGGCTGAAGCGCGCGAAGCGGCCGGGGTCCGCATCGAACAACTTACGCATCGACACGCCGGTCATGACGCCCGCCTTGTCGGTCAGGGCCTGCCAGGCGTCGGAGCGGGTGAGTGCACTCATGGGCTTCGATGCTCCAGGGGGTGCGGCGGGAGGGACGCGACAGCGACCGGGTGCGTGCCGCACCCGTTGCGCATCGGCGGCATGCGCGCCGGGTGGGATCGCCACCCGGCGCGCTTGAACTCAGACCCGCTCGAAGATGCCGGCGATGCCCTGACCGCCGCCGATGCACATGGTCACCAGAGCGTAGCGGCCACCCGTGCGTCGCAGTTCGTACAAGGCCTTGATGGTCAGGATGCAGCCGGTGGCCCCGATCGGATGCCCGAGGGCGATGGCTCCGCCGTTCGGGTTGGTCCTGGCCGGGTCGAAGCCGAGGTCGCGTGCCACGGCGCAGGCCTGGGCAGCGAAGGCCTCATTGGACTCGATGACGTCCATCTGGTCGACCGTGAGGCCGGCGCGGGCCATTGCGCTGCGGACCGCGGGTACCGGGCCGATACCCATGATCTTGGGGTCGACACCGGCATGGCCGTAGGCCACCAGCCGGGCCAGGGGCTGCAGACCCTTCCGCTCGGCGGTGGCCCGGTCCATCAGCACCACGGCTGCGGCTGCGTCATTCAGGCCGGACGCGTTGCCAGCGGTGACCGTGCCGTCCTTCTGGAACACCGCCCGGAGCCTGACCATGTCGGCGATCGTGGCGTCCTGCCGCACGTGCTCGTCGGTATCGACCACCGTGGTTCCCTTGCGGGTCTTGAGCTCGACCGGCAGGATCTGGTCGCGGAAGTGACCGGCTGCGATGGCGGCCGCAGCCCTTCGATGGCTTTCGAGCGCGTACTCGTCCTGCAATTCGCGCGACAGGCTCCACCGCTCCGCGATGCGCTCGGCCGTCACCCCCATGTGCTCGCCGTCGAAAGGATCCGACAACGCGCCGGTCATCCAGTCGATCACGGCGGCGTCGCCCATGCGCTGGCCCCAGCGCGCGGCCGGCAACACGTAGTTCGATCGGCTCATGTTTTCCGCGCCGCCGGCCAGCGCGATGTCGGCGTCTCCCAGCATGATGGCCTGGGCCGCCGTCACCACGGCCTGCAGGCCGCTGCCGCACAGGCGGTTAAGGGTCATGGCGGGCGTTTCCTGGGGGATGCCACCGTTCATGGCACAGACCCTGGCAAGGTACATGTCACGCGGTTCGGTCTGGATCACGTTGCCGAACACCACATGACCCACCTCCTCGGCCCCGATGCCAGCCCTGGCGATGGCCTCGCGCGTCACCCGGGCGCCGAGTTCCGTGGGCGACAGATCCTTCAGGGATCCGCCGAAATCACCGATGGCCGTGCGCACGCCACTGACCACCACAACTTCCCGATTGCTCATCTGTTTCGTCCCCGTCTTGGAGGGTTTCAGCGCTCGACAGCCAGGGCCACGCCCATACCGCCGCCGATGCACAGGCTCGCGAGGCCCTTGCGGGCGTCACGCCGAATCATCTCGTGCAGAAGGGTCACCAGGATGCGGCAGCCGCTGGCACCGATGGGGTGGCCGATGGCGATGGCACCGCCGTTGACGTTGACCCTGGCGGTGTCCCAGCCCATGTCGCGATTGACCGCGATGGCCTGGGCGGCGAAGGCTTCGTTGATCTCCAACAGGTCCAGATCCTGAGGGGTCCAGCCAGCCTTCGACAGGCACAGCCTGCTGGCCGGCACCGGACCGATACCCATGAATTTCGGGTCGACGCCGGCCGACGAATAGGCCTTGATCGACGCCAGGGGTGTGAGCCCGAGTTCCCTGGCCTTGCGCGCCGACATCATCATGACCGCGGCGGCGCCGTCGTTGATGCCCGAGGCGTTGCCGGCCGTCACCGTGCCCGCCTTGTCGAATGCCGGCTTCAGCGCGGCAAGGGTTTCGGCCGTGGTGCCATGCTTGGGATACTCGTCGGTGTCGAACACCGCCGGCGGGCCCTTGCGCTGGGGGATTTCCACGCCGACGATCTCGTCCTTGAACCGTCCGGCCTTCTGCGCCGCCTCGGCCTTCTGCTGGGAGTGCGCGGCGAACTCGTCCTGCTGTTCACGGGTGACCTGCCACTTCGCCGCCACGTTCTCGGCGGTGATGCCCATGTGGTACTGGTTGTAGACGTCCCACAGGCCGTCGACGATCATCGAGTCGACGAGTTTCGCGTCGCCCATGCGAAAACCGTCGCGCGAGTTGGCCAGCACGTGCGGCGCGAGGCTCATGTTCTCCTGGCCGCCCGCGATGACGATCTCGGCATCGCCGGCCTTGATGGCCTGGGCGGCGAGATGGGTGGCCTTGAGGCCAGAACCGCAGACCTTGTTGATGGTCATGGCTGGCACCATGTCCGGCAGGCCGGCGAGGATGCCCGCCTGGCGCGCCGGGTTCTGTCCCGATGCTGCCGTCAGCACCTGGCCGAGCAGGACCTCGCTGACCATGCCCGGTTCGACGCCGGTGCGCTGGAGCAGGGCGCGGATGACGGTGGCGCCGAGCTGCGGGGCGGGCACCTTCGCCAGGCTGCCGCCGAACTTGCCCACGGCGGTTCTCACGGCACCTACGATTACGACCTCATCCATGACGGTTCTCTCCTTTTTTGGATCGTCCAAGCTTCGGGCGATGGGGTTCTGCCCCGGCCGGGCCGGTGTCATTCCCCGCGCTGCAGGACGCTTGCCGAATGGTTCACTACACAGCGCATGCCAGACCGGACATCCGCGTCTGGCGCGTGCCGGCTGGCCGGATGTGGCACCGGCGATGCTGGCCTCGGCACCCGCCGGCCGGCACGGGTGGCGTGCTCGACCCGACGGACGCGGATTCGTGGACCGGGTCGCGGCGCCGATCGCCGGGGCCGGTGCCGAAACATCCCTGCCGGATGAGTCTACGCGCGGCTGGCGAGTCCTGTCGAGTCGGATGCTGCGGTGCCGCAAAGCGGGGCGTGACGGGTGTGCGAGGTGTCGACGGGGTCTTGCGTGCTCAGTCCTCGGGGCCGTCGGTGTCGTTCCCCTCGCCATGCAGGCGGTCGAGTTCGCGGCGGTCGCGCTTGGTCGGTCGACCCTTCTGCAACGGGTTCACCGGTCGCGCAGCCTTGACGCGTGCGACCATCTCCTCTCGCGCCAGCCGGCTCTCTTCGGACTCCGTGTACAGCGTTCTGGCCTCCGTGGCCGGCCCGCGACGGGATGACAGCCCTGTGACCCTCACGGTCCAGGCATAGGGGCCGATGCGGATCGCCAGCAGGTCTCCCCGATGCACCGCGCGCGAGGGCTTGGCGCGCTCGCCGTTGACCTGGACCCTGCCGCCGTCGACCGCCTCGGTGGCGAGGGAGCGCGTCTTGAAGAAGCGGGCAGCCCAGAGCCATTTGTCGAGCCGGACCCGTTCCCCGTCGCCGCTCCCGATCAGGTGTTCATCCGCCTGCATGGGGTTCGTTGCCCGGGACCGGCATCAGTGCCGGGTGGCGCCCGGAAGGGTCTGGATACCGGCTGCGAACACCTGCTCGGCGTCGACGCTGTCGAGCACGTAGCGCTTGCGGCAGAACTCGCAGGTGACCTCGACCTTGCCACGCTCGGTGATGATCGAACGCACCTCATCCGCCCCCAGCATGCGCAACATGCCGGTGACGCGCTCCCGCGAGCAGGAGCAACGGAAGGATACCGGCGTGGCCTCGAACACCCGCACGTCCTCCTCGTGGAACAGGCGGCGCAGGATCTCGCGCGACGGCAGGCGCAGCAGTTCCGCGTCGGACAGCGTACCGCCGAGATGGGTCACGCGATTCCAGGCATCCTCGTCGGGGCCGTCCTGGGCCGGCATCTTCTGCAGCAGCATGCCGGCGGCCTGACGCTCGTCGCACGCCAGCCACAGCCGTGTCTCCAGTTGCTCGGAAGTGGCCATGTAGTGTTCCAGCAGGCTGGCGACGCTGTCGCCCTCCAGCGCCACCACCCCCTGGTAGGACTGGCCGCCGTCGCGGGGCACCAGGGTGATCACGAAGCGCCCGTTGCCGAGCAGTTCGGCGAGGCTCGCCTGCGGCAACTCCCCTTCCCAGTTGGCGGTGGCGCGCAGGGTGCCCTCGCTGGTGACCTCGACCACCACCAGCCGGACCGCTGCGCTTCCCTGCATCTGCATCACCAGGGAGCCATCGAACTTGAGCGTCGCGGATAGCAGGGCGCCTGCAGCCATCAGCTGGCCAAGCAGCGAGCGCAGCGGCTCGGGGTACTCGTGGCGCTCCAGCACGGCGCGCCAGGTGGCGTCCAGGTGCACCAGATGGCCGCGGACCGGCGTGTCCTCGAACACGAAACGTTGCAGGGAATCAGTCATTGCGGCGCAGCATCCTTCTCTGGATCTTGCCCGAGGTGGTCATCGGCAGCACCTCGGTGAACTCGAACAGCTTGGGGCACTGGTAGGGGGCCAGCCGTGCCCGCACATGGTCCTGCAACTGCCGCTCGAGCTCCTCCGAGGGCAGGGTGCCTGGCACCGGCACGATCACCGCCTTGATGAGTTGTCCACGCGTGTCGTCGTGAACGCCGATCACCGCCACATTGGCGACGGCAGGATGACGCAGCAGGCAGTTCTCGATTTCCGAAGGACCGATCCGGTAGCCGGCGCTCTTGATGACATCGTCGGTGCGCCCGCGGTACCAGTAGTAGCCATCCTCGTCGCGCACCGCCAGATCGCCGGTGCGGGCCCAGGCGCCGGTGTACTTGGCCGCCGTGTCCTCGGGCCGATTGAGATAGCCCAGGAACATGACCGGGTCGCCCTCACGGTGGACGCAGATCTCGCCCAACTGCCCGTCCGGGACGATCTCGCCCGCGTCGTCGAGCAGGGCGATGCGGTGGCCCGGGTAGGGACGGCCGACGGCACCCGGCCTGGGCGGGAACACCCGCGCGCAACCGCCGATGACGTAGTTCATTTCGGTCTGGCCGAAAATCTCGTTGATGGTCACGCCGAGCTGCTCCGAGGCCCAGTGCATGACGGTTTCGCCCACGGCTTCACCGCCGCTCATCAGGGTCCGCAGCCGGAGGTCGTGACGTTCACGCGGCGCCTGGATGTGCTTCATGATCATTTTCAGGGCGGTCGGGAACAGGAACGCATTGCGCACGCCGTAACGCGCCATCAGCCAGCAGGCCTTTTCCGGGTCGAAGCGGCCGCGGTAGGCCAGCTGCGGCTGGCCGAAGAACCAGGTGGGCAGCAGGGCATCGAACAGGCCGCCGGTCCAGGCCCAGTCGGCAGGTGACCAGAACATGTCCCCCTGCTCCGGAAAGAAATCATGTGAGCAGCAGAAGCCCGGCAGGTTGCCGATCAGGGTGCGATGGGGGATGACAGCGCCCTTCGGCGAACCGGTCGTCCCGCTGGTGTAGATGATCATCGCCGGGTCGTCGGCCAGGGTTTCGACCGGCGTGAATTCCGAGGCCGCCCGGGCCAGCAGGTTTTCCCAGGGCTGGATCCATTCGTTGCGGGCGCCGGCAACGCCGATCACGTGGCGCAGATGCGTGAGGCCGTCGCGGGCGGTCTCGAGGGCATGCATGGTGTCAGGGTCGACGATGGCGGCCACGGCGGCCGCATCCTCGAGCCGGAACGCCAGGGCGTCCGGGCCGAACAGGTGGGACAGAGGCAGCGCCATTGCGCCCATCTGGTAGCACGCGACGTGGGCGATGGCCGTCTCCGCGCGCTGCGGCAGGATGATGGCGACGCGGTCGCCCGGGCCGACGCCGAGCGCCCGCAGCGCATTCGCGAGACGGTTGGCCTCGCGCTGGATGTCCCAGAAGCTGTAGGACTGCCGGGTGCCGTCCTCGTCCTCGAAATACAGGGCGAACAACTCCCGCCGCCTGGCATGGCGCCCGCACACCGCTTCGGCGATGTTGAACTGCCGCGGCACCTCCCACCTGAAGCCGTCCATCAGGTCGGCATAGGTCCGGGCACCCCGGGGCAGGTGCATCATCTCGTCCATCGGCTGAGTCTCATCTGGGTTGCGCGTCTGCGCGTGGGGTGCGGCGGTAGAGTCGGTAGCGCTCCTGGGTGTCGCCCGGGCGGTGCCCTTCCCAGACCAGTTGCCACGGATGTCCGAGTGGCGGTTCGGGCCGCCGGCTTTCGATCAGGAGCAGGTCGCATTCGTCGTCGGCGCCGCTGGAATCGGCCCGCCGCAAGCGGATTGCCGCGAAGTAGTGCAGCAGGGCACGCTGGGAATCGCCCAGCCCGCTGCCGGCCACGCACTGCCCCGTTTGCGGCAGTGCCTGCGACAGGGAGGCGATCATGCCGCGATACGATTTGGCGTGATCGGCCCAGCCGACCATGAGCAGCATCAGTACCGCCCAGAAGGCCACCATGCCCGTGGCCCAGGTCACGAACGGCCGGGCCGGGGAGCGGCGGATGTTGAACAGGGCGAGGATCCACCCCAGGGTCAGGATGCCGGCCGTCACCATGGCGGCCACGGACACGACGGGTACGTAGCCCGGTTCCATGCGTGCCATGTGCCTGGCGGCACGCTCCGGCACACCGAAATCGACCGCCGAGAAGTAGAACCAGACCGCGGCAAACAGGAACAGGAAGAAGGCGATCCCGAACCAGAAGAAGGCATTGATGGCACCTCGTCTGAGGTCCGGCACGGCGGTGTGAGCCAGCAGCGCCAGCGGAACCAGCGTCGGCAGGGCGAGCACCTGCCGGCGATCCTGGCCGATGGCCAGCACCAGCAGGGTGGCCACCAGCAGCACCAGGGGGATCGCCAGTGCGGCATTCGGCGCCAGCCGCCTGCGACCCTGCCACAGCGCCAGGAGCGCGAAGGGCCAGACCGGCCACGAGAACCAGGACAGGACCTTCAGGAAAGACACGGCGGTGCCGAACATGCCGCTGCCGATGCTGCCGAACTGCCCGGTCTGGTTGTCCCACCACAGGCGGAACAGTACCGGCTCCTCGAGGAGAAGTCGCAAGGGCCACAGCACGACCCACGGCAGGGCCACCACGGCGGACAGCAGGATGAAGTGTCGGTAATTCGGCTGCCGCAGGCTGGTGCACAGCAAGGGCAGGACGGCGGCGCTGAAGACCAGCGGCAGGGTGCCGGACAGTCCCCGCGACAGGAAGGCGATCCCGATGCCCAGCCCGAGGGCAAGGCTGGCCGGCGCAACGGCGGCACCGGCACTCGCCAGCCCGTAGGCTGCCAGGGCGTGCGAAAACAGCAGCGCGTTTTCCGGCACCAGTTGATGCGCAGGCTGCGCCAGACCGATGCAGCCCATCAGGACCAGCGGCGCGAGCCAGGCGAGCCCGGAACCGTTCAGGTGGCCGGCGGCGCGCGTCACCAGCCAGAAAGACCCGCCGACGAAGATCAGATTCACCAGGCGGACGGCGTCGTGGAGCGGCAACCAGCCGCCGAGCAGATCCCCAACGCCTGCCGCGGTCCAGTAGTAGAGGGGCGGGTGACGCAGGAAGATCTCGCCCGCCAGTTTCGGCACGAGCCAGTGGCCGCTGTCGAGGGTCTCGAGCACCACGCCGAAGATGGAGGCTTCCTCGGGCTTCCAGGGATCGCGCCCCATCAGACCGGGAAGCATCCACAGCAGGCACAGGCCGGCGATGAGCCAAGCCCTTCGCTGCTCGATGAGCGATACGATGGCGTCGATGCGCAGGCGCTGGGCTCCGAGGATCATGGTCGCGATTGTCCCACTGGCACGCTCGCGGCGGGAGTGGACGACAGGTCGCGCCGGGGCTGCGCGGTCCGGCCGATCGCTTCGGCGCCATGATGCCGGGGCATGTGCCGCGGACGGAGCGACCCGGCGGCTGTGCCGCGGGTGGAGCATGCGTGCATTTGGGCGACCCCCTGACGACGAGGCCAGCCCTGGTGGCTGCACCTCAAATGAAAAAGGCAGCCCGTGGGCTGCCTCTGTGCCATCGGCCGGCGGGCTTACTTCGCGAGCTTGGGGGTGCGGCTGTAGCGCTGGCGGAACTTCTCCACCCGGCCGGCGGTGTCGACGATCTTCTGCTTGCCGGTGTAGAAGGGGTGCGAGGCCGACGAGATTTCAACGCGGATGACGGGGTACTCGTTGCCGTCTTCCCACTTCATCTTCTCGCGGTTCCTGGTGTCGATGGTGGAACGGGTAAGGAAGCTGAAGTTCGCGCCGGGGTCATGGAAGATCACTTCCTTGTAATCCGGGTGGATGCCCTGTTTCATGCGGTTCTCTCACAGATTGGGGGCGATTGCCGACCGCCCTGAAGTCACGAGCCGGGCGAATCCGCCGCCCGGAGAACTCCGAATGATCGCGGAAACGCCGGCCACTGGCAAGCCCGATGCCGCAGACGACATCAGCCCCTGCGCATCGAATCGAAGAAATCGCCGTTGTTCTTGGTCGCGCGAAGCTTGTCGGTTAGGAATTCCGTCGCTTCGAGCTCGTCCATGGGATAGAGCAGTTTGCGCAGCACCCAGATCTTCTGCAGGATCTCCTGGCGGATGAGCAGTTCCTCACGCCGGGTTCCCGAGCGGTTGACGTTGATGGCGGGATAGATCCGCTTCTCGGCCATCCTGCGGTCGAGGTGGATCTCCATGTTGCCGGTGCCCTTGAACTCCTCGTAGATCACGTCGTCCATGCGCGAGCCGGTGTCGATCAGGGCCGTTGCGATGATCGTGAGCGATCCGCCTTCCTCGACGTTGCGGGCAGCACCGAAGAATCGCTTGGGCCTTTGCAGTGCGTTGGAGTCCACGCCACCGGTGAGCACCTTGCCCGAGGCGGGGACCACGGTGTTGTAGGCGCGTGCCAGGCGGGTGATGGAATCGAGCAGGATGACGACATCCTTCTTGTGTTCCACCAACCGCTTGGCCTTTTCGAGCACCATCTCGGCCACCTGCACGTGGCGCGTGGCTGGTTCGTCGAACGTGGAGGACACCACCTCGCCGCGCACCGAGCGCTGCATTTCGGTCACTTCCTCGGGGCGCTCGTCGATCAGCAGGACGATGAGGTAGACCTCCGGGTAGTTCGACATGATCGAATGCGCGATGTGCTGCAGCATCACGGTCTTGCCGCTCTTCGGGCTCGCCACCAGCAGGCCGCGCTGGCCCTTGCCGATGGGCGCGATGATGTCGACGATGCGGCCGGTGAGGTTCTCCTCGGACTTGATCTCGCGCTCGAGCATGAACTGCTCCGTCGGGAACAGCGGAGTCAGGTTCTCGAACAGGATCTTGTGCTTCGCGTTCTCCGGCGCCTCGCTGTTGACCCGGTCAACCTTCACCAGGGCGAAGTAGCGTTCGCCGTCCTTGGGCGTGCGGATCTCGCCCTGGATGGAGTCGCCGGTATGCAGGTTGAACCGGCGAATCTGGGAGGGGCTGACGTAGATGTCGTCCGGGCCGGCCAGATACGACGTGTCGGGGGAGCGCAGGAAGCCGAAGCCGTCCGGCAACACCTCCAGCGTGCCTTCGCCGTAGATGCTGTCGCCCCGTTTGGCATGGTTCTTCAGCAGGGCGAAGATGAGATCCTGTTTGCGCAGCCGGTTGGCGTTCTCGATCTCGTTGGCCTGCGCCATCTCCACCAGTTCGGTGACGTGCATCTGCTTGAGATCGGACAGATGCATCGCCGGCCCGCGCGGGGCCTGTGGCTGCTGGTGTTTCTGGTGCTTGGGAGGCCGCTGGGATCCGCCACGCTGTGACGGCTGGCCCTTCTCGTTGCCCGCTTGCGCGCCGCCGCCCGACGCGTTGCCGACGGAGGCAGCGACCGCGGCTGCGTCCTCGGGGCCGGGCTCGGGGGCCGCGTTGGAAACGCTGGTGGACTCAGATGACACTGTCGATGAAAGCCTTCAATTGGGATTTGGGAACTGCGCCGACCTTCGTGGCCTCGAGGTTGCCGTTCTTGAAGATCTGCAGGGTGGGAATGCCCTTGATGCCGAACTTGCGAGGGGTGGCCTGGTTCTCGTCGATGTTCAGCTTGGCCACCTTGAGCCTGCCCGCGTATTCGGTCGCGAGTTCGTCGAGGGTGGGGGCGATCATCTTGCACGGACCGCACCATTCGGCCCAGAAATCCACCAGGACAGGCGTATCCGCCTGGAGGACATCGGCGTCGAAGCTCTCGTCAGTCACATGGTGAATGTGTTCACTACTCATCGGCTGGATTCTCGGGAACTTGAACGGGAACCGGCGCTCCGGACGGAGCGTTCGGGAGGGGTAGGCGTGAATGCTAGCCTAATTTCGAATCCGTTGAAAAGGCGCATCGCGCTACAATCAGAGGCGTCCCGCGAGGGCGGCGCAACATCCATGGCCGCGCTCCGTTTCGAAAACTCGGCTACCGGACCTGTTGAAACATGGCATATGTCGTCACTGAAAGCTGCATCAAGTGTAAATACACGGACTGCGTGGACGTCTGTCCCGTCGACTGCTTCCGAGAAGGCCCCAACTTCCTGGTGATCGACCCCGATGAGTGCATCGATTGCACGCTGTGCGTCGCCGAATGCCCGGTGGAGGCGATCTACGCCGAGGACGACGTGCCCGCCGACCAGCGCGAGTTCATCGATCTGAACCGCGATCTGTCCAAGCAGTGGGAGGCCATCATCGAGAAGAAGGACGGCCTGCCCGACGCCGACGACTGGAAGGGTGTGAAGGGCAAGCGCCAGCACCTGGAGACGTGACCCCGGGGCCGCACGCGCCTGACCGGATTGGCGTGGGCCTGGCAACAGGCGCGCCGGTCCTCGTGGCGGCCTTCTCCCACGCCACTCTGCTGCAACGCGCGGCTGCCCTCATCGTCGACCGGCACCGCGCACTCCTGCCCGACCTATCCTCCGTCACGGTACTCGTGCCGGTGCTGCACGCGGCGCCCGAACTGGGGCGGGCGCTGAGGCAGTGTACCGGCATGCCAGCGCTGCTGCTCCCTGACATCACGACCCCTGGAGCATTGGCCGCGAGCCGGCCGGTCCAGGCCGCTGTGCTGGCCGAATCGGGCCGGCGACTGCTGCTGTTCGGAATCCTCCGCGACCGGGGCTGGCTCAACCCGGGCACGCTGTGGCAGGCCGCGGGCGAACTGGCCCGCCTGTGTGATGAACTGTCGCGCCATCGCATCGGCCTCGCTGCCACCGCGGTGGAGTTCGAGGATCGGGTGGCGCGGGCCAGCGGTGCATCGGCCAATCGCCTGATGCGCTTCGAGGCGCGGGTGGTGCACGAGACCTGGCGGTATCTGTCCGGCAGCGGCGATGCGGCTTTCCGTCATGGCGCCGGGCTGGCCGCGGCAGCAGCCGGGGCGCGGGGCGCGCTCTGGCTGGTGGACCTCCCCGACATGACACCCTCGGAGCAGGATTTCGTGCTCGCCTGGGGTCGGCGTCACCCGGTGCACGTGTTGCGCGGCACGACCGACGATCCCGATGATGCGTTCGGGGCCGCTCTTGCTTCGGCCTGGGGCGGCACGGCAGGCGAGCCGTTGCGGGAGCGCGCCCGCGCGATTGCCCGACGTTTCGAGGCCAGTCCACTCGGGGCACGGGTGGCCCTCTGCGGCGCGCCGAGCCTTGAACTGCAGGCGGCGACCGCGCAGACGCGCATCCTTGCGTGGCTGGCCACCGGCCGCAGCCGCATCGCCGTGGTCGCCCTGGATCGCGTGGTCGCGCGCCGGCTGCGCGCCCTGCTCGAGCGCGATGGCGTGCTGGTGCAGGACGAGACTGGCTGGACACTCTCGACGGTGGCCGCGGCCACGGTGGTGGCGCGCTGGCTCGATTGCGTGGCTGGCGACTTCCGGCACCGCGATGTCCTCGATCTGCTCAAGTCCGCGTACCTGTTCCCCGACTGGAGCGACGAGGGGCGCAAGCAGGCGGCCTGGGAGGTCGAGCACACGCTGCGATCGCACAACCTCTCGGGTGGCCTGGACCGGTTCGCCGCGGCGGTCTCGGATCACCGGCCCGGAGGCTGGGGTGAGCGTGCCATCGAACGTCTTCGGCAGGCGGCGGCCGCGATGCTGCTGCGGCAGCGCCCGGCTGCCGGCTGGCTGGCAGCCCTGTCCGAAGCCCTGCGGGTGCTGGGTGTCCCGGATGCGCTCGAGGCCGATGCCGCTGGGCGCGAGGTGCTGCGCTGCCTTCGGCGGCTGCGTCACGAGGCTGAAGCTTCGCGCACGTCCCTGGCCATCCACGAGTGGCGCCAGTGGCTCGACATGGAATTCGAGGCGGCGCTGTTCCGCGATCGTGACGTGCGCAGTCCGGTGGTGCTCACCCACCTCGGAGCGATGCGCCTGCGGCACTTCGACGGTGTGGTCGTGCTTGGGGCGGATGCCACCCGGTTGCCCGATGCCGGCGCGCCCGGCCTGTTCCTCAACGAGGCGGTCCGTACCGAACTCGGGCTGCCCACGGCGGCGAGCGCCCGCGCCCGCGCGCGGGACGATCTCGCCGCCGCGCTGTTGTGCGCCGACGAAGCTCTCGTCACCTGGCAGGATCGCCACGAAGGCGAGCAGGTGCAGCCCGCTCCCTGGCTGGACCTGCTCGATGCCTTCAACCAGCTCGCATTCGGCACCTCGCTGCACGCACCCGCATGGTTACGGGTGGCGATGCGCCACGAAGCCGTCGCGCCGGAGGGCTTCGCCGCACCGCTGCCCTCGCCGGGCGGCATGCCCCGACCGCGGGCGCCCGGCCTGCTGCCGGAGCGCGTGTCCGTCAGTGCCTGTGCCATGCTGGTCGCCTGTCCCTACCGCTTCTTTGCCGCCCGACTGCTCGCCCTGGAGGATCTGGACGACTGGCGCGACGGCATGGAGAAACGCGACTACGGCGAGCTGGTGCACCGCGTCCTGCTCGCCTTCCACCAGCGCGCCACTCGGTCTGGCGTGCCTGATCGCGAGGCCCTCGTGGAACTGCTCGAACAGGTGTCGCGCGAGGTGTTCGACGACGCGGCACAGGAGGATCACCTGGCGCGTGCCTGGGCCCGTCGCTGGTCCCGGCACATCGGACCGTATGTCGATTTCCATCTCGAGCGCGAGGCCCTGGGGTTGCGCTGGCAGGCCGGAGAGCAGGTGCGCGAGTTGGAACTGCCGCTCGGCGATGGCGGGGTGATGCGTCTGCATGGCCGGATCGATCGCATCGATCGCGGTGACGACGGCGGCCTCGCCCTGATCGACTACAAGACGCAGCCCGCATCGCGTCTGCGCGACGCCGTCGCCGAGGGCGAGGATGTGCAGCTGTCCTGCTACGGCCTGCTCGAGCCTGCAGCACGTGCCGCGAGCTACGTCTGCCTGGAGGATCGACGGGTGGACGTCCTGCCGATCCCGGGAGAACTGGATGAGGCGGTTGCACGCGAGGCGCGACGTCTGTCCACTGCCTTCACCGACCTGCGCGCCGCGCATCCGATGCCGGCCAACGGCCACGACAGCGTCTGCATGCATTGCGACATGCGCGGCCTGTGCCGGCGTGACCACTGGAGCGGGGTTGCATGAGCGGCGGGCGGACCGGCGTCGCGCTGGACCCTGCGCGCTCGGTCGTGGTGGAGGCCTGCGCCGGCAGCGGCAAGACCTGGCTGCTGGTGTCGCGCATCCTGCGCCTGCTGCTCGATGGTGCCGAGCCGTCGCAGATACTGGCCATCACCTTCACCCGCAAGGCCTCGGTCGAGATGGCCGCCAGGCTGCGCCAATGGCTGCGCGATCTGGCCTGCGCCGACGATGCAGTCGTCACCGAACTGCTTGCCGACCGTGGTCTCGATGCCTCGGGGTGCGCGGCTGCCCTGCCGCGTGCCCGGCGGCTGCTCGAACTGACCGCCGAGGCGGCGCCCGGAATCACGGTCAGCACCTTCCACGGCTGGTTCCTCGGTCTGGTGCAGCGCGCCCTGCCCGAGGACGGCGCCGCCGGTGCCGCGCTGGCGGAGCGTACCTCGCCGCTGGTGCGGGAAGCGTGGCGCGGATTCGTCGATCGCGTGGGTTCGGGGCAGGACCCTGCATTGCAGGCCGCCTTCGACCGGCTGGTCGATGCCTGCGACCTGAGCAACGCGCGCAGACTGCTGGAGGCGTTCCTCCACAACCGCGCCGAATGGTGGGCGTTCACGCGCGGTGCGAAGGATGCGCTCGCGCATGCTGCGGCCGCGCTGGCAGGCGATGCCGGCGTGGACCCGGACGGCGATCTGCTGGCGCCTCTGGAGGCGGATGCGCAACTGCGCGCGGAGCTGGGCTGGCATGCGGAGATGCTCGGCACGAGCGACCTGAAGCGCGACGCGGCCTGCGCGGCAGCCGCGCGCGCCGCGGCCGCCGGCGGCCCGGGGCGAGGCTGGTTCGACGCCGCCTGCCGCGCCGTCTTCGCCGAATCGGGACGCGGAGCTGCCCTGTCCTACCAGGACACCGCGGCTGCCCGGAACCGCTTCGGCGTCGAGGGCCTGGCGCAGCTGGCGACCCGGCAGGCCTGGCTTGCGCAGCGGCTCGGCGAAGCCAGACAGCTCCTGGCCGAACAGCACCTGCTGCGTGTCAATCTGGACGTGTTCCGCTGTGGCCAGGCGTTCGTCGACGAGTACCAGCGCACCAAGGCGGTACAGCACGTTCTCGACTTCACCGACGTGGAGTGGCGGGTGCTGGAACTGGTCACTGCGAGCGGCGGCGCCGAGTATCTGCTGCACAAGCTCGACAGCCGTTTCCGGCACATCCTGGTCGATGAATTCCAGGACACCAATCCGCTGCAGTGGCAGATCCTGTGGTCCTGGATCCGTGCCTCCGCCGAGGCCGGTTCCCACCCGCGCCTGTTCTTCGTCGGCGATCCCAAGCAGTCCATCTATCGTTTCCGTCGTGCCGATGCGCGCCTGTTCCGCGAAGCCCGGGATTTCGTCGTGGCGCAATACGATGCCGAGGTGGTCGAGCAGAACGCGTCGTGGCGTTGTGCCGCGCCGGTGCTCGACGTGGTCAACGCGGTGTTCGCCGCACCCGACGGCCTGGACAGTTTCGTTCCGCACGTCGCGCAGCGCAGCACCCTGCCGGGCCGGGTCGAGCTGCTGCCGCTGGCGCCCGCATCCGCTGACGACGCGGGCACGGAGCCCGCCTGCGACGCGCTGCGCAACCCGCTGACGCAGCCGCGCTCCGGGACGCTCCGCGGCGCGCGCACCGCCGAGGCCGCCGCCGTGGCAGAGCGCATCCGCGGCATCGTCGGCGGCTGGCAGCTGGCGCAGGAGAGCGGCGTCAGACCGGCGCGCTGGTCCGACGTCATGATCCTCGTCCGCACCCGACGCCACCTGGCGGATTTCGAGGCGGCCCTGCGGGAGCGGGGAATCCCCTTCCTGACGTCGCGCCACGGGGGGCTGCTCGACAGGCTCGAGAGCATCGATCTGCAGAGCCTGCTGCGCTTCCTGGTCACGCCCTTCGCCAACCTCGATCTTGCGCGGGCACTGCGCTCGCCGTTGTTCTCCTGCCACGACGAGGATCTCGTCGCCCTGTCCGGGCAGCCGGGGGCTTCCTGGTGGCACAGGCTCGAGGCCGTGGTGGCGGCCGGCGAGGGCGGGGTGCGTCTGGAGCGCGCGCACCGGCTGCTGTCGCGCTGGCTCCCGCTGGCCGACCGTCTGCCGGTCCACGATCTGCTGGACCGCATCTACCACGAGGGCGACCTCCTGCGGCGTTACCGTGCCGCAGTGCCGGCCGCCCTGGCCGAGACCGCCTGCGCCAATCTGCTCGCCTTCATGGAACTGGCGCTGTCCATCGATGCCGGCCGCTATCCGAGCCTGCCGGGTTTCGTGCACGCGCTGGAGCAGATGCGCGACGGCGCCGACGAGGAGGCACCCGACGAGGGTGTGGTCGAGACCGGCGACGACGCGGTGCGCCTGCTCACCATTCATGGCGCGAAAGGCCTCGAGGCACCCGTCGTCTTCCTTGTCGACACCCACCGGGTGGAGCGCTCGGACAGCTACGAAGTGCTGGTCGACTGGCCTTCCGGTGAAGCGCGGCCGGTGAGATTCTGCGTGCGCACCAAATCCGAGGAGGACGTGCCCTCCCAGGCGGAGTTGCGCGCGAGGGAACGCGATGCCGCGCGTCGGGAGGAGTTGAACGCGCTCTACGTGGCCCTGACCCGGGCGCGTCAGGGCCTCATCATCAGCGGCACGGTGGCCGGAAAGGGCAATCCGCAGGACACCTGGTACCGGCGCGTCGAGGCTGCGCTCGTCGGGGCCTTGTCCCACGGCCACGACCTGGACGCCGTGCCCGGCGCGGTCGCCGTCCCGGCCGGCCCGCGCGTGGATGACGATGCGCCGTGCGAGGCTGGCCTCGCGCCCGTGGCCCCGGTGGGCACGCGCGGCAACGAGGACGCCACGCCGGCCAGCGAGCGGGGGGAGCGCATCCACTGGTTGCTCGAGCAGCTGTCGGCGCCGGATCCGGTCGAGGACGAGGCCTGGCTGCAGGGGCGGCTCGA